>Ga0315279_10003663_pt1 | contig 21177 bp, 13 predicted proteins | sample YL17G06_20_MG_FD_203694 | JGI IMG/M metagenome (GOLD analysis project Ga0315279, IMG submission 203694) | Sediment microbial communities from Yellowstone Lake, YNP, Wyoming, USA - YL17G06_20 | ecosystem: Environmental > Aquatic > Freshwater > Lake > Sediment | place: USA: Wyoming | collected... | reverse complement strand
TACTCAAAAAACTGCTCCAATTCAAAGTTTAAGTGGTGGTGGCGTTGGTGGGGGGGGTGGTGGTGGGACAACAAATGCTACAACTACTGCAGGAACTACCACTGTAGGAACAACCACGAGTGGCACAACATCGGTCGGAACAACCACTAGTGGCACAACTGCACCAACTACTGTAAAGTCATGTGGAATCGAAAATGACAAATGTGGAAAAGGATATCTTACATGTTGCTCTGGTTTAACCTGTAGAGGAAATAAATGTGCAAAACCTGTTAAAGGTTTAGAAATCGCACCAACTACCGGCACAACTTATGCACTCGTGATAATACTTATAATAATTGCTTTCGTGACATTCTGGATATATAGGAAAAGAGAGTAAAATTTACATTATAAAAATAATAATATTTTATGCGGAAAATCTTATTTTTCGTATTTCTCATATTAGCATTTTCTTTACTTACTTCTACATCTTATCAATCTAAATTAATAGCTAGGCCAGAGTTAAAAAAAATTGATCCAGAATTGGCGGAATTAAGATCATTAAATTCTCAAGAAAAAGTGGAAGTTATCGTTTGGCTGAATAACAATAAATCTACTGAGTCTCTTAAGGAGATCGGCGATGTCACGCATGAATACAGCATAATACCTGCTGTTGCAATGGAAATTCCTGTTAATGAATTGGAAAACTTAGCAAAAGAACCCAATGTTGAACAAATTGTCCCAGACAGAATAGTTTCTGCATTCAGACTAGAAAGCATGTCAATAATAAAGGCAACTAATGCCTCTAACACTTTTAATGTCAATGGCACTGGTGTAAACATATCTATAATAGATACTGGTATATTCAACCATACAGAGTTTCAAACCCCAAATAGAATAGTCAAACAAAAATGTTATTGTAATGTGACTCCAGGAAATTGTTGCCCTGGTGCAATTGCAGAAAGTGATAATGCGACAGATGATGAAGGTCATGGGACTCATGTTGCTGGAATATCTGCAGGAATGGGCGATGGTTATACACATGGTGTGGCAACTAATGCCTCATTATTTGCAGTTAAAGTTTTGAATTCTTCAGGTAGTGGTAGAGATTCTGATATTGTTGCTGGAATAGATTGGGCTGTCAACAATAGTACGAATGTTATATCATTAAGTTTAGGCGGTTCTATTTCAGCAGGTCTAAATTGTTATTCCTTTTCTTCATCTATGGCTATTGATAATGCAACTAAAAGAGGAGTTGTTGTCATTGCTGCTGCTGGTAATAGTGGTCCAACTTCTGGCACTATAGCAGCTCCAGCATGTGCCAAAAGAGCTATAACTGTTGGTAGTACAGATGATAATGATGTCATAGCATCTTATTCAAGTAGGGGATCAACAGAAGATAATAGAACTAAGCCCGATTTAACTGCTCCTGGAAATTCCATAAATTCAACATACAACAATGGTGGTTATTATACAGATAGTGGAACCTCTCAAGCAACACCTCATGTGACTGGTGTAGCTGCATTAATCATACAAAGATTCAATCAAATTAATGGCTATTACCCCGATCCAGACAGAGTTAAGGCTATACTAATAACCGCAGTTAATACAACTGGACAGAGGAATAATACATATGGTGCTGGAAGAATAGATGCCTATGAAGCACTGAGAATCATTAACTTCACTAAAAATAATACGATATCACCTGGAGAAGAACATCATTATAAAATAAATGTAACTTCCAGTAATTTTAAAACGACTCTGTATTGGCCTGAAGATATGGATACGAGTAATAACTTAAATCTTTTCGTTGGAAATGATACTTATAATTATTCTTATCCTACTGATGCAAATGACACTGTTGAACAAGTTTTTCTAACAGATGCTAGGTTAGATTTCTGGGATGTTTATGTTGTTTCCAATGCAACTAATAATCAAAGCTATTATCTTGCAGCTAATATGGAAATATTTAATGATACAACTGCCCCTGCTCTAATTTTAGAAAAACCAGAGAACATAACTTATACTAACCGAACTGGTATTCCGATTAATTTCACAACTGATTCTAATAATCAAACAATATGGTACAAGTTAGATGGTGGAGATGAAATAAAAATAATTGCCAATACAACATTTAACGTAAATTCTGATGGCTCTCATTACATAACTCTTTACGTGAATGATTCATATGATAACATAAATCAAAGCACAAAATTCTTTACTGTGGATATCACTCCTCCATCATATTCAAATAATTCTACCAACTCAACTATAGCTAGCCAATTTGTAGAATTTAGGTTAAGATGGAGTGATAATTTAGGATTAAGTGGCTATATATTTTCCTTGGATAATGGCACCACTACTTTTGAAAATTATACATGGACAAGCATGATAGGAACTGGTAACTGGTCTAATACAAGTAAAGTAGTTAATTCAACTGTAGGAACTTCAATTAGATGGATAGTATATGCCAACGATACAATTAACAATTGGAATAGATCTGAAACTTATGGATTTTATACAACACAAAATAAACCAACCTGGTCTAATAATGTTACTTATCCATCTTCACCCACTTATTCTTCAAATCAAAATTATCAATTCAACATTACTTGGTCTGACGACATTGCTTTGAGTACAGTCCTTATAGAGCATAATTTCACCGGTTCTTCTACACCGCATAATACCAGTTTTTCTGGAAATGAGAGTGGAGTATTCTATTTTAATGTGAGCGACCTTGCTGCAAAAATTTATGTATGGAGAAGTTATGCTAATGACAGTTCTAATAACTTTAATTCTACGAACCAGTTCATTTATACAGTTAGCAAATCCTCTAGTGAGGTATCATTGTACTTAAATGGAACGAGGAATGACAAGACTTATGTACAAAATAAAACAGCAAATATTACTGTTGCTTTAGATGTCTTAAATAAAAATGTTAATTTAACAAGCAACATGACAGGATGGGTTCTTCAAACTGGTACCAATTCACTGATAAATTATACTAACTTAACTGCACTGGGGATTTTTAACATAACTGGATACTGGTCGGGTAATGAAAATTATACGGCAGATAGTGAGAGTTGGTTTGCTTCTGTCGTTACCACAACTGTTGCTACGACAACTACAACATCTGACAATAATAATGATCAGGGAAGTGGCACTGCTTCATCTAACCTTAAGAAAATAAGTTATACATTTTCACAAATTAGTTCTGGAAACAAGACTCAATGGGTTCTCGGGCAAATCAATATATGTATAAATAAAATAGAGATAGAAGTTAAAAACACTCTTAGTAATGTTAAAATCACTGTCGCAAAATTGGACAGTAAACCATCCACAGTTCCAATTGATGTTTCTGGCAAAGTATATCAATATCTAGAGATTAACAGGACTGTTATTACTGACAGTGATATCAAGACTTTAAAATTCAATTTCACTGTGAACAAGTCTTGGGTTACTAGCAATAATATCAATAAAGCCACTATCTCTTTGAACAGATATTATAACGATAGATGGTATACTCTACCTACTAATAGCAGTGGTGAAAATAGTAGCTATCTGTATTTTGTTGCCGAATCGCCAGGATTTTCTATATTTGCTGTAACCGGTGAAGCTCCAATTACGACAACCATAGTTGAAACGACAACCGTTACTACAGCAGGAACAACGACTATTAGTTCTGGGGAACAAGGCTCAAGAACAGAGGAAAAAGGTGGTGGATGGAGTTATTGGTATATAATTATAATCATAATACCTGTTGCTGTTGTTGCAACATTCTTTGGGCTGAGAATGTCATCTAAAACCAATGAAGAAGCTTATGAAAAACTTAAGATGAAATGGGCATTCGAAAGATTGAAGAGAAAATGGTCTAACAGACGGTCTTAAGCAGACTATTCTGTACATACATTGGTGTATTTGTCCTGACAGCTATCGCAATCGCATCGCTGGGTCTCGAATCTGCTATTAAAAATTCATTCCATTTTTGAAGAGCCAATTCAGCAAAATATACATTTTCTTTACCTTCTGTAATCTTTACTAACAACGGATGAACTTTGAAACCTTCTAATGTATCGACGAAAAGATCATGCGTCATCGGTCTAAACTTTGTTGTGTTAAGCAATCCTTGTTCTATAGCTACAGCCTGTTCCAATGTAATATAAAAAGAAAGTTCAGAGCAACCATTCCTCAATTGGATAATAGCAGAATCTGCTATTGGGAACACTTTTTCTACTTTGACTTGAGTGAAACCATCAATTGATGTTACTTTTATGTACTGAAAATAGCTGGCATATAAGTAAATCAATATAATGGCAATAACGATGATTGATAGGATTGTTAGATAAGCCAATCTTCTCTTTCTTTTAGATCTTGTAAACATTTTATCTTATATAAAATTGAAGTTGAAGTATAAATTTTTGTTTTTAAGTTTTTGGGTCATTTATGTCCTTATATCGAATAGAAAAAAATTTTCTAGTAAATGATTTGTAGTTCGATATAAATCTCTTAATAACTTTAGACTAACTAATGTTCAGAAAGAAAAAGAACAAAAGAACAATATTTGAGAAAAAATATTTTATTTTAGCTTTTTTTGTATTCTTATCAACATTTTTCATATCATATAATTTTGATATAACTGGTCAATTAATCAATGTACTAAATGGTAATAAGACTTCTATTATTACTTCTATCACGACTACTACAGAATTTAAAAAAAATAGTGAAACTACCGTTGAAGCAATTTTGGAGACTATGACTACAGTGAAAAATATTAAAATACCAGTCATTACAAAAACTTCTACAATTCAAACCACTACTTTGAAAACGTCAACTACTGTAAAATCTAAAAGCGTTGGTTCATCAAAAAAGACATCGGCTACAGGTGAGACTACAACTACTGTTAAACCTGTGGCAAAAATAATAATCAATGAGATAATGTACGATTATCCTGGTTCAGATGCTAATAATGAATGGATAGAGATATACAACAACGATACATTTGATTGCGATATTGAAGATTGGAGATTTTTTGAAGGCGGTACTGATCATTTTCTAAATTTATTCAATGGAACTTGGAATATTCCTATCAATGGCTACGTTATAATAGCAAATAATGCATCCAAATTTTTAATTAACTATCCAGATTTCAACGGAACTTTATTTTACAGTACTTTCACACTCAAGAATGAAGGTGAAAATATTGCATTGAAAGATTATTCATTGAATATAGTAGATTCGATAAATTATAATAATTCTTGGGGCGGGGATGGAAATAACAAAACACTCGAAAGATTCGGCAATGATTGGAATGAAAGTTTAGTTTTAGGCGGAACACCTGGATATAAAAACAGTATTTTTATAAATTATACCACCTCAACAACTTCAACTTCCTCGTCTACATCAACAAGCTCGTCGACTTCAACTTCTAGTTCAACAACGACTACTGAAAGTACAACTTCATCAACCACTTCCACATCAACTTCAACCAGCGCCTCAACAACTACAACAATTCCTATTTTAGCAGATCATATAGTCATAAGTGAAGTTTATTATGATTCTTTTGATGAAACTTGCAGTGAATTCGTCGAATTATACAATCCCAAAAATGAAGATGTTAATATAAGTGGCTGGGTAATAGCTACTCAAACTTCTGCAAATGATGCTGTAATTTCATCAAATGCTTTCATAAAATCTTATGGATTTTATTTGATTACAGATGGTTGTTGGTACAGAAGTAGAGATAATTCTACTTGGCCTGAGGCAGATCATAATGAAACAATAACATTGAGTAACAATAATGGGTGGATTATCTTAAAAGATAATCTTGGAGTCACTATAGATAAGGTTGGATGGGGAAATGCAATAAATTATGAGGGAAATCAAACCATTGAAGTAGATGAAGGTAAAAGTTTGGAGAGAAAACCAGGATACTTAAATGATACATTTGGCAATGGATGGGATTCTGATAACAATCTAGGAGATTTCATTGTTAGAGATTTGCCAGAACCACAAAATTCTACTTATATTGAATTTTTCTAGTTAGCTACAAATTTCTTTTGTCAACCTGCTCACAATCGTAAATGCATGATATTTTCTTAATTTATTTTTTCCCACTCTTTCTCTATAGCTTATAGGCACTGATTTAATTCTAAAATTGCCTTTAACAGCTTCAGAAAAAAGGTTTGCTTCTAAGTCAAAATTTTTTGCCTTTATTCTTATATTTTTAAGAAAATCCCTTGAAAACGCCCAATAACCTGTGCACACATCTTTTGGATCCTTAAGATAAAGTACTTTAGAAATTAAGGTCAGCAATTTATTTCCAAAATATGTAGCAAATGGCATCACTTTTTTTGCATCTTCTGACCCAAACCGATTTCCTATAACTACATCTGCCCTGTCGTTTACTATCGGTGCAATCATATTTCTGATTTCTTTTGGGTCATAAGTGCAATCGGCATCTAGCATAACGTACACATCCTGACTATCCAAATCAAAAGAATTTAAGAATGATTGAAATGCCATTCCTTTTCCCTTGCCTTCTTGATATATCAAATCTATTCCACAAGCTGGTTTATGGCACTGCTTTACGACTTCAACAGTTTTATCCAAAGAATGTCCATCTATTACTACAATTTTGTTAACAAGTGGGTTTGGAACATCATTTATAATTTTTGCTACTGCAGTTTCCTCATTAAGAGTTGGTAGAACTACACATATTCTCATATGACCGTTCTTTATTTTCATTTTTAAAAGATTTATATACACATTAATTATTATGTGGTAATAGTATTACTATAGAATGAAAATTTTTGCCATTAATGATAGAAAAATGTTTTCTATTTTTCTTCCTTATAATCTTTTATTTTTTACTACTAATTTATGGTAATAGATAGGGATGAGTATTCCGGAGACTATATTTTGGATATCTACGTCTTTACTAGCTGTAGTTTATATTAGCTATTACTCTCTCTGCTTATACGTAACTAAAACAGGGAAATTGAAAGTAAAAAAAGACATAAAATTTAGGCCAAAGGTTAGTCTTGTTATTCCTACTTGGAATGAAGAGAAAACTATATTAGGTAAGTTAGAAAATACTTTAGCTTTAAATTATCCAAGGAATAAGCTAGAAATAATAGTCATAGATTCAGGTTCTACAGATCTTACTAAAAAAATTGTTAAGAAATTCAAAAGAGTTAAATTGATAGAAGAAAAAGAAAGAAACGGTAAAGCTATTGCATTAAATAAAGCTTTCAAATTTTGTAATGGAGATATAATCGTCATAACTGATGCTGATTCTAGGTTGAAGAAGGATATTCTTTTAAAATCAATGCCATATTTTTCCGATCCTAAAGTTGGTGCTTTAACTGGAAAATTGGTTTTGATTAATCCAAATGAAAATTCAGCTACAAAAATTGAAAAAAAATATAGAGATTTTTATCATTTGATAAGAAATGCAGAATCAATCCTAGATTCTACCACAATATTCCATGGCCCATTTTCTGCTTTCAGGGGGGATGCAATAGAAAATATATTCGAAGATAGTGTTGCGGATGATACTGAATTAGCTTTCAGAGTTCGTAAAAATAAATTTAAAACAATTCTCGTAAATGAAGCTATATTTTGGGAATATACACCAGTAAAAATTTCAGAAAGGACAAAGTTAAAACAAAGAAGAGCTCAGGGAGTAGTTCAGGTAATGTTTCGATTTTTTTCAACATTTTTCTTTAATCCAGATTATAGTTTGTTTGGTTTTCTGATATTTCCGGTTGAATTTTTTATGCATGTAATTTCTCCAATTTTTATCCTCACTATGATAATTTCATCCGTATTTTTACCGTTGAATATTCTTGCGGGTTTATTAGTCCTTCTTTTAATTGGATTATTAATTTCCCAAGTCAGGTCTTTCATTTTTACATTTTTACACACGCAATATTCATGTTTCAATGGCATTATCGGTTACTTCTTCAAAAGTAATTCTCACAAATGGGAAAAGATTCATGGAACAAGAAGATATGAAAGGTGATGAAGTGAAAATAATACAAGTTTGTCCAAGGTTTTTACCCTACATTGGCGGCGTAGAGAAACATGTTTATGAGATATCGAAAAGGTTAGCTAAAAAGCACAAAGTTGTTGTCTATACCACTGATCCTTCAGGGGAATTGCCTAAAAATGAAAAGGTAGATGGAATTACCATTAAAAGATTTAGATCATTTGCCCCAAGTGAAGCATATTTCTTTTCTTATGGGTTATTTTCTTCATTAAAGAAAGAATCATGTGACATCCTGCATGCCCATTGCTTTCAGGCATTTCCATCGATATTAGCAATTGAGGCAGCTAAAAAATCCCGAATAAAAAAAATAATTTTTACACCTCATTTTCATCCAAATGCAGGTACTATGTACAGAAACTTTTTAAGAAAATTTTATGATTCATGTCAGAAACGTACTTTTCTTAAGTCTGATAAAATTATATGCATCTCTGAACGTGAAAAGGAAATACTTAATAACAGATTTCAAATCGAACAACAAAAGATGTCAGTTATTCCAAATGGCATAGATATCGAAAAATTTAGAAAATTACCAGAGATTAAAAAAACAAAAAATTTTAAAATGTTGTACGTGGGTAGGTTAGAAAAATACAAGAGAGTACACTGGATCCTAATCGCATTAAAAAGGATAATTGAAAGGAATTATGATCAAAAAATTTCTTTAACTATAGTCGGTAAAGGTCCATTCGAAAAACAATTGCTAAAATTTTGTAAAAAATTGAAGATAGACAAATTTGTAACTTTCAAGCAAAGCCTTACTTTTGATGAGTTGTTGAAGGAATATTGTTCTTGTGATATATTTCTGATGCCCAGCGAGTATGAGGCCTTTGGAATAACAATCTTAGAAGCATTGGCATGTAATAAACCCGTTATAGTTAATCGTTCCATACCAATGTCTGATCTATTTTCAAAATATGGGTACTTAATCAGTAACATAACTGATATGGAAAATGCTTTAATGGACTTCTTGCACAATGGTAAGCATCTAAGCGAAAATTTTGACCTTAAATGTTTTGACTGGAACGATATAACAGAACAGACTTTAAAGGTTTACGAGGATGTGTAAATGGATAAAATAATCTTAGTTCAACCATCAGACCCACCTGGCATGAGAATTCTTAGGGATCATATGGGTAGATTTGGCGTCAGATCATTCAAATATGACTTATTACCCCCATTGGATTTAGCTTATTCAGCATCTCTTCTTGAAAAGAATGGGTTTGAAGTTGAAATATTGGATTGTCCTGCGTTCGGCTTAAAAAAGTCAAAAGCAATAAAAAAAATATCAAAGAAAAGCCCTGATTTAATAATTGTTAACACAAGTGGAATTTCGGCATCAGATGATTTAGATTTCGCCCATCAATTGAAAAATTCTACAAATGCTTTTATCGGAGTGATAGGACCATACATTAATCATTATCCTGAAAATGTTTTTTCTAAGAAAATCGATGTTGTAATAAATGGTGAAGTTGAATACACGATTTTGGAATTGGCAAATGAAATTTCATTGGATAAAATAAAGGGAATTAGTTTTAAAAATAACGATAAAATAATAAAAAATCCTAGCCGTGAATTAATAACGAATCTAGACGAATTACCATTTCCTGCTTATCATTTGTTACCTATGAAAAAATATTCATATTGGTATTTGCCAGAAATGCCTTTTACAACTTTTCAGAGTAGTAGAGGTTGTTCATTCAAATGTATCTATTGTCCATATTCTTTGGATTCTAACAGTGTTTGGCGGGGTAGGAGTGCTGAGAATGTTTTATCTGAATTAAAATTACTTAAAGAAAAATACAAAATTGAGAGCATTTTGTTCAGGGATCAAATATTCACGCTTGACATGAAACGTGCAGAAGAAATTTGCAATGGAATATCCAAGGAAGGTTTAGATTTTGAGTGGAGATGTGAAACAAGAGCTGATTGTTTATCGAAAAATCTCATGGTTAAAATGAAAGATGCCGGATGCGTTGGCGTTCATATGGGAATCGAATCTGGGGACCAGAATTTATCAAAAAATATTGCAAAGGTTGGGTTAAGCTTAGATAGAGTAAGAGAAGTTTTTAATTATGCGCGTGAAATTGGTTTGGGCACCAGAGCATTCTTTATAATTGGCCTGCCAGGAGAAACGAAAGAAACTATTCAGAGAACTTTAGAATTTGCTAGAGAATTAAAAGCAAACGATTATTTTTTCAATTCAGCTACCCCATTTCCTGGCACTAAACTTTACGAAATTGCTGAGAAAGAAGGCTGGATTACAGATAAAAATTGGGAAAAGTTTGTAGTGGAAGAAGCCGTTATGAGAAATGAAAGCTTGACAGAAGATGAAATTAAGTGTTTTACTCAGGCAGCAAATAAAGAATTTGGAGGAATGAAAATAAATGATATACAAACGATTCTTAATCGAAGAAGCTTAGAAGTTGCTTTGTCTGAACCTAGGTTAGCTGCAATATATATTTGGAAAAATATCCTCAAATCTGTCGCAAGAGTTGCACATTTATGAAAAAAAGCATTCTTATGGTAGGTCTATACCCACCACATCATATAGGGGGAGGAGAAGCACAACAGTATGTACTTGCACACATGCTCAATGAAAGAGGATATAACGTTTCTGTATTATCTATGGGCGATAAAAAAAACTATGAAGCATACGATGAAGATGGAGTAAAAGTATACAGAATTGGTAAATTTCAAAGCGATAGAAGAGGTTTTGTGAGTTTTTTTGATGCTTTAAAATACGTGACACTTGAAATTTTCAACCCGTTAATATTCTTTTTTACAATATATCTAATAGTAAAACATCGAATCCATTCTGTACATATAATAAATTATCATCAAATTTCTCTTGCTCCATTGATTGCATCTAAACTTCTTCTGAGAAATATAGTTGTTACGATGCATGCACATGAGTTAATCTGTTCTTATTCATCTATGATGCCATTCTGTTTTGGTATCAGAAGAGATAGATGTGGGGAATGCCTATTACGCTATCATAAGTTACCCAAAAAATTAAAACCACTCAAAATTACAATTGGTTCTATTTCCAATTTAATTACAAGTAGTATTCTTTCTATTAAACTAAATATGACTAATTCATTGGCCAATAAAATTGTATTCCCTTCATTTTATTCTAAAAACATGCATTTGAAATATGGTGTTGACAAAAGAAAAGCAAAAGTTATTCATTGCTTTTTGAATGATTTCAAAGAAGTGGAAGGAAAAAATAATAAAAAAAATAATAAAAAAATTATTTTATACGTCGGAAAAGTCATGGAAGAAAAGGGAATTGAGGTACTTATAAGAAGTGTTAAAAAACTTCTAAAATACGATAAAAACTGGAAATTAATCGTTATAGGTGTTGGAAGGGCATTAAATGAGATGAAGAAACTTACACATGAACTTGGTCTAGATCAATATGTTGAGTTTTTAGGGCATGTTCAGCACCATTATATATTCAAATATTATAGTATTGCTGATGTTGTTGTTATTCCTTCTACAGTTCCTGAAACATTTTCAATAGCTTTATTAGAAGCTCATTTATCTAAGAAAATTACGATTTGTAGTAAAACAGGGGCATTAGAAGAAAGAATTAAAGATGGTGAAAATGGTTTTCTTGTTGAACCGAATAACTCAGATGAATTGGCAAAGAAGATATACTTTGTTCTGAAAAACTATGCAAAATTAAAATTTATTGAAGAAAAAGCATATCTAAATGCAAAAAAATTATATAGCTCTGAAAAGAGTTTTTCTGAGTATGTAAAACTTTTAGGATGATCTTATATCTTCAATTTTCAAGAAGTTAACATCGAATTTTCTTTTGAGAATAGATATGAATCTAGATAATAATCTTAGTCTCCCATCTACATCTGGTTTAAAATTGTCAGAAAATTCCCAAGGATGGGTTAGTATAACTATATGGGGTGAGAATTTTTTGGCATCTTCTATTATTTCAATGTTTTTTGATAAATCACTGGGATTGAAAAAAGTTATGCGTTCATAATCTAAATTTAGAGGTTTAAGTTTCAGATTTCTTGAGAGAGAACAAGTAATAGGAAATTCAATTATATTGCTGTTTCCAATTTTCAGGCTATTATCTTTTGAAGGATTATATGGAATTGACGGTATGCCTAGTAGAGGATTGTTAATGGAACTATCAATTTCGTACCCAGCTTTACTGAGAATGTTTAGTGTTGTATTATCTATCGATAAGTATGGGGCTCTAAAACTGACTGGACGTATTTTTAGTATTTTTGATAATATTTCATGATTTTTCATTACAGATTTTTTTCTCGTTTCAACATCTAATGATGGGATAAATTTTTTCTTCCACCAGATATCAGGACCAAGGTTGACATGCCCATAGCTGTGGGATCCTATTTCATTCCCGTCTTTTAAAAGGTCTATTATCTCTTTCTTATGATCTAATGCAAAATCTCCACAAACAAAAAATGTCGATGGTATTTTATTCTTTTCTAAAATTTCCTGATAATCTATAAAACCCTCATAAGAATCGTTTTTAGTATACTTTGGTGAATATTCTAGATCCATCGTAAAGAAAATGGAAATTTTAGAATTGTCAATTGGTTTGGATGTTAAATCCTTTATTAAGGCCTTTTTTTGGAACAATTCAAAAAATAACAATTTAGACCTTCCATTTATTTTTTTGATAAGATACATATTTAGACATTATTCTGTTAATTATTTGAGTTAATCGAATTATTGTCAAATATAAATATTTCAGGTCCTTTCAATTCTTCATGTCCAACAGATTAGAAAGAGATTTTTTAATCTTATATTTTTCTTCTTTATTCGTTTTTCTGATTAATTTGGTAATACAAGGGCAGGTATTTTTTAATTATAATGATTCTTTAGGATTGATATTAAAAATGAGCCCAATATTTTGGATTGGCTATCTAATTCTATTAATTTTAATTACATTTCAATTCATCAATTTTGATAAACTCGACCAAAGATTTGTTTGCTTGACTTTATTGTTATTGGTCATCTATCTTATTGGTACTCCATTCTTTTATGAATATTTAGCCAGGTTTACTGATGCATGGTCACACTCTTATTTAGCACAAAAGATGTTTGAAACCGGAAGAGTTGTTAATTATCTGAATTCTTATGAAGAACATCCAGGGTCATTCCTATTATTCGGTGCAGTTTTTCAAGAATTTCCATCTTATTTTATTTTGAGATTTTTCGTACCAATTTTTTACATAATAGGTGTTGTGGCAATTTATTTGATATTTAAACGTTTTTTCAACGCTAAGGTATCTTTTTTAGCATCTGCCTTATATCTATTCTTCAATTGGACGGTAGAAGATAATCACCTATCCCCCCAATTTCTAGTTTTGAATCTATATTTGGTTTTCATGTTGGTTCTGATAAAGTTCCTAGGTGCATCGAAGAAAGATAAGATGCCTTATTTGTTTTTCTTATTTTTACTAGTTCCTGTAATCGTGTTTTCTCATCCTTTAACACCAATATTTATGATTCTAATTCTAGGTTCTGTGTTACTTCTTTGCAAAAAAACCAGGAGTTTGGAATTTTTTTCTGTTTTTCTATTTCTTGTTCTAGCATTCACAGGATACACAATCTATAACTACTACAAATCGATTTATCCTTCACTCTACGTGATCTACATAGAACGCTTTTTCGATGCTTTAATTTCAGGTGGATATTCAGGTGCAACAGAAAGATTTGCCACAACTTCTCTTAGTAGAATGATATTTTTATCTAGTAGAGTAGGAATTACAATTTTTTCGTTGTTTATCGGAATTATGGGCATTTATCTTCTTCGTAAACGGAATTATAAAGCTGAATCATCTGTATTTATAGCTTGGGTGTTTTCTATGTTACTCTTCACAATTTTTGTTGGTTTAAGCATAAAGGGGGAATTTTATGAAAGATTTGTTTTGATTTCATCCTTACCCCTTGCTGCTGTTGGGGCATATTTTATTAATGAATCAAGAATTTCAAAAGCAATTATTTTGATAATACTTTTAGTAATATCACCCATCTATTTTATTGCAAAATATGGTAACGAGGGTTTTGAAAGTCTATCATTAGAGAAAGTAAATGCTGATTGCTTTGCGTATAAATTCTCTGATAGCTGCATTAATGAGCAAGAAATCATACAGACCGAAATAAATCCTTATTATTCGCACTCTGGCTTTACAGTTTCTGCAGTTTCGAGGGAGGATGTTATGGCAACTTCTGCAAGTAAAAATATGAGACAAGAAGATGTGGTTGCTGGAATAGAAAAAATAGCTAATGATAAAATGTTAGACAAAATTTATTCTAGCAATAATGCAGCAGTCTATAAGTAAAATTAAATCCTATTAACAAAGAATCCGATTTCATTCTCGCTTTTCTGTTCTAATGGAGATATTATAACTTGTACTTTATGCAATCCTTTCGTTGGCAATATTACATTAAAATTCGAAACTATCTCCTCATTTGAGTTTAAGGCAATTGTTTTACTTTCCTTTTGTGTCGAATCTACTAGTAAAGTTGCTTTAAAGTCCATAGTTTTAGCATAATACGATTTCGTAACAAAACCAATTGTAAAGTTTTGTTGGGTTACATTTTTAGGATAATGAGCAACAAAAACGTTTTTATCTGTTACTTCTAGAATGTTATATCCATCATTACTAATTAAAAAAGAATCAAGGTTTTTAAAAGGTCCTTCCGTTCTCTCGCAATAAGTGTCATTACTATTGAAATCTATGCAAGTATATTTGTATTCTAATAATTTGTCCAAATCAGTAGTAATTATTCCAAAATTCTTTCCATTCAAATCGATATTTCCCTTATAAAAACCAGATTGGCTGCAATTTACTACACTGCAATTAACTTGATTTGTTGCAATTAAATCTTCAGATTTGAATATTTGCCAATAAACTTCCACAAATTCTTCTTTTGATGGCTGAGTATAGGATAAATAAATCATAAGAGATAGGGCTATTAAAGTGAGTATTAAACTCGAATAAAAGATTTTATCATTCATCGTTTAACCCGCAAATTTTTTATTAGATCGAATACACCGAGGATTAAAATAAATACCATAATAGGATTTAGAATGTTTTCTAAACTTATTTTTATACCAGCAAAATTTACATACATAGCAATTAAAATGAATACGGCTATACTCCCTCCGATACTTAATACAAGAGTTTCAGGAACTTCTGGTTTTTTTTCGAATATGATATCAATAAAGTAATATCCTGGAAGGAAAAATGCTATTAGTATTGTCAAAATACCTTTTATCAGAGAGTTAGATATAAAATTTAAAATTATTAGTAAAATCAAGGACGCATCAATAATTATCAAAGGTCTGTATAAATTCCTATACATGTTACCGTAGTAGAGATAATAAATAAAACTTAAATTCCTTTGTTTTATGTTCTTTGGCATTCTGGGCAGAGTATTTTCGCATAATTTAGGAATACATCATATTGCGGTTTAGGATCTGAATAAGCCCATTCGCCACCCAGCATTGCTAAATGGCCATTTGCACAATGAGCTCCATAGCAATATTGATGAGCCATGAGTAAATTGCTATTATTTTTGAATTCTTCTAATACAGTAGAAGTAAAATTTGAAATAAACTGCTTATTTTCATCTCTGAAATCCTTATCGTAATCTGGTAATGGATTCCAATTCCATTCGGATATTACTATTGGCAACTTGTGACCAAGAGTAGGTATTATAATTTCATTTTCTACTTCATCTATATAGTCACCCCATTTGGAGGCTGTATTTATTATTTCTGCATTAGAGTTATCGATTCTTCCAGCATACATATGCCAACTCACAAAATCAGGCTTCGGATCTGCTAATTCTAGAAATTTTTTTATGTATTCCTTACCTGCTCCACCAGTAAATCCAACAACAGGACCCCCTATCTTAATGCTCGGATCTATTCTCTTGAGTTGAGGCACTATTAAATTCCATCTGCGAGCGTAATTCTCTGCTGGTCCTAGTACAAAATCAGGCTCATTCCCAAATTCATAATAAATAACCTCTCCTTTGAATAATTCAACAGTATGTCTTGCTACAGAATCATTAGTCATAGACAGGACACAGAATGGTTCAGCATTTACTTCGTCTATTTTATTTAGTAAATCTAGTAGCATGTCTTCTGGTAATAAACCATTCTCGCATCTATCACCGTCACAATTTGGATTGAATCTAAGAGTTCCTATAACTCCTTTAGCCAATTGTCTTTGTACAGGATTTAAAACAAATGGCTCATCTAATTCACCAGGATCTTTAACTCCCCAAGTACCAAGATTGCTGCCTAATATCCAGAGTTTTTTGTCAGATTCTGGTTTCGGATTAGATGTTGATAGAAATACCAATATGACGAAAAGTATTATCAATGATATATATGATACACTTTTTTTCCATTTTTTTCTCATTAATAATTTTCTAAATTGAATCATAGTGACTATTATATATATAGACAGTGCTACGATGTACCATCTCGGAATTAAAATAAAAGGCGTTGGTTCACCCAAAATTCCTATAAACGGAAAATGTTGAGTATACCAATTGCAGAACGGCAAGAATTTGTAGTCAAGAAGCAATGATCGCCAGACACGACTTGAGAAGTCTTCTACTGTTATGCCTAGAATTATCAATCTAACTAGAGTCAAAGGAATCTTATAAGTAAATGGGATAAGGATTGCGATATAAATCGAAAGACAAATAAACCAGTAAATATATGCTCCTGGTGGTGGGGACGTGAAACTAAATCCAATTAATAAAAATGCAAGTGGACCAAATATGGCTATAAACATTGCCACGAAATGAGCATTAATTTCATTTTTTTTCAATAAATCTACCAAAAGAAGAATCAAATCTCAGATTTTTATTCTTAGACATTTCTATTTAATAGAAAAAATATTTTTATCTAGATTAAATCATTTCTTAAAAATATTTCTATTCAAAAGAAAAAAATTTTCAAGATAACTTTCTACTGAAAAACAATAATTTTTAAATTTTAAAAATGGCAAAAGAACTCTAAATTTTGGCCTTATTTTAAAATTGTATTTCTATCAAATAGAAAATTTTTTTTCATAAAAATTCAGAGAAAAGTTTTTATAATACACAGTAATAACGTATTTAATCTTTAGTAGTAGTAACACTATGCAGTAGTAACAATAATTGATAAAAATATGAGGAGGGTGTAAAATAATGTTAGAAAATAAGTTGCATATTTCTAATAAAAGTTCTGTTGCGATTAAATTATCTCTCCTTGTTGCTATCTTGATAGCGTCAGCTTTATTCATCGCAAATGTTGTTCCTACTTTTGCTAATGGTCCTGTTGCAACGATTTGGACAACTGATTCTAATGGGGAGTTAAAAATAGAGTTTGTTCATGATGATACAATTTATATATCTGGAGAGGGCTTTACACAGTCTTCAAATGTGAATATTAAGGTGTTTGAACCTGACACTACAGAAAGATGTTCAGGAATTGTAATTACCGATTCACTCGGAGCTTTTGACTATACCCAATTTTCATGCAAATTGAATGGAAAAGAAGGAATATACACAGTTACAGCAATTGATACACAAGGCATAACTGCTGAATATGAATTCAGCGAACCAGATGTTACATATACAGTAGAAAGTTACAGCGATAATACATACACAACAGTCAAAAACAATTTTATTCAAGGAGAAACAGTTTATGGAAAGGCAACAAGAAGCTCTGCGGCTAATATGAGATTAAGATATAGAAATCCTAGCAATACTGTTGTGCTTACATGTCCTTATTCAAATTCAAATGTAGTTTATTGTGACTATACTTTACCTTCAGGTGCTCCTGTTGGTGAATGGGATATACAAATAGGTCGTTGTGATAATTCTTGCGGCAATATCAATAACTGGGATTGGACTCATGGAACAGACCATTTTAATGTTGCTGCAACTCCAACCAATCCAGAAATCTGCAATGACCAAATAGATAATGATGGGGATGGTAAAATTGATTGTGTTGATTCTGACTGTAAACCATGTATAACAATCTTTTCTGACAAGATAATATGCAACAGTGAAGATGATCTGCCTAACTGGAGCGGAACAAGTACTTACATAGATGCTAATACTGCTCAAAATTATGTGAATGCTCATCCTAATGACTGCGAAGTTGCATCAGATTGGTATTTCCAATGGATTTTTGGCGGAACTAATCCAGGAGATAATTTAGAATATGCGGCAGGATGGAATACATTCGGTCCAACTAATGCAAATGGAAGGACAAGTGTTGTTATAAACAAGGCAGATAGCAGACTTTGGTTCAGAGAAGCACTTAAACCTGGTTATCTTCAATTCAGTGGCGTTGGTGGTAGTGACGTAACTGCTGAATTTTACTGTGATGGAGATGTTCTCAATTATGATAATTATGATAATCTTGATGGGCAACCTATAACAGATGGTGATACATTCTATTGTGTTGCATTTAATGTTAAGGATTGCACAAGTAATGCTGATTGTAGTTCTTTAAATACAGCTTGCGCTGACGGATTTTGTAATGCGCAAAATCTATGCGAACAGCGATTAAAACCTGCTCAAACAGAATGTAGAGCAGCTGCAGGGATGTGTGATGTAGCAGAAGTTTGTGACGGACAAAGTGCAACTTGCCCAGCAGATTCATTCCAACCTAATTCATTATTATGCAGACCAGCACCAGATGTTTGTGATGCAGAAGAATACTGTACAGGCTCAAGTGCATATTGTCCATCGGATGATGTTCAACCACCAGCTACTAAGGTATGCAGGCCCTCTGCAGGCATATGTGATGTAGCAGATTATTGTGATGGAAAAAGTCTATATTGCCCAACTGATGTTTTCAAATCAAGCACCGAAGTATGTAGAGCCTCTGCTGGAGAATGTGATTTAACAGAATACTGTACAGGTTCAAATGCAGATTGTCCTTTTGTTGATGCAAAATCAACTGCTTTATGTAGACAAGCTGCCGGACAGTGTGATGCTGGTGAATATTGTGATGGTATAAATGATGTTTGTCCTGACGATGTAAAATCCCCTTTAAGTACTCCTTGTGATGATGGCTTATACTGTTCAGCAACAGATCATTGTGATGGAAATGGGAATTGTGTTAAATTAACAGATCGAGATTGTTCAGGAAATGATACTACTGAAATTGCAACATGTGACAATATTCCAGATCAAATACATTTCACATGGGACTTTAGAAATGCATTCACAAGTGTATGTGATGAAAATAAAGATGTATGTACAAGAGGAGATTCTACAACAACTCATACTTGTGATAAAGTACAATGTGGTGCAGAATGTGATGCACAAAATCTATGCAATAATAAATGTGTAAGTAATGTTTTCTATGCTGATGGACAATGTCAAGGCGATTGTACTTGCTCTTATTCTCAACAAAATTGTGATGATCAGATTGCATGCACAATCGATTCATGCGATCCTGTAACTGGCTGCTCTCACACACCTGATAATTCTCTTTGTGATGATAAAGACTCCTGTACAATAGATACATGTGATGTCAACAAGGGATGTGTAAATACATTCAGTGATACAATAGGTCCAACAACATCTGATTTGTTAGTTGATCCATACTACAACAATGGAGTATTCAATGTCACAGGTTTAGCAACTGATACCTGTTCAAACATAAAGAAATCTGAATATTTTGTTGGTCGTGGATTAGGTAGTTGTGGTTTTGTGGGAACAGGAACACCAATGGATCCAACAGATGGAAATTTTGATAATAAGATAGAGAACATAAAGAAAAATAATGTTCAATATCTCTATGATGGTTTGAATTATATTTGTATACAATCCCAGGACTTTGCAGACAACTGGGGTAACTGTGCTTGTGCTTATTATGACACTGATATAATTCCACCAGAATGCCCATATGATATTTATCTAGATAAGACGTTGTACCCAAACGAATATCTTGTATGTGGAAATAATGCATGGATTAATGCGACAATTTGTGATGAACAATCACCAATACAAGGTGGAGAATATTTCTTAGATACTAAAATACCTCCAATTCCAGCACCTTGGAGTGGAATATGGATGAATGTATTATCCAGTTTTGCAAGACCGAGTGATAATCATAACTGTGCTGTAATAGGTGCTCTTGTTGATACAAGTAAATTAACAGATGGAACTCATTATATAAAACTAAGAGGTAAAGACTCTGTAGAGAACTGGGGTAAAATTGATTCTTGTATGAATGTTTCATTCATAAGAGATACTACATCACCAGAAACAGCAAAGACATTGATACCTTCTGATAATAAACAACATGAATGTTCTAGCGATGAAATAACAGGCGCAGTTCTTCCAAATGGTGTATCATTAACTAATGGATGTCAATTTGTAAAAGGAGGAACTCAGATAGTTCTTCATGCTACAGATCCTGATCCACAAGGAACAGGTGAACATGCAGACAAGACTAAAATAAATTGGATTGTTTGGTATAAAGTAAATCCTGAAGATCAATGGGTTATAGACCAACAAGGAGTTGAAAATGAAAATCAAGATGTTACTATAACACTAGATAAAGATTCTTATCATTTGATAGAATACTGGTCAATCGATGCTTGTGGATGGGAAGAGACACATCACTTTGAGTTAGATATAGTCGATAACAAATCACCAGTCACGACTAAAACGATAGGTGAACCAAAAATATCAAACACTGCTGGTGAATTGTACATAACACAACAAACACCGATAGAATTGAGTTGTGTTGATCAAAATCCACACCCAGTAGATCATGTAACTCTTTATGCAAGATACAATGTTGATGGTGGAAATTGGGTTGATTTATTAACAAAAGACGGTTATGTTAAATTCACTTTCACAGAAGATTCTGTACATAAGCTTGAATGGTATTGTGAAGATGCTTTAGGAAATAAAGAATTGACATCTTCAGAAACAGATAGAGTTGATACAACTTATCCAGAAACGATAAAGACATACGGCCAACCATTAGTCGAAGCAGTGACAGGGGGATATCCAAAATGGATAACTTCACAGACACCAATAACATTGACAGTAACAGATGGTGGAGCAATATGTGCGATTGGTGTTGATAAAACTTATTATAGATACCTAAGAGTAGATGA
>Ga0315279_10003662_pt1 | contig 21187 bp, 18 predicted proteins | sample YL17G06_20_MG_FD_203694 | JGI IMG/M metagenome (GOLD analysis project Ga0315279, IMG submission 203694) | Sediment microbial communities from Yellowstone Lake, YNP, Wyoming, USA - YL17G06_20 | ecosystem: Environmental > Aquatic > Freshwater > Lake > Sediment | place: USA: Wyoming | collected... | reverse complement strand
GGCTCCAAGCAGGACCTATTCATCGCTTCGGACGCGGTCGTTCACCAATCGGTAGCGATCGACGTGACCCAGGGACCGGTTTACATCGATCGGAAAGCGGAGGTCCGACCGTTCACAATTATCATCGGCCCAACATACATCGGTCCCCGATCGATCATTGACCGCGCGAAGCTCAGTAAATCGACGATCGGTCCGGACTGCCGGATCGGCGGCGAGATCGAGGCTTCGATCTTTCAGGGATTTTCCAACAAATACCACGAGGGATTCCTCGGCCATTCTTTTGTAGGTGAATGGGTGAACCTGGGGGCAATGACCACTAACTCCGACCTAAAAAATAATTACGGGCCGGTCCGGATCAAGATCGGCAAAGAAGTTATCGATACCGGAATGATCAAGCTGGGTTGCATGATCGGCGATCATGCCAAGTTGGGCATCGGCACCCTGATCCCGACCGGAACCGTCATCGGCAGTTTCGTCAACTTTTTCGGCGGCGGCATGATGCCGCGGTACGTCCCTTCGTTCAAATGGCTCGGGCCGGGGATCGACGAGAACTATGACCTGGAAAAGGCGCTCGAGACCACCCGGACCGTCATGAAACGGCGCGGAGTGGAGATGACTAAAAATTATGAAGCCGTCATCCGCAGCCACTTTAAAAGCAAACCGGGCAGTTGATCCCTTACCAAGGGGTCGAGGACCGGAAAGGCACCACAAAATTTCATGGATATAATCGGTCTTGATATCGGCGGGACCAACATCAAGGCCGGCTTGGTCCGAAACGGAAAGATCCTTTCCCTACGCAACCTTCCGACCTTAGCCTTCTTATCCAAGGATTCCATCGTCAAACAGGTTATAAGCGCCATTGAACCATGGGTTGGTCGCGCTAAAGCGATCGGTATCGGCAGCGCCGGTATCATCGACTCGCGGCTGGGGGTCGTCAAGTACTCGCCTAATTTGGGCTGGTATGACCTGCCCCTGGCCCGGATCTTATCCGCGAAGTTCCGTAAACCGGTCCGGATCCTCAATGATGTTAACGCGGTCCTTTTCGGCGAGTGGCGCTATGGCAGCGCTTACGGCTATGACGACGTGTTCTTGTTTACACTCGGCACCGGCGTCGGCGGCGCGGCCATCTGTGGAGGAAAAATGGTGTTCGGCGCCAACGGGTTCGCCGGCGAGTTCGGCCACGCCACGATCAATTTCAACGGGCACCGCTGTATCTGCGGCAACCGCGGCTGCCTGGAGAGCTACGTGGGCACGAAATCCATCCTGCGCCGGGCGCGCCAACTAATGAAAAAAACTCCTTCCCGGCTCCGCCGATACGCCCAATTAACACCCAAGATCATCGCCGACGAGGCGAAAAAGGGCGACCGCGTGAGCCGCGAGATCTTCGAGGAGATCGGCCGCTATCTTGGGATCGGCATCGGCAACCTGCTGAACCTGTTCGATCCCGCGCTGATCATAATTTCCGGCGGCATTAGCCGGGCCGGCAAAGTCCTTTTCCAGCCCATCCGCCAGGCCATCCGCAGCACCGCTTTCGGGTCCGGGATCCGGTATTACCGTATCAAACCCGGCAAGCTGGGCGACCGCGCCGGGATCCTCGGCGCCGCCTACTTCGCAATCTTAAAAAAACCATAAATAACTTGATTTTTCCCAAAAGAACAGTATAATATAAAATGCCCAAGAAAAGCGCGGTTTACAACCGATTATTACGATCCAAACCGGGCGTGCTCGCCCTTTTTGATCCGGACCGGACTCCGATTTCCCAGGCTACGCGGCTGGCACGTTACGTCTGCGACCAGGGCGTCACCGGGATCCTCATCGGCACGTCGATCCTCGTCACCTCCAAATTCGATAAATTCGTCGGTCAGGTTAAAAAAGGCGCCCGCTGCCCGGTGATCATTTTCCCCGGCGGCTCGCACCAGCTTTCGCCCCGGGCTGACGCGATCTTCTTCCTGTCCCTGATCAGCGGCCGGAATCCCGAGCTCCTGATCGGCGAGCAGGTAAAGTCGGCATTCATGGTCAAGGAATACGGCCTGGAAACGATCCCGGTCGGATATATCCTGGTGGAATCGGGCAAATACACGTCGGTTGAGTTCATGTCCGACACCAAGCCGATCCCCCGGGACAAGTGGGAGATCGCCGCGGCGCACGCCTTGGCCGGCGAGTATTTAGGCATGAAATATATTTATTTGGAAGCGGGCAGTGGCGCGGGGCAGCCCGTGTCCCCGGTCATGGTCCGCAAAGTCAAGGAAACGATCTCCCTACCCCTGATCGTTGGGGGCGGGATCCGAACCGTCAAAGACGCCCGGACGATCATTAAAGCCGGCGCCGATTTTATCGTGCTGGGGAGCATTATCGAACGTTCGCCGGCGAAATTCAAGGAAATCATAAGGAGCATTCGATGAACATATTGATAATCGGCAACGGCGGCCGGGAACACGCCCTGACCTGGAAGATCAGCCGGTCAAAGAAAGTGCGCAAGATGTACGCCGCGCCCGGCAACCCGGGTATCGCGCAGCTCGCGACCTGCGTTAACATCCTGCCGACCGATATCAACGGGCTGGTCCGCTTTGCCCGGGAAAAGAACATTGACCTGACCGTGGTCGGGCCGGAAGTGCCCCTGGCGCTTGGGATCGCGGATGAATTCAAGAAGAACGGTTTGAAAATTTTCGGCCCGAGCAAAAGCGGCAGCCGCATCGAGGCGGACAAGTCGTTCGCCCGGGATTTCATGTACCACTACGGGATCCCCTCGCCTAAATTTCAGATCTACGATTCGGCCGCCCACGCGCTCAAATATCTTAAAACCGTCAACCATTTTCCCGCGGTCATCAAAGCCTCGGGCCTGGCCGCCGGCAAAGGTGTTTTCATCGTCCCAAACCGGAACGAATACGAAAAAATCGTCGACGAGATCCTGGTCCAGCATAAGCTGGGCGAGGCCGGGAAAAAGATCGTCGTCGAGGAGTTCCTGACCGGTCAGGAAGCCTCGATCTTCGTCCTTACCGACGGTCTGAAGATACTTTACCTGCCGTCGGCTCAGGACCATAAAAAATTATACGAACGCAACCGCGGTCCGAACACGGGCGGCATGGGCGCTTACGCGCCTTACCCGACCAACCGCCGGGTCGCCAATATCATCGAGCAGGTCATTATCCAGCCCACGATCCTGGCCCTGCGCGACCAGGAGATCGATTACAAAGGCGTCCTCTACGCGGGTCTGATCCTAACCCCGTCCGGCCCCAAGGTCCTGGAATTCAACTGCCGCTTCGGCGATCCGGAAACCCAAGCCATCATGCCTATCCTGGACGGAGATTTTGTAGACCTTTTGATGGCGGTGGTGGAAGGCCGGCTTTCCGATGTCCAGGTCAAAATGAAGAACCTTTGGTCGATCTGCGTCTGCCTGGTCTCATCCGGTTACCCGGGCGACTACCGGGTCGGAGAACCGATCCAGTTCAAGGAGAAGATCAGCTCCGACACCCTGGTCTTCCACGCCGGGACAAAAATAGATGATTCCAAACTGGTGACCGCTTCGGGGCGGGTTCTGAACATCGTCCACGCCGCGGAGAACCTGAAGGTCGCGAAGCAGCGGGTCTACGAGGAAATAAAAAAGATCCATTTCGGCGGCATGCTTTATCGCAAGGACATTGGCAATTCCGGCATGAAAAAAATGAAGCGGAAGCGGCGCCACTAAACTCAAGGGGATAGACTATGAAACCATCAAAAGGGAAGATCTGGATCTTTATGGGCAGCAAATCCGACGCGAAGACTATGTCGGTTTGCGAGGAAATCCTGAAAAAGGAAGCCGTGCCTTATCAAAAATTCATCCACTCCGCCCACCGCGAACCGGACCGGATCCGAAACCTGATCCGGAAAGCAAAAAAGGAAAAGGTGATCGCCATCATCGCCGGCGCCGGCCTGGCTGCGCATCTCCCCGGTTTTATCGCGTCCCAGACCGACCTACCGGTCCTGGGCGTTCCCCTTCCATCCTCGACCCTCGGCGGTCTGGATTCCCTGCTCTCCATTGTCCAGATGCCGGCGGGCATTCCGGTCGCGACCTTCGGCATCGGTAAACCGGGCGCCAAGAACGCCGCGCTATTCGCCGCGCGACTGTACCACCGCGGCAATTCCTGAACGAACGCGCGCCGCGGATTTAATGCTTCTCAAACTCAATGATACGGAAGATCTTTATAAAACCGTCGTTGACCGCCTGAACCAGGGCGGGATCGTCGCCCTGCCTACGGATACGGTTTACGGCCTGGCCGTGGACGCCGCGAACGAGGCCGCGGTCGATAAACTCAATCGCCTTAAATCCCGCGAATCTAAACCCTACACCTTTTTTATCCCTAAAAACAAACTCGACCAATACGCCCTGGTCGTTAAGAAAAAGATCATCGACTATTTCCTGCCCGGTCCCCTGACCGTCCTCCTGAAGAAAAGCGACATCGTTCCCCTGCCCCGGACCGGAGACAAGATCGGGATCCGAATCCCCCAGACCCCTTTCATCACGCGGCTCCTCCACGCTTTTTCACGGCCCCTGGCCGTGACCAGCGCGAACCGATCCGGCGAACCGACCTTCGTCTCCGCCTACGATATCGTCGAGAACCTTACCGACGTCGAACTGGTCGTGGACGCGGGAAACCTTTCCGGACCGGCTTCGACCGTGGTCGACCTGACCACCACGCCGGCGACCGTGATCCGGAAGGGCGCAATACCGATCCTCGAGATCGAAAAAGTCCAAGGCCAAAAAACCGTTCTGGCCGAAGGCCTGCAGTTCAACGTGCTCTTCGTCTGCACCGGCAACACCTGCCGCAGCCCGATGGCGATGGGTATATTAAAGACCCTGGTCGACGGCAAGAAGGTCGCCGTCCGCTCCGCGGGCATGAACACGACGGATGGCAATTCGGCGGCTCCGCACGCGGTCGATATCGTAAGGGAATACAACGGTTCGATCGACGACCACCAAACCAAGGAGCTGACTCCGGAGCTCACGCGCTGGGCCGACTTGATCCTGGTCATGGAATTCCGCCATTACGAGTACGTCCTCCAGTTCGCGCCCGAAGCGGTCCCCAAGATCTTCTTGCTCAAGGAATACAAACGGAATACCCGCTACAACGAAATCGCAGACCCGGTCGGTCAGGACCTCGAGGCTTACCGTCAGTCGGCCCGGGACATGCTGCCCTCCTTGAAGTTCGTTGCCCGGGATATCATGAGAAGATTTAGAAATGACAAATTTCAAATTTCAAATGACAAATAAATATCCAATGACAAAATCCAAAAATGTTAATCTACCTTTCGTTGAATGCAATCTTTTCAACCCAATCCTGTCATTGCGAGCCCCGAAGGGGCAGGGCAATCTCATCCATCTGGGCTTGCTTCGTCGTTACATTCCTCGCAATGACAAGAAAATAGTGCAAATATGAAGGTCCTGCTCGCCGGGTACAACATCGACACCCAGGTCATGAAGGAGCTGGTCGGCCGCCGCAAGCTGGCGACGCTCACGCCAGAAACGATCTCGGCGGCTTACGCCCGGATCAGCCGGAGCCGGAAAGCGGTCGACGAACTGAGAACCGAAGCCCGGCAGGAAATCGGCAAATCCCGCAAGTCAAACCGCCGGATCATCTTCGAAATGGGCCACCATTCGGTCGCGGAGCACGCGGTCTTCAATTTCGACGTGATCGGAATCTCGCGCCGGGCGGTCGAAGACCTGGAGAATTTCCGGCTCGGGTCCTACACAGAAAAATCCCAGCGCTACGTGACGCTGAAAGGCGACTACGTCATCCCCGAAGAGCTGAGAAAGACCCAGCTCGTATCGCAGTTCCGGGACATGGTCGAGCTCCAGAACCGTTTATACCGGGAATTCTATCAAAAACTATTTGCGCTCAACATTAAAAAATTCGCGGGCAAGCTCGATGTGCAGAAGAACGCCCGGCTCCTGGAAAACCTGGCTAAAGAAGACGCGCGGTACTGCCTGGCCATGGCGACCCAGACCCAGCTGGGCGCTACGTTCAACGCCCGGAACCTGGAACTTGTGATCCGGCGCTTTGCCAGCCACCGCCTGGAGGAAATTCGCGCGCTGGGACGAATGCTTTTCCGCGCGGTGGAAAAGATCGCGCCCTCCGTCATCCTGTTCCACCGGGCGAATGACTATGACCAGAGAACTTATGCTGAATTGGCCAGGTACATAAGGGGATCCGGAGAACCGGTGAATCGGAGAACCGGGGATCGTGAAAATAACGTCAAACTGGTTGCTTACACGCCGGGTGCGGACGAAAAGATCCTGGCCGCGCTTCTTTTTCGGGTGAAAAGAACCGACTACAGCCAATGTCTGAGATTGGTGAAGAAGATGCTGCCGAAGGCCCGGCTCGGTCTCTTTAAAAAAGCCTTGCGGCACATGGAACTGTACGACGTCGTTTTAAGGGAATTCGAGATGGCCGACCTGACTTTTTCCCTGACCGTTTCAGCCGGCTGTTTCGGGCAGTTGAAACGCCACCGCCTGGCGACGATCATCAGTCAGGAATACGACCCGCACCTGGGGATCACGATCCCGGAGTCCGTGAGGGAGATCGACGCGGAAAAGGATTTTCTAGGCGTCATTACAAAGACCGAAGCTCTGTATACGAAAATCGAAAGAACCGCGCCCGGTATCGGCAGCTACATCCTGACCAACGCGCACCGGAAGCGGATCCTCATGAAAATGAACATGCGCGAGCTGTACCACATCTCCCGTATGCGCGAAGACCCGACCGCGCAATGGGACATCCGACACCTAACCGAAAAGATGTGCCGCTTAGCCCGGGAAGTAGCGCCCGTCACCGGCCTCCTGTTGGGCGGTAAGACCGGATATCCGTCGGTATATTTAAAATTATACGGGAAAAATCCCAAGATCGTCGAAGTGCCGGAAATAAAGTAAACGGGTTTTTTAAAACCCGTTTACTTGAAGATACCGCGCTTACGCACGTGAATAAATGCTTCGCTGAAGTTACGGCACTACGTGCCTGAATAAACGCCTATGGCTGGAGTTGTCTGGTAATTATGTGATTTTTTTGCATACTGCTTGCTCCATGCTGCCTACTATCTTTTATCCCCCATCTCCGTTTCTCCGGCTCCCCCATTCTCCTCTGCACTTCTTAACCTCTGTTCCTCAGCATATTTCTCTTCGCCCTACACTAAATCCTAATCCCCAATTTCTTCAAGTACGTCCGGGCCGCGTCCTGTTCCGCTTTCTTTTTGTTGGGCCCCCGGCCCCGCGCCTTTAATTTGCCGTTAACGTAGAGCCCCATGTGAAAAATCTTATGGTGGGAAGGGCCTTCTTCGCGGAGGACCTTGTATTCCAAACGGAATTGCCGGCGCATGGCCAGATTGTTCAGCCAGGATTTGAAATCCTTCTCGATCCGGGCTTTGCGGGTCAGTATGATCCGGCGGACAAAACGCCGGGCATAAGGCAGACCCCGGTCAAGATAGACCGCGCCGATGATCGCTTCCATCACCGCCGCGATATTGGAACGGCGTTTCCGGCCGCCGGTCGCCTCCTCGCCCCGGTTCATGATCAGCATGCGGCCCGCTTTGAGCCGCTTACCGATGATAAAAAGCGCGTCCTCGTTAGTATAGACTTTTTTGAGCTCGCTCAACTCGCCTTCGCGGCGCGCCGGGTATTTTTTATAAAGGTATTCCCGCGCCAGCAGTTCCAGCACGGCGTCGCCCAGGAATTCCAGGTTTTCATTGGAGCGCCGGCGGCGGCCGGCGACGCACGAGGAATGCGTCAGGGCGGTCTTTAAAAACCCGCGCCGCAGGAAACGGACGCCGAGTTCCTTCTGGATCCGTTTATAATCCGGCGACCGCTTCGATCTCAACCAGGGCTCCTTTGGGCAGGGCGGAAACGAAGACCGTGGTCCGGGCCGGCGGTTGTTCCTTGAAATACTGTCCGTATATTTCGTTCACCACCGGAAAATCTTCGGGTTTGATAAGATACACCGTGGTCTTGATGACCGCGTCAAGGTCCTTGCCCGCTTCTTTCAGAACCGCTCGGAGGTTCTCCAGCACCCGGACCGCCTGCTCCTTGATCTCGCCTTCCACCATGCTGCCGGTTTTCGGATCCAATCCGATCTGCCCGGCCGTGTAGAGCAGATCCCCGTAGATCACGGCCTGGGAATAAGGTCCGATCGCGGCCGGCGCGTTCCCGGTTTTGATTATTTTTTTCATGGCTTACTCCTTTCGACGAACGACCCCGTCCCGCCACTCATAAGCCTGGCCGGTAACAGTGAATTCCGGGGCCGCGGAAAATTCGATCCGCGGCTGATAAACGAACCAGCCCGCGAGGTTGAGGCCCTGGACCATGTCAAAACCTACGGTTTTATCGGCAAATCCGCCGATCTTTACCCGATACACGGCCTGGGAATCGATATAGACCGGCAGGGCACGATCACGATAATCCTCAAATAATTTTAAAGCGTTGTCCCGGCTGCTGAACGCGCCGATCTGGAAATACCATAACGAATCCGGTCCGGCGATCGGCATGACCGCCGCCGGAGGCAGGACCGGATTTTCGGGCAGTCGCACGAGCCCGGAGGTATCCGGGTCCAGGAAAAGTATCTTACCACCGGCAAGCAGGGCCAGGCCGAAACCGTTTTCCGGTTCGGCGAGACGCTTAAGGTCGGCCGGAGACGGGTACAAGTGGCGGACGCGCAAGGCGAAGAGATCGACCTGGGCAATACCTTCCGGGCATTTGAAGAAGGAATTGGTGCGCAGGGTATGGGAAGCGAGGGGCTGGAAGTCGATCAGCCGGCCGCTTCGGTTCACGCCGAACACGCCCTGATCGTTGTAGATCAGAAACCCGTTTGTCCAGGGTTTGAACCCGTCACCGGCGCAGGGTAATTTTATCTCCGACTGTTTTTTCAAATCCAATCCGTATTGGGTCAGCTTACCTAAGATATCCAGGATATAAAGCGACTGCCGGTCCGGGACGTACTCGCAGGCCAGGCAGCGCGGGATCGTTATTTTCTTGACCAGCCGGCCGTTCGACAGATTGAAAATTTTGAGGACGCTCTTGTCGCCGAGGTCGGCCTTGAGATATAACCACGGGGACCGTTTCGAGACGGGTATGTCCCGCGGGTCGACGATGGGTTTGTAATCGCCGGCCTCGATGCCGACGCCGGACTTGAAGGAAAGGTTTTTCTTGTCGACGGTGAAGACTTCCTCCGTGGCGATCAGGATGATATCGTTTTCGCGGACCGCCAGGTAATTGAAACGCTCGGGCAGGAGCATGCGGTCGATGATCTTGAAACTCTGCGGGTCCAGGCGCCAGAGGAACCGGCGGGTAAGCACGTAAAGATAATCGTCGCTTACGAGATCGATCACCTCCTCGTTCAGCGCCATCCGGCCCGCGTCCAAGCGCGTCAGGTCAATCCGGTAAAGAGCCGAATCGGATATGACGGCGACGGGATTGGTCAGGGTGATCAGAAAAAACAGAACCGGCATCGCGGATATCATACCGCAATGCCGGGAAAAATCAAGAGGGAAATCGGGGCGATGCGATTTGAACGCACGACCCCCAGCACCCCAAGCTGGTGCGCTAGCCACCTGCGCCACGCCCCGATAGGCAATTATATTTATTTACCGCGGCTTTGTCAATAACCCCCGACCGTGCCATATATTGACTTATTTATTGAAAAAAGTATAATTCCCTGTCGGCAGACCAAGGGAAGCGCCGTGAAAGTCGGCCGCAGTCGCCGCTACTGTGATTCCGGATGCTCCGAGGTCGATAAAACCACTGTTCTGCGCTGATGATAAAAGTGCAGGATGGGAAGGTTGACCGAGGACGGATCAGCCAGGAGACCTGTCTACCGACCGCAATAAAAATCTCTTCGGACGAAAGGAGGTTCATCATGTCCTGGATTTTTATTCTCTCCCTATTTGGTCAGACGATCTACGACCTGGATACGGTCGTGGTCACGGCCACCCGCTATCCGTCCGCGCTCAAAGACATCGCGCAGGCGGTACTGGTCCTGGAGCGCTCGGACATCGAAGCCCGGAAACCCGCCAGCCTGGCCGAAGCCCTGCGCGACCAGGCGGGTATCGATATTCGGGATTATGGTGTATCCGGTTCGTTCGCCGGCATAAATTTACGCGGCGTGCCCTCGACCGCGGTCATCGTCATGGTCGACGGCCAGCCGATCAATTCGATCCTGAACGGCGCTGCGGACCTAAGTTCAGTCGACATCGACGAGGTGGAAAGGATCGAGATCATCCGGGGACCGGCGTCGAGCCTTTACGGCGCCAACGCCTTAGGCGGGGTCGTGAACGTGATCACCCGGAACCGTTATGAAAAATTCGCTTATCGATGCAAGACCGGCGTTTCCGCCGTGGTCCGGTCACAAGTACTTGCCAGTAAAAACTCTTATTTCGATGCCGGCGGACCCATCGGAAACATGAGTATTAGCTTGAGCGAAGGGATCACCGACGCAGACGGTTTCCGGAGCAACAGCCGGATGACCGGCTATCACGTCAAGAGTTCGGTTGGATACTTCCCGATCCCGTTTGAAATCTCCGGGGAAGCAAAATACAATCAAAAAGAATACGGCGTACCGGGCCCCAAGCCGCTCGTCGACAGCCTACACCCCGTCCCGGTCTTCGGCGACAGCACGGCCACCTCGCTCTGGGATCATGAAAAGGACCAGAATTATTCGGGTCGGTTGAATTTCAATTGGAAAGGATCGGACCTGCGCTGGCAGAATACGCTTTCGGGCAACGGCTTGATCATCGACTACCACACGGTCTACCCCGGGTTTATTGATACGATAACCGAAGACTACTCATGGCAGACAATGACCATGGCTTTGAATTCGTCCGTCGTGTTAAATGCCCAGAATGCGGACCTGATCGCCGGGATCGACGTAAGATACGATTCTCTGGTCGCCGATAAAGTTTCGGTGGAGACGGGCGATACGACCTGGTGCGCAAGCCAGAGCAATGTCGGCGCATGGCTCGAGGTGAAAAATGACTTCGACCGGATCGTTCTCAATTCTAGCCTGCGCCTGGACCGCAACTCCGGCTACGGATATTTTATTTCGCCCCAGATCGGTATCGTTTACACACCCGCTTCCGTTATCCGGGTCAAGACTTCGCTTGGCCGGGCGTTCCGATCGCCGGGTTTTAACGACCTCTATTCTCCTTTGTACGGCAACCGCGACCTGAAGCCCGAGATCGGCAACAGCGCGGAAATGCGCTTGGAATGCGGGAACGGGGACCGGTCATTTTCGGCGCTTTCCTTTTTCATCCGGGACATAATTGACCGGATCGCCTGGCTGCCCACCCAAGGCGGTTTGTGGCGGCCCCAGAACGTCAACCGACTGTCCATCCAAGGGTTGGAATGGGAAACCCGATACGCTTATCAGAATGTCATCAAGGTCGAGAACCAGATAACCTACTTGAACGGCCACCAGAAAAACCGGGAACTGGTCGTCGCGGCCGATTCAACCCATGAAGTAGAGCGACCGGCGGCATTCATTCCCGCCTTGGCCATATCCAGCCGCTGGGATATTAAATTACCCGCGGGTTTGATGCTAAACCTCGCCGGATTTTATTCCTCGACCCGCAAGAACTATTATGAAAACTGGAATAATTACCCAAACATCACCATTGACACCAAGACCCTTGGCGCGTACGTTATCTTCAACGCCGGATTGACGCGGACCTGGTTCAACCACCTGTCGGTCGCCGCCGGCTGCAAGAATTTACTCGACGTTAACTACGCGACCCAGTTCGGTAACACGATCGACGACCTCGACTACCCGATGCCGCCGCGGACGTTCTATTTCCAGATGAGCCTCCAATGATTACGGTGATATAAAAAATCATGATTACAGTGATTAAGGATATAACTTGACTAATGTGGTAATACCGATATAATTTTACGTGGGGTGACCGGATAGCCGCTCCATGTGAGAGGAAAGTCCGGGCTTCACAGGGCAGGATGCTTCCTAACGGGAAGGCTAAGACGGAAAGTGCCACAGAAAACATACCGCCTCGCACTTACAGTGCGGGGTAAGGGTGAAAAGGCGAGGTAAGAGCTCACCGGTCCCGCGGTGACGCGGGGCGCACGGCAAACCCCATCCGAAGCAAAACCAAATTGCTCCGTTTGAAGCGGCCCGTTTCTTCCCGCGGCAACGCGGGAGCGGAGCAGGTAGGTTGCGCAGAGCCCGGCAGCGATGTCGGGACAAGATAAATGGCTATCTAAAACAGAACCCGGCTTACGGGTCACCCCACATGATGTTTTTGTATTTTTTTCGCATTTTGACCAGTATGATACCAGGTATATTTTCTCCTTGACTTCAAATATTTTTTGATATATAGTCAGATCATGCTTCTGTTATACACGATGTCCGTGATAATATTTTTTCAAACCGAGCCGAACCCGTTCATCCGCGATACGGTCATAAATTGCATCCTGTCCGATCAGGATGATGAGGCCATAAAAAGATCCGAAGAAAGCATATCCGCATCAAAAGAAAATGTTGATCCCATTTTATTAGGATATTTATACTACGCATATGAAAATATTTTATCGTTATCCATCCCCCCTCGCATACAGTACCTGGGGAAAAAGGAAGAACTAAATTTAATGACCGGATGGAACGAATTGTTCGAGAAATATCCCGCCAGCATGAAGGTGTTAAAAATTTATTGTTTCCTTGCCATCGGTACAAATGATGAAAAAGCCGCGGAATTAGCCGAAAAGATAAGAATTTTAGATTCCCTTGATGGTTATCCGGAATTCGTATATGGTTATATTCTTAACCTTAAGGATAGTCTGGCGGATGCATTGCCTTTTTACCGGCAAACCTATCTAAAGGATACGATGTTTTCTCCGGTCATAGAAAAATTATCCGGATATCACTTTTTAAAAGAGAATTACGACAGTGTTTTTTATTACAATAAAAGATCTCTCGATATTATCAATCTTAAAAAATCCATCTACCCTCGCTATCAAAATTTATATGATGAGCTATCGGACATAATGACTAGGAATTTGATTGTCTGCTGCTTGAAAGATAATAATGTCCCCCAAGCGGAGGATTTGTTAACCAATCACAGGAAGATGGTGGATACTTTATTTAATCTGAATATTTCGCAGGATATTAGTGCTTATTTGAACGCCAAAAAGAATAATACCTTAAGCAAATCCGACACCTTTTTTATACCTAATGTCGGATTTGGAACTGCCGCAATCCTCACCGCTGATTCAATACAAATTTTATCCGCAGCCAAATATTTTAAAATCGCCGAACCAATAAAAAAAGTAACCCCTAAATATCCCAAGGAAGCACACAATAAACATTATCAGGGCGAAACCAGGATAAAAGCGCTCGTTGATGAACGCGGAAAAGTCATTGCATCAGAAATTGTGGTATCAAGCGGGTATGCCATTTTAGACGAAAGTGCATTAAAAGCGGCAAAAATGTTTATATTTAAACCGGCCACTTTTTTTGGAAAGCCTTTTAAGATGTGGGTCGCAATACCTTTTAATTTTAAATTAGATAATCCAAATGATTGGCTAAAAAAATGATCCTTGTCTTGGTAATTCTTTTCTGCACCGCACCCGAAACACCCCAGTATAAGACGCTTCGCGATTCAATCATCCAGGATATTCTGACCGGGAAGGATTCGATCGCGATTCAAAAAGTGGAAGAAAGTATATATGATCACCCGAACGATAACCTTCTGCTGGGATATCTATCATATGCATATGATGACATTACCCTACAAGATCTTCCCGATAACCTAAAACTCCTATACCAATGGGTCAATAAAGATATTATCAAAACCTGGGATGGTTTCCTAAAGAAGCATAAAAATAACATCCCCGTCCTGAAAATCGCCTGTCATCTCGCCGGCACAGAGAACGAAACCAAGACAAGATCATATGCCCGCCAAATCATTAAACTGGATTCCTTAAATCCCTATCCCGCTCTTATTAATGGTATTTTTGGAATTATAAAAAATCGGATCGATTCAGCATTTCTATATTTTCACCAATCCTATTCCTTAGATTCTACGCATATTCCGACTTTAAGGTGTTTAAGAAAATTGCATTTTAAGCTTGGTAATTACGATAGCGTTCTTGCCTATAATTTAAAAATTATGAATCGGCATTTAAACCCGAATGTAATCAATGAATTAATCCTCAATTCGGCGATCTTGTGTCTAAAATTGCGCTCCATTGATCAGGCATCATCCTTAATGTCCAGCTATAATGAACGTATTGAAGACACTGTAAAATTAAAAACTATATCCGACCTCAGAAAATACATCGACAATATCAAGAATAATATTAAATCCTTGGATAGTATATTCGTCTATTCTCAAGAATGGGATATCGCGTCAGTCCTTACATCCGAATCGATATCCGTCTTTGAATATAATAAGATTTTCCGAAAAGCCGAGGCTATCCACTATTCACCCCCCGCTTACCCCGAACCCGCACGAATCCGCGGGATTGAAGGTACGAGCATTCTCATGATTCTGGTCAATGAAACGGGAAAGGTTGAAGATGTATATGTCGCGATATCGAGCGGTTATGAAGTTCTTGACCAGGCCGCACTAAAAGCGGTATGGCTAACCCGTTTTACCCCTGCAACTATTTTTAGTAAACCGATCAAGATCTGGATCGCTTATCCTTCCCGGTTTAAATTGAGGTAATAGATGACCGAGTGGCTGAAGAAGCACGACGCGGGCGAGGCGCAGGAGACCGAGATCCGCGGCAAGTTGATCCCCAAACTCATCATGCAAATCTTAAAAAACCGCGGTTATGATTCGGCGGAAAAGGTCGAGGATTTTTTCGCGCCGACCCTGGACAGACTCCACGATCCTTTTTTGATCCCGGACATGGAAAAAGCGGCCGGCAGACTGGTCCGGGCCGCGCGGGATAACGAGCCCGTCCTGATCCACGGCGACTATGATACGGACGGCATAACCGCCACGGCCCTGCTCTTCAACCGCCTGAAGGTATTGGGCGTAAAACCCCATTATTTCATACCGAGCCGGTTCGAAGAAGGTTATGGCTTATCCCGAAACGGCATCGATCACGCGGCCCGGAACGGCTGCCGGTTAGTCGTGGCCGTGGACTGCGGGGTCACGGCCGATGACGAGATCGCCTATGCCCGGACCAAGGGCATCGAGGTGATCGTCTGCGACCACCACCAGCCCCAGGAAAAGATCCCCGCGGCGTACGCGGTCCTGGACCCGAAACTGCCGCACAGCAAGTATCCTTTCCCGGAACTGGCCGGCGTCGGCGTTGCTTTCAAGCTGGTCCAGGCTTTATATAAACTTCTGAACCGAACCGCCGAAGAAATCTGGGATGACCTGGACCTGGTCGCCCTGGGCAGCGTCGTCGACGTCGTACCCCTGGTCGACGAGAACCGCTGCCTGGTGAAATACGGTATTAAAAAGATAAAAACCAGTCAAAAGGTAGCTTTTCAGGCGCTCCTCGCGGAGACCAAACTGCAGAAAAATCTATATTCCTATCATCTCGGATTTATTCTGGGACCCCGGATCAACGCCTGCGGACGGCTGCGCGAAGCCCGGGAGGCATTGGAACTCTTCCTGACCGAGGACCACAAAACCGCGGTGGAGATCGTCCAGCGCCTGACCGCGGACAACCAGTCGCGCCAGGAAATAGAGGAACAGATCAAAGAACAGGCCCGGGAGATAATTGAACGCGACCGGCTCCACGAACGACGGGTCATCGTTTGCGGCCATGAATCCTGGCACGAGGGGGTGATCGGCATCGTCGCGTCCCGGATCAGCGAAGAATACCACCGGCCCGCGATCCTGCTGGCGATGAAGGAAACAACGGCTAAGGGCTCGGGCCGCTCGATCACCGGGTTTGACATCGCGGACGCGCTTAACGCGTGCCGAAGCCTTCTCGTAAAGTTCGGCGGTCACAAACAGGCCGCCGGTCTGGAATTGAACCGGGATAAGATCCCGGAATTCCGGGACAAGATCAATGACTACGCGGACCGGCAGTCGGCGGAGATCTTCCAAAAGAAAAAATATTACGACCTCAAGCTCAGCCTGAAGGACATCAACGACGAGGTCGTCCGCTTTCTCAATTTCTTCGAACCCACCGGCACGGGGAATCCGCTGCCGGTCTTTCTGGGTGAAAATTTCGAAATCGTCGGCACGCCCCGGGTCGTGGGCGGCAAACACCTTAAATTCAGCGTACGGCAGGAGGGTCTGGTCATGTCCGCGATCGCGTTTCACCAGGCCAATCAGATACTGAAAATGGCTCCCGGCAAGGCCCGCCTCGACTGCCTTTACACCGTCAACGAGGATTCCTACGCGGGCAAGCGGAAGGTCGAGCTTAAGATCAAGGAGATGGAGGAGGCCAAGCATTAAGCTTTCTGGCTGGCACGAGATCGAAACCAACCGCTTGCGGTATTTCGAAACCAAGATCGAGGATAACCGGCTTCTGTTCTCCACCGTCTCAGCTTCCGACGGATTTCTGGAAAAATTCAAGCCCATCTTCCTTAAGCAGATCCATTCGGATATCATCATCGATCTCGACCAAGATCCGGCGCAGATCGGCGACGGCCTGACGACCCGCCGCAAGAACGTCGCCCTGGGCGTCAAGGCCGCGGACTGCCTGCCGGTCTATCTTTTTTCGGCCGACCGGATCGCGATCATCCACTGCGGCTGGCGTTCGATCATTAAAGGCATTCTGGAAAAGGCTGCCCGATTGATGGGCGATTATCATTTCGCCCTGGGCGCCGGCATCGGTCCCTGCTGTTACGATATCCAGAAAGACGTGGCGGATCTTTTTACTAAGAATTTCTCGAGCGCTTTGGATCATCGTGACCACGGGATCTTCCTGGACCTGAAAAAGTGCGTGCGCGGGATACTGGGCAAAGACCGGCTGGCCGGCAACCTGGATCTCTGCGTGAAATGCCATCCCGAGCTTTTTTTCTCCCATCGCCGGGGGGATGTGGGAAAACGCAACTACGCGGTGATAATAAAAGATAGTAAGCAGTAAGAAGTATGCAGTAAGCAGAAAAACCAGAATGACTAAAATAACATAATAACTTACTACTCGGAGCGGAATATACTTTACGTGAAGAGGATGTCATTCTGAACGAAGTGAAGAATCTCATATGCTAATTTTCAGAGACCCTTCGCTACGCTCAGGGTGACAGGCGAAGTGCTTCACGAATGTAAAGTATTTCATGCTCCCCTTAGTAATTACTAAATTACCATATAATTTTTTACTCAATTATCAATTGACTTAAGCCCATTTTTGCATTACAATTAAACGTGAAGAAATTGTTCCTGGTCCTTCTCTTTCCATTTCTCCTCCAAGCCGCCAAATGGACGGTCCTTGTATACATGGCCGCGGATAACGATCTGACGAGTTTCGCCGATTCCGACCTCGTGGAAATGGAAGCGGTCGGATCCAACTCCGACCTGTCGATCATCCTCCAACTCGATAAGCCCGGTATCGGCTGCCGCCGCCTGGCCGTGTTGCAAGACACGGTCGGCGTCATCGGAAATCTGGGCATGATCGACATGTGCGACTGGCAAACCCTTTATGAATTCCTCGATTGGGGTATCCGGGAATTCCCGGCCGACCGCTATTTCGTAATCCTCTGGGACCACGGTACCGGTTGGACGACCCAACCCCGGCGCTCGTTCGGCACGGACCAGTCCAGTGGCAACCAAATGGGCATCGCGGACGGCGACTTTCAAAAAGCGATCCGCTATCTCTATAATTCCGTGGGCCGCAAGATCAACCTTTTCGCTTTTGACGCCTGCGCCATGCAAGGAGTAGAGATCGGATACGAGATAAAAGACTACGCTCAGATCATGATGGCGGTCCAGGGCGTCTGGCCGGTGACCGGGTTTCCCTACGACCGGATCCTCCAGGTGATCAAGGATAAACCGGGCACCGACGAAACCGAGCTGGCGATCCAAGCAACCCGGCTTTGCCGCGACGAATATGTCGGCCTAGAGCCCAGTGCGGTTTCCGCGGTGCGTTTGGACCGTTTCGCAGGCATCAAACAAGCCTGGTCGGATCTATGCACCGAGGTGACGCTCGGCTTGCCCGGCCCCCAGGTCTACGGGGTCCGGGACCGGGTCCAAACAATTCCTGAAGCCAGTTCCTATCCCCGGCCCACGGATGATTACGTGGACCTGGGCAGCCTGATCGACGGGTTGTCCGATTTGTATCCGGGAAAAAAGATCGAAACCCTGAAAAATTTATACCAGAGCGCGATCATTGAATCCGCCTGGTGGGGAGACAGTTTCGCGGGCGTCACGGGCCTGACCGCGTGGTTCCCCTACGAATACCAGCATTTCAAACAAATGGTCGGAGCCTATTTAGGGCTGGACTGGACCGGTTCATCCTGGCCCCGATTCCTGAACTGGTATTACAACTGCGACGATATCCGGCCTGAGACCGCCGTTATATCCGCTAGCCAAGTCGGCCGCGACAACGATTTCCGGCTATCCTGGACCAAATCCTTTGACCTGGCTCCGGTGACCTATAAAGTCCTGGAGGCCGAAGATACAACCCGGGTATTTTTCGACGCCTGCGAGGATTCCAGCCGATGGAATTTCAGCGGCTTCGCGCTGACCAACGCGCAATATCACGCGGGCAATTATTCGTTTTTCTCCGGTAACGCGAGCAACCTGGCAAACACGATGGAAACAAAAGATCCGGTCACGATCGAAAATTTCGGTCTGCTGGACCTATACCTGAATTATAATACCCAGGACCGTACGGATTCTCTCATCGTCGAATACGGGTCTTATCGCGAAGTCCATTACGGGTATTCGGCCGGCTGGATAAACCGCCGGGTGGTTCTACCCGCCGGCACCTATCCCCTGAAGATCACCTATCGGACCAATGCCAGCACGAACCTGGGGGGATGCTATATCGACGATATCCGCGTTTCGAACCTGACCGCGGGTCGTTATATCCGGTCCGACTTGTCCGACACCACGCTCCGGGTGTTCAATAAAAATCGCGGCGATTATTTCTACGCGGTCCAACCGGTCGATCGTTATGCGAACCAGGGCAGCGTCAGCAATTTCATCTCCGTTTCCCTATCCGATTACGCCCTGCCCTATTCCCTGCCCAACCCGTTCCAGGATGGGTGCTGGCTCGTCCTCGATTATCCCGATGGCCTGCAACCGCAGGTCCATGTCATATCGCTCAGCGGTCGGGAAGTAAGGACCTTTGGATCGGGTTCGATAGTGTACGAGAACAAGAGGGTATACTGGAACGGTCGGGATAATGAAGGCCGGACCGTCGGTGCCGGCATATATTTTCTGCTCGTCGAGGACGGATCGTTCAAAAGATTGGGCAAGATCGCGAGGCAGAGATGATCAGCCCGGTCATCATCGCCCACGGCGGAGCGGGCGGCCTGTTCTTCTCCCAGCGCCGAGCCTGGGGTCTGGATCGGGCCGTTAAAAAAGGTTACGCGATCCTGACCAAAGGCGGTTCGAGCCTCGCGGCCGTGGAAAAAGCGGTCTGCGTCCTGGAAGATATTTCGATCTTCAACGCCGGCACCGGTGCCGTGCTCGGGTTGACCGGCGAAGTGGAAATGGACGCCTCGATCATGACCAGCAAGTTCCAGTACGGCGGCGTGGCCGCCATCAAGAACGTGCAAAACCCGATCCGGGTGGCCCGGCTGGTCATGGAAAAAACCGACCACATGCTCCTGGCCGGCGAAGGCGCGCTCCGCTTCGCACGGCTCATGGGCATTAAATTTTACGACCCGAAGACGCCGGAGAAAAAGCTGATGTGGCGGCGGTCGCGCCGCCGGCAGAGCACCGACTATTTTCCCAAAACCAAAGAGTTGATCGATTACTACGGCACGGTCGGCGTGGTCGCGATCGACCAGCAGGGCGTGATCTGCGCCGGCACCTCGACCGGCGGCATGACCCTGCACCTTCCCGGACGGGTCGGCGACACGCCGGTGATCGGCGGCGGTACATACTGCGACCCGTGGGGCGGCGTATCGACCACCGGCCACGGCGAGGAGATCATGCGCCTCCTGCTCGCCTTCCGGACGGTCCAGCACATGGCGCGCTACCCGGCGCCGGTCGCCGGGCGCATGGCGATCGATTTCGCGACCCGCGAGGGCTGCCGGTGCGGCATTGTGGGACTCGATAAAAAAGGCAAGCTTCTGTGCGTGCAAAACACGAAGGGCATGTCCTGGAGCCACGTAAAAAACGGGGTTCTGAAGTCTTTTTGGGACTAAGCTTTTTTCAAACGGCGTAAGACGGAATAGACGCTGGAAAGAATTATCAAACCGCAGACGATCCAAAACCAATATGGCAGGTTGCGGCCGAAAATCGCCACGTACAAAAAAGGCAGGATGATTGCGATCCCCAGGATGAATCCGAAAACGCGCACCTGGCGAAAATTCTTGTTCTTCAAACCGGCGAGGATCTTGTATATGGAAAACCAGAAGGGAAAAACCCCAGTCAGGTACAGCCCGCCGAAGATCAAGGGATTCACGCCGTAGGTTTTGCGGATGCCGGCCAGCCAGGCCGCGATATCAAGACTCAAGGTACTCTTTATTGCCCAGATAAGGCCGGAGGACTTCGGGGATCCTTACTTTACCGTTTTTGGTCTGGTAGTTCTCCATGATCCCGATCCAGGTCCGGGGTAAGGCCAGGCCCGAGCCGTTGATGGTGTATACGTAATCGACCCCACCGGTCGTCTTGCGGTACCTAATCTGTCCCCGGCGCGACTGGTACTGCTCGTAGCAGCTCACCGAAGATACTTCGAGCCACTCGCCCATGCCCGGCGCGTAGACCTCGATGTCGTAAGTCTTTGCCGCGGCCGAGGTCATGTCCCCGGTACAGAGCAGCAGGATCCGGTAAGGGAGTCCGAGCCTTTGCACCGCGGTTTCGGCATCGGCCAGGAGTTTCTCAAACTCGTCATAACCGGTCTCGGGCGTGGTGAATTTGACCAGCTCGACCTTGTTGAACTGGTGGACCCGGGTAATGCCCCGCACCTCTTTACCATAGGATCCGGCCTCGCGCCGAAAACAGGGCGTGTAGGCGGCGTATCGGATCGGCAATTCCTTTTCCGGAAGGATCTCTGCCTGGTGCATGTTCGTGACCGGCACTTCGGCGGTCGGCGCCAAGTAGAACTCGTCGTCGCGGCACTTGTACATCTCGTCGGTCAAAC
>Ga0315279_10003661_pt1 | contig 21188 bp, 18 predicted proteins | sample YL17G06_20_MG_FD_203694 | JGI IMG/M metagenome (GOLD analysis project Ga0315279, IMG submission 203694) | Sediment microbial communities from Yellowstone Lake, YNP, Wyoming, USA - YL17G06_20 | ecosystem: Environmental > Aquatic > Freshwater > Lake > Sediment | place: USA: Wyoming | collected... | reverse complement strand
TGATGGAACTGCTGGGCGTGGACCGGAAAACCCGGCGCAAACGCTGCGACGAGCTACTCGAACGATTCGGCCTGACGCAGGTGCGGAAGACGATGGGGATGTCGCTCTCCGGCGGCGAACGTCGCCGTGTGGAGTTCGCCCGGGCGCTGGTCTCCAATCCCAAAATCATACTCCTCGATGAGCCTTTCACGGGCATCGACCCGGTGACCGTCGATAACATCCAAGAGACGATCCGCCAGTTGCGCGACCAGGGGATCGCCATCCTCATTACCGACCACCAGGTACGGGAGGCACTCCAGATCACAGACCGCAGTTACGTAATCCACCGTGGACAGGTCCTCTGCCACGGCACGCCCAGCGAGGTGCTCAGCAACCCCGAGGCCCGTAAATGCTACTTCGGCGAAGACATGAGTCTGGGTGGGGACTGATTTCCTGAGATAGATGGAAGCGTGCAGTCTGATGACCCGATACAAACTCCAAATCGAGAGCGACGGGAACTTGGGCATCTATTGTTCTCAACCCGAGGTATGGATCGGAAACATCTTGGAACCGGAGTCCCCCAATCCCGTGCTTGTCTTGGAGATTCCCCTTGGCATCCTTGGGGTCCGAAGCATCCTCGATCTGTTCAAGAAGTGGAAGGTCGCACACCGCTCCACAAGCGGGAAAAGGCAACCTTCGTCTCGGCCGGCGAAATGCCGTTCGCCTACTCGGAAATGGCGGAAGGCGTATCACGCTAGATTCAAAGGATGAACTTACCTGCTTCTGGGAACGTGTACCTGACCCCGTTCGCTGCGTTCCTCCTCACTCCCTCATCTCCTCAATCGCCTCGTGAAGAACATCGCTGACCATTTGAAGCTGACCTCCTCTGCAAGGAGTGGTTACCGAGGCGCGCAGAGCGCCTTGTGGCCGGCAAGGCGAACCAGGGCGCGGAGATGCGCCTCGTCTTCATCGCCGATCACCAGGACCCGCCGTCCCGCATTGCGCTTGAGCGCGTAGTTGCGCATGTTTTCGGCAAGCTGATCGAACTGCCGCGCTGCCTCGCTGAGCAGGAATCTGGCAACATCGGTCGGCGGCGATGCGGCCAGTAGAGAAGCCAGGTGCCGAAGGCAGACACCTTGGCAGCGGGTGTAGGCGTCTCGCCCGGCAGGCTCGGCAAGAAACTGGGAAAAGCGCGCAATGCGCTCTTGCTCCTCCGACCGTAACAGGCCGCAGACCTGGCAGCTTTCGCGGCTCGGAACGAGAGCCGTCACCGGGCCGGCCATTTCCGACGGCTCGCCCGAGAGACTCGACAAGACGGCGGACAGCCGCTCCAGTAGTTTCGGGTAACCGAGGCTGAGCCCCAACGGCGATGCGACGGCGGCAAGCTGCCAAGTATGAAGCGCGCAGAACCCCAGTTGGTCGGCGAAGGCCCGCTGGGTCGGCTCGTCGGCAGACAACCTGCATTGCCACTTGCAGAAAAACTCGAATGCGGTCTTCACCAAGTGGTTGCACACAGGGCAGCCCGATTTTTGGAGATCGCTCAGCAGATCGGGCTGTTGGTCCACTTTGGGACCTGCCTCGGCCTCAGTCTGGGCTCTTGCCTCACGAACGACAGCGGCCTGATCCGCCGTTTCCGAGGAATCCATGAGTTATCGCACCCGATGCAAGAGCATGGCCCCGAGGAGCATCGCTACGGCCGCGTAGGCGAAACCGATCACAGGGCTCAACGACCAGAGCAGGCCCACCACGACACTGGAGATGAAGTCGCCCATGCCGTTGACGGTGCCCATCACGCCGTAGGCCGTGCCGCGGATCGATTCGTCGGGAACCAAGTCAGCGGTTAGCACCCCTTCCAGCGCGTCCTCGACGGCGATGAAGACCCCGGCCAGGCCGAACAGGACGGCCAGCAGCACGATGCTGGAGGTCGCCGTGGCAAAGGTGACGACGAAGCCGACCATCACGACTGCTCCCAGAACGTAGCCGATCACCAGGAGGCCGCGGCGACTGAATCGGTCGCTCAGTGCTCCGACGGGATACGAAGCGGCCGTGTAGAGGACGTTTCGCAGTGCGTAGAGCAGCGCGGCAATCTGTGCGGCGGTGACGGCACTGTACCTGCCGGTCAGGAGTTGCGTGGCCGCCAGGATCAACAGCGTGTGGGAGAAATCGCCCGCCCCAAAGACGCCCACTCCGACCAAGAATCGGCGGAAGTTCCGCGGCAAGGCCCGCACCGACGCCCAGAACTTGATCCCGTGATTGGCTGGGCGTCGCTTTTCCTTGACCATCAGGGCGAAGGCCACGGCTGAACCCAGACCCGGCGCCAGCGTCAAGAGAAAGACGATCCGAAACGGCATCGAGGGGTTTTCGCTGGCATACGGCTGGAGCAAAAACATCAGGGCAGCGGCAATCAACGGGCCGATGATGGCCCCGAGCGTGTCGCCGGCACGGTGGAAGCCAAACGCCTTGCCCCGGTCGGCGGGCGCTACCGACTCAGCCAGCATCGCATCCCGCAGCGGCCCCCGGATGCCGCGGCCGAACCAGGCGACCATGCGACCCACCAGCACCAGCGGCCAACTGACGGCCACGGCAAATAGCGTGAACGCGCCGCCCGTCAGGGCATAGCCCGCTGTGGTAATCGCCTTGCGGTGGCCGAGACGGTCGCTCCACCAACCGGCACCGAGCTTGACGAAGCTGGACAGGGCATCGGAGACCCCTTCAATCATACCCAGGGCATAGACCGGCGCACCGAGCACCGTTAGGAAGCCCGCCATGACGGCAGTAGCCATCTCGTGGCCGGCGTCGCATAGCAGGCTTGTCAAGCCCATGCCGACGACGTTGCGGTTGAGCCAGCCACCCGTTGCGGCCGTCTCCACGGCCTCCTCCCGCATCTCCGCCGGCTTCGCGTTCTCGGTCATCGTTCACCCTTTCGGAGTATGGGCGTTTTCCTCGGGTCGGCTCGTTGCCCTGTGGTCGGTGCGGCGTTGGCACCGACCTGCCGGTGATTGTCCGGCGGCGGCCCGTCACTGGGCAAAGCCCGCGTTTTCGCGGAGCGCAACTGTTCCAAGTCTTGGCGCAGTGCGTCCAGATCGACCGCCGCTTCCTCGGTTTCCGCCGGGCCCTCGATCCGCCGCATCTGTTCGCGTACCACCTCCGCCTGCGACTGATACCGCTCAACCACTTCCTTCAGCGTCTCTTTAAGCCATGCGCGGACCCGGGAGTTGTGCAACTGCGCCTGCTCCAGGATCGCCGCGCCGATTCTTTTCTGAAGAGTCCGACGGGTCGCCCCAACGGCAAGCCCCGGCAGTGCGAAAGACCACCAGGGTGCGGAAGTCTCTGTCGTGTGCAACAGGGGCGACGGCTCCGGCGAGGGCAGTCCCCGGCACTGATAACCCTTGACCGGTTCCACGTCTAGGCCCGATGCTCCGGCTGATGTCGTGAGCGACTGCAAGGTCTCCTCGAAAGTCCGCTTTAGCTCCGTGACGACCTCGCCGGCCGCCTTCCCGACCTCCATCATCACGTCCACGGAAATGCGGCTGACGGTCTTTCCTGGCGGGTCACGCGAGCTTTTCGGCGTCTTGACGAGGGCCTTGGCGGCTTCGTCCAGGATGATCTCCGCCAGCCCCTGGCTCCGCTCGTTCCACTCACGGCACTGCTTCTCGGCCCGCAGAATCTCCACGTCTACCTGGTCGAGGAGCCGGCGGGCGGCAGCAGTCTGGTTAGCCGCCGGCTGCGGAGCGCGCTTCACCATCGGAAGCTGGCCGCCAGTTCGTCTTGCGAACATCGTTTCCAGAACGCCGCTGACTGATTCGAGGACCTGGACGATCTTGCGATGCAACGACGCCTCGGTAAGCTGCCGCTGTTGCCCCAAAAGCGGTTCAATCTCGTGCTCAAACCAGTCACCTAGCAGCACGGAATCCTGCCCTCGGGTGCTCACCGGATGAATGGGAAGCGAAACTCCCAACTCCTGTTGGATGTGCTGCTGGATGTAATCGGACGTTCCTCGCCGGTCCTCCGGCGTCAGGAGGTCGGCCTTGCTGAGGAGGACCTGAGCGGGCGTGCCCGCTTCGTAGAGGGTGCGAAGCAGGGTGAGGTCCTCCTGATCGAGGCTCGTCGCGGCGTCGATCAAGACCACGCCCAGGTCGCAGCGCGGCAGGTAGGCGAACGTCTCCGCGCTGCCCACCGCCGCCAGGGAACCGATGCCCGGCGTGTCCACCAGCACCACGCCTTCGCGCAGCCGCGGCGCGGGGAGCCGCACCTCGATGCCCGTCACGCGGCGGTGGTTGCCCGGGTTGCCCTGCTCCGAGGCGTATTGAGCCAGGTCGGCCACGTCGATGCGGCAGGACCCCGTTTCGGCGAAACGGACGACAGCTTCCGCCTCCTCGCCTCTGAGCAACCGCGTGGGCACAGCGGTCACGGGCGTGACTCCCACAGGGAGCACACTGGTGCCGGCGATGTAGTTTAGGAGCGACGACTTGCCGGAGTTCACCCGCCCGAAGACGGCGATCTCGTACTGAGGCGCTTCGAGGCGCTGGAGAATGGTCTCGATGGTGGGACGAAACTCGACAAGTTGCCACCGCGTGATGACGCCATCCAACAGCGTGAGAGTCTCCGCCGTCGCCGGCACCGCGTCCAGCCGGGCCAGCCGCTCGGCAAGATCGTGGCCGACCCTTTCGGTCAGGTACGCGCCCACACGGTCCACGAGCCGGTCCAACTCCTGCTGGATCTGCACAAGCTCCCGGCGGGCGGCTTCATCCAAGGTCCCATAGCCGCGCAAGGCTTCCGGTCCCAGTTCGGCAACGGCGATGTGAAGGAAAGTCAGGCCGGTTTGCAGCACCCATCGCAGACTGGTTGGTTGCGTCTCCAGGGGGAGGCCATGTTCGCGCAGGCGTGCCAACATCGTCCCGCGCATTCGGGCGAAGTAGTCCTGGACGACCTTGCGCTCCGTCGGCGACAGGTCGTTGACGTGCTGGCTGAAAGGCGAGCTACTGTCGCTCTGCGCCAGGTAGGCTTCCATCTCCGCCATGCGGCGGTGGAGGTCCAGGAAGCCGGATACCAGGGCCCCTTTGTGCAAGGGGTTGAGTGTGCTCATCGGCGCTTTTGGGGGTTCGGTGGCAGGCAGGGAAAACGAGGGCGCAACAAAAAACCCTTGGGAGGACTCCCAAGGGCCTTCATGCGTCACTCACCTCTACCCGAGGGAAACCCTTCCGGTAGGGGTCATCAGCCGCACACATTGCGGCACTTCACGGCGAACCCCATCGCCGCAGCTTCTCTGATATTATGGCGGTGCGCACAGGCAAGGTCAATACCAGTACGTCCGGCTCTCCCGTGCCAATTCCTGGTGTTTCGGCCCTTGTTGGCTCTTTCGCCCGTCGCTCCGTGGCGACTGTCCCTAGCCGTTCGCCTTGTCAGCCCCTATACTGTCCGCGCGTGATGGTTCCCGTGCGTTTTGTGAGACAGGGGGATTGGTGTGTCTGAGATCAGCGGCGAGCGTGTGCTTGTTGTTTCCACCGGCCTCTTGCACCGCCTGGGCCATTTTCAGGGCTTCACGGCCGAGGTGGACCGCTATGTCAGCGTGCTCCTCGATCCAGCGCATACCACCTACCGTCCTCGGCACGAGGTGGAGAACGACCCAGCGTACAAGCAACTCATCCCTTACGTTCTCTTCTGCCACGACGACGGATCGCTCGCGCAAGCCCTTTTCCAGTACACACGCGGCATGAGGCAGGACGAATCCCGTCTGCGGGGCAAACGGAGCGTCGGCATCGGCGGTCACATCGCCATCAAGGACGCCGCGCCCAACGGCATCGGCAATGCCTGCGCCGAGGGCATGTCCCGCGAACTGGCCGAGGAAGTCGCCATCGAGACCCCCTACCGCGAGCGATGTGTCGGGCTCATCAACGACGACGAAACCAGCGTGGGGCGAGTCCACCTGGGTATCGTCCATCTCTTCGATGTCGAGCGGCCGGCCGTAGTGGCGCGGGAAAGCGAAATCGTGGACGGCAGCTTCCGGCCCGTCCAGGAGATCCTTCCCCATATCGACGAGTTCGAGATGTGGTCGCAGATTTGCCTGCGGGCGCTCTTCACCGGTGCCAAGCGCTGACTGCGGCCCACGTGGCATTCGCGCCGAACATTCAACACCGAAAGCGATGAATCCTCCGACGAACTTGTCCCCTGAAGTCGCCCCGCCTGGAGGTTTCCCAGTGCCCGTGGTCGAGGGGAGCGAGCCGAAGTCCGATGCAGGCTTCCAAGATCGTGGACTGCTTCGCCGAGTTTTGGGTACACTCAAGCAGGCGCGCCTGGACCGGCACGAGATCGCCGGCTCGTTGGGCGATATGGGCACCTTCCTTCCCCTGCTGGTCGGCATGGCTTCCCAGAACGGGCTGAACTTCGCCACCGCCCTGTTCTTTGCGGGCCTGTTCAACATCATCACCGGCCTGACCTTCTCGATCCCGATGGCAGTGCAGCCCATGAAGGCAATCGCGGCTGTGGCGATCACCGAGGGCTTGACCGTCCCACAGATCGTTGCGGCAGGTGCCAGTGTCAGCGCGGTCGTCCTGGTCTTGGGACTGACGGGATTGATTGACTGGCTTAACCGGGTCGTGCCCAAGAGCGTCGTGCGGGGACTCCAGTTGGCACCGGGGCTGTCCCTGGTGATGAAAGGTCTCCAGATGGTGGCAGCCACGAACACCTGGGCTGCACCTGACAGTTGGCTCACCGGCGGCTTGGCCGCTTTGTTGGTGCTGCTGCTCGCCTCGTCGCGCCGCATCCCGGCCGCAATCATCCTCTTTGGTGCGGGTATTGCTCTCACGGTGGTGGCCAAACCCGCGGTACTTGGGCAACTCGGCATTGGGCTGACCTTTCCATCTTGGGCACCTCCAGGTTGGACCGATTTCCTGACGGCCTTCCCCGCGGCCGCGCTGCCCCAAATCCCCCTGACCACTCTCAACTCGGTAATCGCGGTGTGCGCTCTCTCTGCTGACTTGTTTCCCGACCGTAGAATCACTCCTCGCCGGGTTGCCGTTTCAGTCGGCCTAATGAACCTCGTCGCGGCGTGGTTCGGCGGGATGCCCATGTGTCACGGTGCCGGTGGGCTTGCCGGCCAATACCGATTCGGTGCCCGCACGAATGGCTCGATTCTCTTCCTCGGCGCTGTGAAGATCGTGGTCGCAGTCCTCTTCGGAGCGTCCCTCATGGCATTATGCCTCGCATTCCCCGCAAGCATCCTGGGAGTCATGGTGGGCTTCAGCGGCCTGGAACTGGCGCTGACTTGTCGAGACCAGAGGCGGCGCGGGGATGCCTACGTGATGTTGTTGACCACAGGGGTTTGCCTGGGACTGAACAACATCGCCCTCGGCTTCGTGCTGGGGCTGGCGATGACATGGTGCCTTCGTTTCACCGACTTCGGCCGGGAGGGGTAGTCGCTGTGGAACACACCCGACCCGGCCAGCAGGGAGAATCCGTTACGTCAAAGCAGTCGTGGATCGGCCGCACGGTGGTCGGCATTATTCTGGCCACGTTCTTCTCGGACTTCAGCCACGAGATGTGTACGGCGGTACTACCGCTATATCTGGCTACCGTTGGTTCTGGCCCAGCATCCCCGGGGGATCATCGAGGGCTTTGCGGATTTCCTGGTAAGCCTGTCCAAGTTGGGCGGTGGCGTGGTGGGCCACCATGTCCGCCGCAAACGACCCTTGGCTGCTCTTGGGTATCTCGTCACCACGCTAGCCACCGGTGCGATGGGGCTTGTCAGCAGCCTGGCGGCGCTTGCGTCGCTGCGAAGCGTCGCATGGGTCGGGCGGGGCTTTCGTGGACCGCTTCGAGACTTCCTCCTGGCCGATGCCGTCGAACCAACGCACTATGGTCGGGCCTACGGTCTGGAACGGGCCGGTGACATGCTCGGGGCCGTGGCAGGCCCACTGGCCGCCACGTTGATGGTTTGGGCAGGGATCGAATTTCGTTCGATCATACTCTTGACACTCGCGCCGGGCTTGGTCGCCGCCAGCGCCATGTTCTTTCTCGTAAAGGAACACAAAGCCGCGCCGGAGAAAGTGGAAATTGCGGATCAAGAGATCAAGCGGTCATTCCCCAAGGGCTTCTGGTTCTTCCTGGTGGGCGTCGGCCTGTTTGGTCTGGGTGACTTCTCTCGGACGTTCCTGATCTGGCTGGCAGCACGCGGACTGGGGGAGGATGCCGGCCACACCGCTGGCACTGTGTCTGTCGCTGTTCTGCTCTACACGCTTCACAATCTTGTCAGCGCCGGTGCAGCGTTTCCCATCGGCCACCTCGGCGACCGTCGCTCGAAATTGGGCGTGCTGCTGGTCGGATATTGCCTGGGTGTCGGCACGAACATCCTCCTCGCGGCGCTCGGCGGTTCGCTGTCTTGGCTAGTGGTCGCTATCCTGCTTTCGGGAATCTATATCGCCGCCGAGGAAACGTTGGAAAAAGCCGCAGCGGCGGAGTTCTTGCCGCGGGACTTGCGCAGCCTGGGGTTCGGCATCCTGGCGTGTGTCAACGCCGTTGGCGACATGGTATCCAGTTTGTACGTGGGTTTCCTTCTGGAGGCCAAGCAGGCGGGGCTCGCGTTCGGGATAGCCGCAAGCGCCGGTGCGCTGGGTGTCCTCTGGATCGCGTGCATATTGAGAACCCGCCGCCGGCCTCCGTAATCGCTGAAGGCCAAACCCCCAGATCGTCACCGCCCGAACACCGCGGCCTTGCCGAGTTCTGCCTCGATCTCCAAGAGCCGGTTGTACTTGGCGATCCGCTCGCTGCGGCAGGCTGAGCCGGTCTTGATCTGGCCGCCGCCCATCGCCACGGCGAAATCGGCCAGGAAAGCATCCTCGGTCTCGCCCGATCGGTGCGACACCACGTAGCCCCAGCCCGCCTTGCGGCACATCTCGATGGCCTCGATGGTCTCCGTCACCGAGCCGATCTGGTTGAGCTTGATGAGCACGGCATTGGTGGACTTCTCCTCGATTCCGCGGGCGATGAACTTGGTGTTGGTCACGTAGATGTCGTCGCCGACGATCTGGATTCGCTCGCCGAGGGCGGCCGTGTGTGCCCAGAACCCCTCCCAGTCGTTTTCCGCCAGGCCATCCTCAATGGAGACGATGGGGTACTTTTCCACCCACGCCTTGTAGAGGGCGGTCATCTGGGCGCTGGTCTTCTTGCCCTGGCCCGACTTGGCGAGGTTGTAGGCTCCGTCTTCGTAGAAGGAACTGGCCGCCGGGTCCAGGGCGATGGCAATGTCCTTGCCGGGTTGGTAGCCCGCGGCCTTGATCGCCTCGATAATTACTTCGCAGGCTTCGTCATTGCTTTTCAGATTGGGAGCGAATCCGCCCTCGTCGCCGACGCTGGTGGTGTACTTTAGGTCGTGCAGAGTCTTCTTCAGAGCGTGGAAGGTCTCGGCTCCGTAGCGGAGCGCCTCGGCGAAGTTGGGCGCGCCGCGGGGCATGACCATGAACTCCTGGAAGTCCACGCTGTTGTCGGCGTGCTTGCCGCCGTTGAGGATGTTCATCTGCGGCACCGGCAACCGCACGGCCCCCGTCCCGCCCAAGTAGGCGTACAGGGGCAATTCGGCGGCCATCGCCGCCGCGCGAGTCACGGCCATCGAGACGCCGAGGATCGCGTTGGCCCCCAACTTGCTCTTGGTTGGCGTGCCGTCCAGGTCGATCATCAGCCGGTCGATCTCGGCCTGCCGAGCCGGGTCCTGTCCGACGAGCTTTGGGGCGATGGTCTGGTTGACGTTCCCCACGGCCTTGAGCACGCCCTTGCCCCCATACCGTTTCTTGTCGCCGTCACGCAGTTCCAATGCCTCGTTCTCGCCGGTGGAGGCCCCCGACGGCACCGAGGCCGAGGCCGCGATGCCGTTGTCCAGAGTCACATGGACCCTCACGGTGGGATTGCCGCGGGAATCCAGGATTTCCATAGCGCGAATCGCTTCGATCTTTCTCCTCATCAGATTCTCCTCGTTCTCTTCGATGGTATTGTTGGTTCTTGCGTGTTATGGTGTCTGGCCATCTGGCCCATCCAGTTCATTCAGGGTCCGCTTGGCCGCACGGATTACATACACGTCCCCGGTCTTATCCAGCAAGCGTTTCAGCGGTTCCATAGCGCGGCGATCCCTGATCTGTCCCAGGAGCCACACAGATCGCATGACCGTTGATGGCTCGGGATGGTCGAGCGCGACAATGAGTTTCTCCACAAAATCCTTCGATCCCCAAAAACTATGAATGTCCGCGCTGCAATGGGGACACCGCGCGAAGTCCTGGTCAAGCTCCTTCCAACAGACCGGACAGTAGAAGTGGACCACATCCAACTCTTTTCTCGGAAGTCCCATGCCGGCTGCCGGCTGTGGTTCCGGCCACAAAAAAACTCCCGCAAGGGCAACCCTTGTGGGAGTTCTCGCAGTCTCTCGGCACTGGCAACTCCCACCGGGTTCGACTTCAACTAGGCAGGAGTCATCAGCCGTTGTCGGCGGTTGTGGGGGACTCCATCCCCTTGGTTGGGCTACGGCGCGCAGAAACGATTTTGAATCGCATCTTGACACCAATCCTTTAGGAGAGAGCATCCGGGGCCGGCTGGCTGTCACGGGTCTACGACGCGGCGATGCTGGAACGGTTCCGCCGGAGCGTGTAAACGGTTCCATTGTAGCCCGTCCCCGGCGTCACCAGCAACCTGGGGACCACTCCCTGCACACCAGGCGTACTGCCAGGGTGATCGGCTGCCGATCCGGGCCGTTGCGCGTCCTGTAAGTCACGCTGCCGGCGTGTGACCACCTCGGCGTCAAGCCGCCAGGTAGAGTCGTCGAGGAAGCCCGCCAAGCCAGTCCGGGCGACGCGGCACCGAGGCCGGCTGCCTCGCGGCTGGTCCGTGTTTGACTACTTCGATGCCTTTCTGATCGGGCTGACGGCGACGCCCACGGCCAAGACGGTCGGCTTCTTCCACGGCAACCTCGTCCAGGACTACAGCCACGAAAAGGCCGTGGTCGATGGGGTCAACGTCGGCTACGACGTTTACCGGATCGAAACCGAGATTACCAAGGATGGGGCCAGGTTGGCAAAGGAGCCCGGCCAATTCGTCCCGCACCGGGACCGGCGCACCCGCAAGAGGAAGCTCAAGGAACTCGACGACGACCTGACCTACACCGCCAACGATCTCGACCGCGACGTTGTGGCGATGGACCAGATTCGGCTGGTCATTCGCACCTTCCGCGACCGGCTGTTCACCGAAATCTTCCCCGGCAGGACCGAAGTCCCCAAGACCCTCGTTTTCGCCAAGACCGACCTCCATGCCGACGACCTCGTGAAGGTCATCCGGGAGGAGTTTGGTCGCGGCAACGACTTCTGCCAGAAGATCACGTCCAAGACCACCGGCAAGAAGCCGGACGAATTGCTCAACGAGTTCCGCAACTCCTACAACCCACGCATCGCCGTGACGGTCGATATGATCGCCACCGGCACCGACGTGAAGCCGCTGGAATGCCTGATCTTCATGCGGAACATCAACTCCGCGTCCTACTTCGAGCAGATGAAGGGCCGGGGCTGCCGCGTCATCAGGCCCGACGATCTGCTGAGCGTCACCCCCGACGCCAAACAGAAGACCCACTTCGTCATCGTCGATGCCGTGGGCGTGTGCGAGCGGGACAAGACGGCCTCGAAGCCGTTGGATCGCAAGCCCTCCGTGCCGCTGGACAAGATTCTCAACACGGTCGCCGCCGGTGCGGCCAGCGACGACATCTGCTCCACGTTGGCCGCCCGGAGATTCAGAATCCGGCCACGCTCAAGCGCCTGATCGTGGACCTGATCGACACCGAGCAGTGGTCCTCGATGGAGGCCGATGTCAAGGGCGACATTTACGAGGGACTGCTGGCCAAGAGCGCCGCCGAATCACCCAAGGGGGCGGGCCAGTATTTCACGCCCCGTGAACTCATCAAGGGCATCGTCGATTGTGTGCGGCCTACCCCCGACGACACGCTTTGCGATCCGGCCTGCGGCACGGGCGGCTTTCTGGTCTGCTCGCATGAGTACGTGGCCAAGCACCACGGGAAAGACCTCAATCCCGACCAGAAGAAGCACCTGCGCAAGAGCTTTGTGCATGGCTGGGAACTGGTGCCGAACACCGCCCGGTTGTGCATTATGAACCTCTACCTGCACGGGATCGACGCCGATCCGTGCCCCATCCATTCGGGCGTGGACAGTCTGGCGAGCGATCCCGGCGACCGCTTCAGCCTGGTCCTGACCAACCCGCCCTTCGGCAAGAAGAGCACCATCGCGATCGTCAACGAAGAGGGCGATCTGGAAAAGGAAGAGCACAGTTACGAACGTCAGGACTTCTGGACCACGACGAAGAACAAACAACTGAACTTCCTCCAGCACGTCAAGACGCTCTTGGCGATCAACGGGCGGTGCGCCATCGTCGTGCCCGACAACGTGCTCTTCGAGGGCGGGGCCGGGGAAACTGTCCGCCGTAACCTGCTCCAGCAATTCGATGTCCACACGTTGCTGCGGCTCCCGACCGGCCTCTTTTACGCGCAGGGGGTGAAGGCGAACGTCTTGTTCTTCGACGCCAAGCCCGCTCAGGAAAAGGCGTGGACCAAGACGCTGTGGGTCTACGACCTACGGACCAACATGCACTTTACCTTGAAGCAGAACCAGTTGCAGCGATCCGACCTCGATGATTTCGTGAAGTGCTATAACCCGGAAAACCGGCATCGGCGTCGCCAAACCTGGAGCGAGAAGAACCCCGAAGGCCGCTGGCGGTCACTCGATTACGAGGAACTCATCAAGCGGGACAAGGTGAACCTCGACATCTTCTGGCTGAAGGACAAGAGCCTGGAGGATTCCGACGATCTGCCCGACCCGGACGTTTTGGCCCAGGAGATCGCCGACGACATGCAGACGGCGTTTGAGCAATTCTCGGCGATTGCGGAGGGGTTGACCGGGTAACATGGACACGGCGGCACTGACACCAGGAATCGAGCGCGGGCGGGTGGGGCGCGTCATCCGCACTTCCCGTTAAACGGAGGAGTCACGATGGCGGGCAGCAGCCGCCGGACTTCCTGATCTTAGCGGCACGGCCACGGTCGGCCTGGAGTTCAGGCACTTCGCCGAAGCACTTGGCGAGACACTCCAGCAGCTTCCGGTGAAAGGGCGTCTTGGCTGGAGCGAGGGAGTAGTGGCTCCACAGGCCGGATTTGCGGACCACGACCAGATTGGCCTTGCGCAAGTAGGCCAAATGCCGGGAGACTCGTGGCTGCGGGGCGAGGAGGATTTCTACGATGTCCCCGACGCAGAGTTCCCCGCCCTGTAAAACATGGAGAATCCGCAGGCGGGTCCGGTCGGAGAACGCCCGGAACATCAGGTCGATGCTGTCCAGTACCTCGATCTGTCTGGTCTTAGACATATCAGGAGCTAGGGGCTGGTATCCGCGAAATGCACCGCCCAGGGCCGCTCCCCGCGCGTGCGACATCCCCTACTATCGACTAGAAGGGGGGGTGCCGTCAAGTGCAGAAGGCCCCGCGATGGGCGATTGCACGCCTTCAGGCTGCGATCAACGCAGTTGTTTCGCAAGGTTGATGGGCACGGCGAAGGCGATGCCCTGGTAGCCGCCGCTCCTCGACGCAATGGCGGTTGTGATCCCCACGACTTCGCCAGCGAGGTTTACCAGAGGACCGCCGGAACTGCCCGGATTGATCGCCACGTCGGTCTGTAGAATCCTTGCGCTTCCGGCCGAGTCCAGAGACCGGCCCTTGGCGCTGATGATGCCGGCGCTAACGGTCTGATCCAACTCGAACGGGCTGCCGATGGCGAGCACCCAGTCGCCGATTTCCAGCCTGTCCGAGTCACCCATGTGCGCTGCCGGAAGTGGCGTCTCGCATTTCACTCGCAACACGGCCAAATCCCAGCCGCCATCGGCCCTCTCGATTGTCGCCGGAAATTGCCGGCCATCGGCCAGTCGAACGACCAGCTCGTCCGCGCCTTCGACGACGTGGTTGTTCGTCAGGACGATCCCCTGGGCGTCAATCACTACGCCGGACCCGAGCACTGGTTCCGATTCGCTCTGGGGATGTTGCCAGTCAAAGTCCTCTTCATCAGCAGAATCCTCGAAACCTGGCCCTGAGAAAAACTCTTCGCTACTGGCGCCACCGGCCATCGGCCTGGTGCTGGATGTCTTGATGACGACTACTGCCGGTAAGGCTTGTTTCGCTGCTGTCCGAAAGGATTGCGAAAGATTTTCCGCCTTGCCGGCATCCTCGTCTCTAGCGACGCTCTTCCAGCCGGAAGACGCTGGGCCGGTCGCGCTGAGCACTGCAATGCCCGCCCACATGATGGCGGCCACGCCGACGACCAGCAACGATGCCCAGCGCAGCGAAGAGGAGTCTTGCCGAGGCGTGTTTTCTCTGTCCGGGCTCATCAATTCTTCTCCTGTTGCTTGCCGCGAGCGAGGCGTGGTGTAGAGTTGTCCTGTTGACCTGCGCGCAGGAAGGCCAGCCGTTTCTTGGTAGGAGACCGCGGTTATGAAGAGAATCCTTGTATTGATGGTGGTATCGACATTTGCCGTCGGCGCGGCCGGTTGCCGGAACTGCAACTGGTTCGGGCGCCCTTCCGCTGGCCCGGTGATGCCAGCCACCACCTACGGTGGCCTCGCGCCACCGCCGGCCATGTACGTCGATCCAGTTGCGTCGCCGGCCCCGTGCGGCCCTGGCTGCACATCCTGTGGCAGCACGCTGCCGACGCTATCCGGGGCGCAAGGCTATGCCCCCGTACCGGGCAACTCATAGAAGGACGGCCGTGCCTTGCCGGAGTGACAACTCGACCAGCAAGGCACGGCAAGGAGGCTAGCGTCCTTTCTCTCCTCCACCGCGGGCGATGCCCGACGGCAGTGAACGCCGTTCACGACGGCGGGCAGCAACCGCCGAAATTCTTAATCTCTGCCGCCCGAGCCAGGTCAGCCTGAATCTGCGGCACTTCCGAAAAGCAGTTGGTCAAGCACGACAGCAGCTTTTTGTGAAAGGCCGTGTGCGCCGGCGTGAGGGAGTAGTAGCACCATAGCCCTGACTTACGGACTGTCGCGAGTCCGGCCTTGCGCAAGTAGGCCAGGTGCCGCGAGATTTTCGGCTGCGGCACCTGGAGGATGTCAACGATGTCCCCGACGCAGAACTCCCACTCGTGCAGGAGACAGAGAATCCGCAGTCGAGTGCGGTCGGAGAACGCCCGGAACATCAGGTCAACGCCGTTGGATACGTCGGTCTGTTGCATGTTCCACCCGATTCAACATGAGTTCAGATCGTCCTGCTGTGGCATGACGGCCGTTTCGCCCGGGCTTCTCGGAGACGATGGCCCCGCAATCCAGCCTGAGTATCCTCTTGGCACGCGCCGCGGCCCGAGGGTCGTGCGTCACCATCACAACGGTTCGGCCCTCGACGTTGACCTCCTCCAGGAAGTCGATCACTTGCTGGCTCGTCTCCGGGTCCAGGTTGCCAGTGGGCTCATCGGCAAGGATCACGGCGGGGTCATTGGCGAGCATCCGGGCCAAGGCCACCCGCTGCTGCTGGCCGACACTCAATTCGCTCGGCTTGTGGTGCATCCGGTCGGACAGCCCCACGCGGGTCAGAAGCTCCTCTGCCCGGGCTTGCTGAGACGAGTTGTCCCTCCCCACCAAGTACAGCGGAACCTGGACGTTCTCACTTGCCGTCAGGTACGGCACAAGGTTGAACGTTTGAAACACGAAGCCGATCTTTTGCTTTCGTAGGCAAGCCCGGCCGTCCGAGTTGAGGTCGTAAATCGACTGGTCGTCCAGGAGAACCCGGCCGCCGGAAGGGGACAACATTCCGCCGAGCATCAACAGCAGGGTGCTCTTGCCGCTGCCGCTGGGACCGACAATGGAAACGAAGTCTCCCTCGGGGATTTCAGCATTGGCCCCGTTCAAAGCCGTGACCAGTTGGCCGCGATGGCGGTAGGTTTTGCTGACGTTTTCCATCTTCAACATGAATCAGACCTCCTGGAACGTGGCACAAGGGTCAAGCCGAGCCGCACGCCGGGCAGGGAAGTAACTGGCCACCAGGGCGAGCGCCACGGAGACGCCTACCGCCAGTAGCGCCAAAAGCGGCATGGGCAACACGATGACGCCGGCCAACTTCGGTCCGAGCACCACCGCCAGGATCGTGCCGATCACGTAACCGCCGATCCCGCCGGCCACGCCCAGTATCAGGGCCTTGAGCAGGAATATCCTCAGCACCAGGCCCGAATTGGCCCCCAACGCCATCAGGGTGCCGATCTCCCGCCGCCGCTCGAACACGTTCGCGTACATGTAGTTCGCAATGCTCGCCCCGCCCACGAAGATGATTATCACCAGGAACATGAGCGAGAGGTTCGACATCATCCGGTTGATGTTGATTTGCGAGGCCGCGATTTGCGTGATCGTCACCACCTTCGCGTCCGGCAGGAGCCGATTGATCTTGTCCACCAGGCCGTTGGAAATCTCCTGGCAGCAGCCGATCACTTCAATGGCGTTGATGACCGGCCCCTTTTTCGACAAGTCCTGGACAACGTGCAGGTGGGCGAAGATGCGCGCATCGTCCACGGTGCCGGTCTGCGGCAGGATGGCCGTCACGCTGAACGTCCTGCCCAGCACGTCCATTGTGTCAGCCTCCTTGAGCCCGAGCTTGCCGGCCACGTCGGCACCGACGAGGACTTCGTTGTCGTTCAGGGTGTCGATGACCCGCTTGCGGGCCAGCGTCTTCTTATCCTCCGATCCCATCATACCGACCGAGGCCCCGCAGCCGACAGGCCGCGAGAAGATGCCGGCCCCGCTCCAAGCGGCCTTGGCCTGGAACTCGCTCTTGGGCAGGATGCCCGTGAGCGTAAAGGTCTTCCCCTGTAGCTCGACCGGCAGCGACAGCTTCGGGGAGAGGTTGTCGAGCCCCGCCAGGTCCGACATCGCCAGTCGCGTGACGTACTCTTCGGGGATCGTGTCGCCCTGCATGTCGGCCGCGTAGTAATCCTGCAATGTGGACGACTTGGGGAGCACCAGCACGTTGGCCCCCAGGGAGTCCATCTCCAGAGCAACGGCCTTTTCAGAATAGTGAGTAATGTTCTTGATCGACACGATGACCGTGATTCCCAGCAGGATCGCCAGGAAACTGGTCAAGAGTTGGCTCTTGCGCTCGAAAATCTCGCGCAAGACGAGTGTTCTGAGTTTCATAAATGCAGCCTCCTGTTGTTACTTGGGTCCGCAGCCGCCGGGGCCGCATTTTCCGCCGGCGCAGGGGTCTGACTGGGCCGCCCGGAGCTTCGCTACGAGTTGCTCCTTCGTGACAGGTCCACTGAACTTGGCAACGACCGAGCCAGGTGGAGCGAGAAACACTGTGGTCTGGCCGGCCGTTCGCGGATCAACCTGGAGGTCTTGGAGGAATGGCGCTTCGGCCGGATCGGCGGAGTCAACGGTGATTACTTCCGTTGCTCCCGCAAACTGAGCGTCGGCTGCGAAGTCCGCCACTCCCTGTTGCAGCGATACCTGCCTGATTTGCGGCGAGCGAGTTTGAACACACAGCAGAACGAGTTTACGTGCTTGGAGAGCCTTCAGGCACCTTGCCGTCGCCGGGCTAACAAAGGCTTGGGACAACTGCTTCTCGTCGAACTTGAGCGGGAACCCCTTGGTGATGGCCCCATTGGGTGCGAGCGCCAACACGAGCGGCAGGGGAGAGCGCTCAAGGCCGAACTTGGCGACCATCGTCTTCTCAGTGGGGTCTGACACGTTAATTGCCACTGATTCGGCCCTGTCGGCGACCTTGCTCACGGCCGGCTGAAATGCGTTCCACATGGCGTCCGTCTGTTGGCTCTTCTCCTTCCAGAAGAAGACAAACAGGTACTTGTCGGAGGCAGCAGCGTGCTGCATGGCAGCCGTGCCTTTACTTGCGGTCTGGGGATCAGGCTGTTGCGCCCTATAGGGCGACTGCGCAACGGCGGCGGAACCACTGGCTACCACCGCAATTGTGGCGATCCCAAGGAAAATCAACTTCCGTGTCACGAGCGACTCCTTTCGTAAGAATGAGTGACGAACCGATCCATTGGCTGGGATGATGTTCCATCCAACGGAGACTTCGGTGTGTTTGGCTGCGGCACTACCTTGGTCCGCAGCCGCCGGGACCGCATCCACCCGCCCCGCAGCCCGCGTTGGCTTTGCTGAGCACTTCGACGAGAGCGTCCTTATTGGTCGCGCCTTCAAACTTGCCGATTGCCGTTCCCGGGGGCGCTACGAAGACGGTGGTGGCTTCCGCTATATCGGGCGAGACTTTGAGATCGGTGAAGAAACTGGCCTCTTTTGCGTCTGTCGGGTCCAGAGTGACGATCTCGGTTGCGCTGGCGAACCGTGCATCGGTCTTGAAATCGCGGACGCCCTGCATCGCGGCATCGTTGGATTTTGTCTTGTCATTCTGGACGCACACGAACACGAGTTTGCCGTCTTGGAGCGATTTCATCACTTTCTCGGTGCCCGGCGTGGTGAAGGCATCCAGGAGTTGTTGTTCCTCGAACTTGGTCGGAAAACCACCGGTGATGGCACCGTTGGGGGCCATCGCCAAGACCAGGGGCATCGGAGCGCGGCTGAGGCGGAATTTGTCCACAATGTCATTCTCTGAATCGTCGGAGACGTTCACCGCGACCGATTGAGCCCGATCGGCCACCTTCTCCATCGCCTTGTCAAACACTTTGCGCATGGCAATGGTCTGAGCGTCGTCTCTGTTCGAGAAGAACACGAAGAGGTACTTGCCCGCCTCGGCCGCCTGCTTGATCGCGGCCATGCCTTTCCCCGATCCTCTCGCAGAATCGCCCGGCGAGGTTCTCGTCTGGTCCCTTGCCCCACGGGCTGGAGCGCCCGCCGTCTGCGCCGTGCTACTGCCACAGCCGGTCAGGGCAACGCCCACGAGGCCGCCGGTAACCAGTGCCAATCCAAGGGTAACGAGGCTCGAACACTTCATGGATGCTCTCCTGTCAATCAGCATGGGAAGCCCCCGCTCTGCGTGCCACGCAAAGGCGAGACCTCAGCAAAAGTGACATCACAACTGCGTCTCCCCGACGCCCACCGTATTCGACATGACGCATATTGTAGCGTATATTCGGCTGCGCGTATACAACAACTTGAGCCATTTTCCCTGGCGACGGGGGCAAGGCCACCCGTTCGGGGCAAGATGCGCCAGCGCCGCCATCGCCCGTTAGAGGGAGCGCCGGCGAGGCTGGGGCACCGCTGCCAATGCAAACTCCGCATGAGGGCTCCCGCGAATGGCCTTCAGGTCTTCTGTGGTTTTCCTGCCTTGGCGGCGGACGGCTTGGCAGGTTGTTCTGTTTCCTTGCGTTTCGGGCGGTCGATAACGAATCCTCCGGCGCTTCCGTACTGGTTATAGGTGTTGTTCTCCACGCCACAGCCGTACTCATCTTTGCCGCCGTAATCGACAACGAAGCTGAAGTTGCCGCCGCAAGCAGACTGAGGGTGATAGGAAATGCTGGGCGAGGCATACCCCTGCCCCTGGCCCAAGTACACGTCCTTTCCCGCGTAGTCGAAAAGGATGCCCAGCCCTGCCTGCGCACCGCAGCCCTGGGTATGCTGGCCGGCGGCTTCGTAGCGGTCGTTGCCGGCGAAGTCACAGAGCACGCCGACGGACATGTCCCACGCAAATCCCAGGCCCATGATGGTGCCGCCGTAGGTATCGTCGCCCGCGTCGTCGAAGCTGAACCCGAGGGCGTAGTGACAGCCCCACCCGCACGCATATCGTTGGAAGACCGGCTCCGTGCGTTCCCCTCCCTCGAACTCCATTCGAGTCCCGCCGAGGCGTCGGTCGTTTCCGCCAAAGTCACGGGCCAACCCCACGCCGCACCAGTAGCCGCCGCCCTGCGCCATGTAGTCGTATTCGTACAAGTCATCACCACCGCCGTCCAGGAGCACGCCGATGCCGCCGTTGGCCACTTGCCGCAGGCCAGCGCCCACGCCCTGTCCCCAACCCTCGTAACCCGGCGTCTCCGGCTTGAATGAGTTCGGGTACAGTCCGCCGAGGAAGTAATGGTCCTTTCCAGCAAGATCGTCAAGGAAACCGAATCCCAACGGGCCGCCAAAGCCTTGAGCCCACATGGCGGCGTGGTAGCGGTCCTTTCCTTCACGGTCTATCAGGATGCCAATTCCGCCAACGGCCTGGCCCTGAACACGACGAATCCCCACGTACACGTCGTTGCCCGCATAATCCACGAGGATGCCCACGCCGCCCAGGGCCGATCCCTGGGCCACGTCGCGTGCCCGATATACGTCGTTGCCTTCCAGGTCCAGCAACATCGAAACTCCCAGGACCGCGCCTCCCTGCGCACCCGCTTTGCTGGAAACGTAGGAATCGTTGCCCGCCAGGTCAATCACGAGGAGCACCGGCCGCTCGGGTGAAACGGTTCCCCTCTGGTACTCGTCGTCTCCACCCAAGTCAATGACCGCGCAGACGCCGGGCATCTTGTCCAATTCGTAGACGTTCTTGCCCTTGCCGCCGATGATGATGTCGCCCGCCTCGGTTTTGATCCGCCGCACAATCGTCCCAGTAGCTCCTTCCACGGTGATGTTGCCATCCTCGGGCAATTTGCGGAGTTGCTCCAACAATCGCACGTCCGTCAAGGGCATAAGACAGCGGGCAGCAGAGTACATGGAAGAACGGTCCATCTTCTCCAGTAGGTCCAGCAAATAGCGTCCGGTCGTGCGATCTGTCAGAGTCTGCCCAAGGCCGTCCTGGTCGGTCAGCACCCGGTAGAGACCGCCCTGCAACTGGCCGATCTCGGCAGGGGCAAGAGGTGCAAGGGCGGCCAGATAAGCCGTCCGCGCCTCTGTCACCGCCTGCTTGACGGCATCCAAGGCTTCTTCCGGCGACGCTGCTCGGACTGGCGGCCGGGCCGGCGGCATCTTCACGTCCAACTTCTCGGCGGCCATATCCAGCACTCGCCCCAGGCCCGAACGGCTGGCCTGGACTGCTTGGTGCAACTCCCGTGTGAATCGTTCGGCCTCGGCCGCAGCCTTGAGCGGGTTGCGATACAATTTGTCGTACCAACCCAGCCGGCAGTTGCCCGAAAGCTCGGACCAAGCATTTCGGTCGGCCGTGCTGTCAAGTGTCTCGGCCGCGTAGCTAGCGAATTGAGCGAACTTGGATTCAATCCCGCGATTCTTCAGACCTTCCTTAATCTCCTTTTCCA
>Ga0315279_10003659_pt1 | contig 21198 bp, 14 predicted proteins | sample YL17G06_20_MG_FD_203694 | JGI IMG/M metagenome (GOLD analysis project Ga0315279, IMG submission 203694) | Sediment microbial communities from Yellowstone Lake, YNP, Wyoming, USA - YL17G06_20 | ecosystem: Environmental > Aquatic > Freshwater > Lake > Sediment | place: USA: Wyoming | collected... | reverse complement strand
GGGCGTCCTCGCCCGCCTGCTCCTGGTTGTGGCGGGCGAGGACGCCCGCCCCACCGTTCCAGGATTTTCTCAACGCAGCACTAGATTGCCCGTTTGTGACGGTAAAGTTGCATTGTAGTCATAATGCGAAAGAGAATAAGCTACGGTGAAAAAGAAGCTAGAATTGATGGCTGTGGAAGGAGATAGCGGGCAACGTGCCTGCACACCTTCACAGCGGCGGCTTTAACACGGTTCTAGAGCGGCGCTGACAATGAGCAATGTAACGGTATTCTCCGATCTGCAGGCGACGTATCCTGCTGCGGAGAAATCCTTCTGTCCCTCCGAGCGATACCCGGAGTACAGGCTCGAGCGGTTATCCGCAACGCCCAATCGTGTCTACGCGGCTGTGCGTAAGACGCTGGAGTGGGCCGGCCTGGACAGAGAACACTTCGGCACTGCGGCTTGGAACCCGCTAGGTCAATATGTGCCGCCCCAAAGCCGCGTCTTTGTCCTCTGCAACTTCGTACTTCACAGGAGAGAGGCCCAGAATGAGCTTGCCGGCCAGGCAATGTGCACGCACGGCTCCGTCGTGCGCGCGGTGGTTGACTACCTGTTGATTGCCACAGGCCCGGAGGGGCGCATAACTATCGGCAATGCCCCGTTGCAGAGCGCCAACTGGGATAGCGTTCTGCGCCAGACAGGCACATCCGCGGTCCTGGATTTCTACAGGGAGGCGCAGCAGCCCGTTGGGGCGCGCGATCTGCGAGTTACCGTGTCGGAAAGAGATCTTCTGGGGCGGGTGGTCCGCAGCGAGCAGCGCGGCTCCAGCGGCGTGGTAGCCGTGGATCTGGGCTGCCGCAGCCTTCTCGATGCGGTTCCCGCGCGATCCCTTTTTCGTGTCATGGACTATGATCCTGAGCGGACCAAGTCCTGCCACGGCAACGCCCGCCATATCTATCTGATGAACCGGGAACCGCTGGAAGCCGACGTGGTCTTCAGCATCCCGAAACTCAAAACGCACGAGGAAGTCGGCCTCACCTGCGCGATCAAGGGCTTCGTGGGCGCAGTGGCGGAGAAGGACTGCCTGGCACACCACCGCAAAGGGGCCCCCGCTTGTGGCGGAGACGAGTATCCGCACGACTCCTTGTTCATGCGTTCTCTTTCCGGCTTTCATGATTGGGTCTACAGGCACCCTCCAGATACGCTGATCAGAAATGCGGGCGTGCTGGTGAACAGGAACCTCGAGCGGGTGGCAAGAAAGCTCGGCAAGATCAGAGGCGGCGCGTGGTATGGCAACGACACCGCATGGCGGATGGCCGTTGATCTAGCGAGAATTTTGCACTTTGCTGACCAGAGCGGCAAGATGCAAGACACGATGCAACGGCGGCACCTCGCGCTGATAGATGGGATCGTGGCGGGAGAAGGCAATGGGCCGCTGGCCCCCCGGCCGGCGCAATGTGGAACGCTTGTCTTCGGTGACAACGCGGTTGCCGTAGACTTGGCCGCTGCCTATCTGATGGGGTTTGATGCCGCGCGCATTCCCATCTTGGCGCAGGCCGCCCAACCCTCCGACTTCGCCCTTTCCGATGGACTGGCCGCGCTGCGTCAAGAGAGTGTCTGCTTCAATGGCAACCCTATGCCTATTGCAGGCCTAAGGCCCGTACTGGGCCGCCCTTTTCTGCCACCCAAAGGCTGGATCGGCCACGTCGAGGCTGGCGGCGCGTGACCATCGCAGGCTCAATCCGGGCCGAAGTCTACGCGCCAAAAGTCGCCGCGCGGGGCGCGCTATACGCCAGGCGCTCAAGCACGGACGAAAGGCTCGGTCTGCAGCTCGGGCTGTGGAATCAGGAGTGGGCGCGGCTCATCCAGACTGTGCCGTATTACCGCGACTTGGCCACCCAAGCAGGCAAGCGCGCTGGGTTTGACTCCTGGGATGATTTCCTGCGTACTGTGCCTGTCACTACACGCGCCCTGGTCAAAGAGCGCGTCGCTGACATGTCTGACACGGCCCGCCCAGCGGAATTTCATAGGATCACGGGTGGCTCAACCGCTGAGCCTGTGCGGCTGCCGGCCTGGCATAGCGAGTTCGAACACACGCGCTACGACCTCTGGATGGCTCGCGGCTGGTACGGAATTACCCCTGCATCCAGGCAATTCATGCTCTGGGGACATAGCCACTTGCTGGGCCGGGGCATCAAGGGCCAGCTCAACGCGCTGCGCCGCCGGCTCAAGGACCGCCTCCTGGGCTACTATCGCTTCTCCGCCTATGATTTGCGCCCTGAAGTACTGAAGCATGCCGCAGCCGCAATGCTGGAATTCCGGCCTGACTATCTTCTGGGCTACAGTGTTGCTTTGGATTTGTTCGCCCGCGCCGTGGGAGAGTTCAGAGAGCGCCTGAGAGCCTTGGGCCTGAAGGTGACTGTGGGCGCAGCGGAAGCATTCCCGGCCCCTGATAGCACGGACCGCCTGAAGGACACTCTCAACTGCCCGATTGCGATGGAATACGGGTCAGTGGAAACGGACTTGCTTGCGCATACCACGCCGGAAGGGGGATATCGCGCATTCTGGCTCTCTTATTTCATGGAAGCTGTTCGCGAGCAGGAACACGCCGGCGCATACAGGATCCGTGTAACAAGCCTCTACCCGCGTTGTTTCCCCTTGGTCAGGTACGAGATTGGCGATGAAGTGGAATTGCCGGACACGCCTGGCGGCCTCGCGCTGGGCCTCGACTGTTTCAAGCGCGTGTTGGGGCGGTGCAACGAGTTCGTGCTGCTGCCCGGCGGCGCCAGGATACACTCGGAGGCATTCACTCACGCCGTCCGAGAGTGCACTGCCATTCTCGGCTACCAAGTTATTGCCGCAGGCGATTGCAGGCTGGCGATTCATTATCTGTCCCACGAGCCATTGCGGGATGCCGACATCGCCGGCATCAAGGGGCGCCTGGAGAGAATTAACCCACAGCTTGCCGGTGCTGAGTTCCGGCGGGTTGAGCGGCTCGAGCAGACATTGGCCGGGAAGACCAGGATGGTGGTTCTAAAATGATCCGGGTAGTCCATACCCTGGGCCCCATTTCTCGGAGGGCTGGTGGCCTGCACCAGACTGTATCGGGGCTGGCGCGAGCCTTGGCCGCGATGCCGGGCGTTGACGTGGCGGCATTCGGGATTCAAGACGACTTTTCCGAGGCGGATCGCGCCCGCTGGGAACCTTGTCCCTTGACAATTCTGCCGGTATCGCCGCTGGCCCCGCCCAAGTTGATGTACGCGCCACGGATGGTCAAGCTGCTTGTTGAGCACAACCCGGACTTGGTGCACTGCCACGGCATCTGGACTTACCACGCCTGGGCCACGCTCAGTTGGCAACGTCGCTCTCGGCGTCCTTATCTGGTTTCTACGCGCGGCATGGTAGACCCGCCCGGCTTGGCCAAGTCGCGCCTGGTCAAGTTCATAGCCAAGCAGTTGTACGTGAACCGGCTGCTTCATGGCGCTCCTTGCATTCACGTGCTCGGCGAAACGGAAGTGCAATCCGCCAGAGCATTCGGGTTGCGGAACCCTCTGTGTGTGATCCCGAATGGCGTGGATCTCGCGCCCACTTGCGAAGGTCCCGCCCCATGGGATGGCCGGCTGCCGCCGCGTTCGAAGGTTCTCCTCTATATAGGCCGCATTTTCCCCGACAAAGGGATTCCCTTCTTGCTCGATGGCTGGGCCCAGGCCAGGCGCGCCAAAGAAGCGGGGCGCGAGTGGCGTCTTGTGATCGCGGGTTGGGACCAGGAAGGGCACGAAGCCGAACTGAAAGCTCAGGCTCTGGCGCTGGGTATTGACGCGGACACGTGCTTCGCCGGCCCTCTATTCGGCCCTGCCAAAACCGCCGCGTTGAGTTGCGCGAGTGCATTTGTACTTCCATCCAAACATGAAGCCATGCCGTCAGCGGTGTTGGAGGCCTGGGCGAGCGGCTTGCCTGTAATCATGACCGCAGCCTGCAACATTCCCGCGGGCTTCTCAACGGGCGCGGCGCTGCGGGTGGAACCTGATGGAAGCAGCATCGCGCGCGGCCTTCTGGAGTTGTTCTCCATGGACGATGCTCAGCGGCAAGCGATGGGAACCAAGGGCCGCAAGCTGGTGGAGGAGCGTTACAGGTGGCCCATTATTGCCGCACAGATGAAGGCGGTTTATGAATGGATGTTGGGAGGCGGGAATCCCCCCGTGTGTTTGAGTCTGACATGACGTACCCGTGCTAGGAGCAAAGGTCCCATGTCTGCAATTCTGGGTCTGAACGTTTTCCACGCGGATTCTGCCGCATGTATCTTGATTGACGGGAAGGTTGCCGCTGCCGTCGCCGAAGAACGCCTCGGACGGCGGGCCAAGCATTTCGCCGGCTTTCCGGATGAGGCAATCCGCCGCGTGCTGCAAATGAGCGGCTTGGAGTTGAAGGACATCGAGTACGTGGCCGTGGGCCACGACCAGAATGCTAACCTCACCTCAAAGGCGGCCTACGCCCTCTCCCATCCTCGACGCTCGGCCAAGTCCATAATCTCCCATTTCAGCCGGCGCACCAAGTTTGCAGGCGTGAAGGAAATGGTGGCCGAGACATGCCAGTGTGATGTTGGCGAACTGAAGTTTGAGGTCGTTCCGGTTGAGCACCACGTTGCACATTTGGCCAGTTCCTTCTACGCCAGCCCATTTGAGGAAGCCGCAGGCTTCTCTTATGACGCGGCCGGCGACTTCGTCTCCGCCATTTATGCACGCTGCCACGGTTGCGATCTGAAGATTCTGAAACGCGTCTTCTTGCCGCATTCGCTGGGCGCCTTTTACACCGCCATCTGTCAATTCATCGGTTTTGGCCTGTACGGCGAGGAATACAAAGTGATGGGGCTGGCGGCCTATGGCCAGCCGGTCTATCTCAAGGAAATGGCCGAATTCATCCGGTATTCCGGCGACGGCCAGTACCTGGTGGACCCGCAGGCCGTGCATCAACTCCAGGGCGTGGAGCTTGACGCCTGCGCGACGGAAAAAGGCGAGATCGTCATGCCCCCGCTATACGGGCCGCCTCTGCTGGAGCGCTTCGGGGCGCCGCGTGCGAGGGAGGCGCCGCTTGACTCTCGCGAGAACAATCTGGCCGCCTCTTGCCAGGCTCATTTCGAGAACATCGCCATCGAGTGTATACGCTGGCTGCAAGCCCAGACCAAGCTAACCGACGTCATCACGGCAGGCGGCTGCGCGCTGAACGGTGTCTGCAATGCCCGCATCCTGCGCGATACTCCATTCCGCCGCAGCTACACACACGGCGCAGCAGGGGATGATGGCACTGCGGTGGGCGCGGCCCTGTACGTGTGGCATCAGGTGCTGAAGAAGCCGCGGGGAGAAGCCGTTGACGCGCTGTACCTGGGGCCTGAGTACAGCGCTTCGGAGATGCAAGCCTCGCTTGAAAAAGCGAGCCTGCGGTTCAAGTCCTTTGCGCGGGGTGAGCTGCTGGAACAGACAGCCAGGCACTTGGCGGCAGGCCACGTATTGGGGTGGTATCAGGGGCGCAGCGAATGGGGTCCGCGCGCCCTTGGCAATCGCTCTATCCTGGCGCATCCCGGTTGGCCAGGCATGAAGGACTTGATCAACCAGAAGATCAAGCGCAGGGAGGCCTTCCGGCCTTTTGCTCCCTCGATCTTGGCGGAGGATGTCGGCGCCTATTTCGAGCAAGAGATCGAGAGTCCCTTCATGATGCACGTGGTCAAGATCAGGCCGGAGAAGCGCACGGAACTGGCAGCCGTCTGCCACGCAGATCAGACAGGCCGCCTGCACACGGTGCGGCGTCCACAGAACGAGCTTTACTACGATCTCATCAAGCGGTTCGCCCTACTTAGCGGCACTCCGGTCGTACTTAACACAAGTTTCAATGAGAATGAACCCATCGTGGACACGCCGGACCAGGCAGTGGCGTGCTTCCAGCGCAATGATGTGGACGTGCTTTGTCTTGGGCCCTTTGTGGTGGTGAAGGCTGGGAAGGAGCTGGAATCTCCAGCCTGATGCTCCGGGTATGATGAGGGTTTCAAGTTTCACGCTGCAGATCAATTCTGCCCGCCCCTGAACCTGAAACAAGAAACCCGAGACCTGAAACTTGAGACCTGTATGCGCCTGCTGGTTCACGACTACGGCGGTTACTCCTTCCCGGTACAACTCAGCCGCGCGCTGGCAGCCTCTGGACACGAGGTGCTGCATCTCCATGCCGCGTTTCTTCAGACGCCGCGTGGCTTGTTGACACATTCGCCCAATGATCCGGCTGCCTTCAGCGTAAAAGGTCTGCAGTTGTCCCAGCCCTTCAGGAAGTACGCACTGCTGAAACGGCATTTTCAAGAGAATGAATATGGCCGGATCCTGGCCGGCGAGGTGGCCGCCTTCCGCCCGGACACGGTCATATCAGCCAATACGCCTCTGGAGCCACAGGCGCGCCTTCTGGGAGTCTGCCGTTCGCTGCACATTGGCTTCATCTTCTGGATGCAGGACGTGTACGGCCTGGCCGTGCAGCGCCTCTTGCCGAGGCGCCTGCCCATTCTGGGTTCGCTGATTGGACGCTACTACACATGGTTGGAGCGCCGTTTGTGCCGGAAGAGCGACAGCGTAGTGGCGATCACGGAGGATTTCCGTCCGATCCTGGAGAGCTGGGGCGTGCCCTCGGACAGAATCCATGTTATCGAGAACTGGGCCCCTCTCGACGAAATGCCTTTGCTTCCCAAAGACAATGCCTGGTCTCGGGCGCAGGGCTTGGCGGACAAGCTCTGCCTTCTGTATTCCGGCACACTGGGCATGAAACACAACCCTGCGCTGCTGTTGCGGCTGGCCAACGAGTTGAAGCATCGTGAAAACGTGCGCGTTGTCGTCATCTCCGAAGGGCCTGGTTTTGACTGGCTCTGGAGCCGGAGGGAAGAACTGAGACTGAGCAACCTGGCCCTTTTGAAGTTTCAGCCTTTCGAGGCCATGCCACAGGTGCTGGCTTCCGCCGACATTCTCGTGGGCATCCTGGGGCGCGATGCCGGCTGCTTCTCGGTGCCGTCAAAGGTGCTGACCTATCTTTGCGCCGCACGGCCCATCTTGCTGGCGGTGCCTTCCGAGAACCTGGCCGCACGGATCGTGAGCAAAGCGGGCGCCGGAGCGGTTGTGCAGCCGGACGACGAAAAAGGTTTTGTGCGCGAGGCAAGCAGACTTCTTGACGATCTAACATTGCGTAAGGAAATGGCTGCTCGAGGCCGCAACTACGCCGAGCGCGAGTTCGACATCCTTGCGAAACGGGCACGATTCGAGGAACTGCTAAACCGGTGATGAGCGTATGATTGGCCCGCAGCCTCCACGATTTACGCCGGTATCCTCACGGGCGCTGGTGGTTGTCGTATGCGCCGGCTTGGCCGCTTACGGCTGCCGCCCGCCGTGGGCAAGCGGGTTCCTGCTGGCCGCCGTGCTGGTTCTGGCTGCAGGGCATCTCGGCTGGCGCGCTTGGACGCGACGTCCGTGGCCGCCCAGCCCAGACTTGCTGTGGGCGTTGGCGGGCGCGCTCCTGGTGTGGCTTGGCGCACTGGTCGCATACGATTGCTGGTTAGGTCCGCTCGGCGGCAGGGCGCCTGCGCTGGGGCGGATGCAGCTATGCTACGCCGGCGCGTTTTTTGGGGCCGCGGTTGTGGGGGCGGCTGGCAGTGCGGCGCGCGCACAATTCAGGCGCGTGGCAAACGTGCTGTTTCTCGCGGGCGGCGTGCTGGCCTTGCTGGGGCTCCTGTCCTACTGGAACATAACCGGGGGCTTTGAGACCACCCATCGGCTCTCGGGTTTCACGAACCCCAATCGCTTTGCAGCGTTGCTGACCGTGTGTTGGACATGCGGGTTGGGAGCGCTGGTGGCGGACTGGCGAGACCTTCGTGCCGGGGACGCAGTGGGCAAGTTTCGCATTGCCGCAAAGACCGCCGCTGCCGTTCTTGTTTTGGTCTGCATCATCCTTACACAGAGCCGTTTGACACTGGCTGCGATCGCTGTGGTTACCGTGCTCTTTGGCTGGGCCTGGGTCCAACTGCATGAACTTGAGACGCACACCCGGCTGGCCATCCCCCCAGTGTCTGCGGTTGAACGCATAGGCCTATGGGCCAACCGCCTGATGCCGGTGTTTGGGTTGATTCTTGTCTTCGGGATTTGCTTCGCCATCGGTCAGAACGTATTGCGGGATCGCTCCAAGGTTCTGGCTGAAACCGGGTTCGGCGAGCGCTGGCGAGTCTGGGTTGCCGCGTTGCCCATGCTCTGGGAGCACCCGTGGCTGGGGCAGGGCTTGGGCACATTCGAGTCGCGATTCACGGCGCTGCAGCCCGTTGGCCTCGAAGGCCGCTGGCGAGAAGCGCATTCTGATTGGCTGCAGTTGGGGATTGAAGCGGGCCTTCCGGCCCTGCTTCTGGCCCTATCTTTGGCCGCGGCCTGGTGGCGTTCGATATGGAGGCTGGTGAAAGCCGACTACCAGGTGAACAGGCTGTGGGCGCTTGAGCGCGGGCTGCCTGTGGCCGGGATTTTGGCTGCCATTCTATGCTCCGCGGCCGATTTCCCGCTCCGCGAGCCTGCCACGGCTGTCATGGTATTCTTCCTGGCCGGGGCCTTGTGCCAGGCCTGGCCGAAGGACTTGACTGACTCCGCCCATCCGGCTCAACCTGGCAGCCTCAAACCAGCGCCCTGGCCGTGCTTCGAGCGGCTGTGGCCGCAACGCGCCGGCGTGTTGGTCCTGGCGCTCGCGTTTCTGGGCGGAACCTTCCTCGCGGGGCGCAACGCGCTGGCCTATACTCGCAGCCCGTGGCTCTGGCATCTCCTTTGCCCTGCCTACACGCCGGCCACGGCGGACGCGTGGCGTGCGGCACTCACAGTTGATCCCAGCGACCCGCACATCCGCTACTGTTTGTCTGCGTCACTCTTCAGAACGGGAAGCCCCGAGGCCCTCACAGAAGCGCGCGCCAATTTGAAGATTGTGCGCGCGGAATTGCCCGATGATTACAAGGCATACGGGCTTGCGGCAATGGTCGAGGACAAAGACAAAGCCGGGGACCACGAGCAGGCGCTCGCCTTGGCGGAAGAGGCCGTGCGCCGCGCGCCAGGCAATCGCCAACTGCGCGAATTGGTCGGTGGCCTCTATCTCAAGGGAGTGCCGCGCGACGCCATAGGCGATCAACGGGACGCCATAGTTAACATTGCGATTGGCCACTTCCAGGCGGTGATGGCCGTGGCTGATCCGAGCCAGATTATCAGCGCGTTGAAAGCACACGGCTGCATGGTTAACGAAATCGGCCGCCTCTGGCCGGGAAACGACGAAGCCTCGCGGCTGCGTCGGGCCGAGTTCTTTCTTGAGGAGAATCAACTGCACTTGGTTGACATGGAACTCAACATGAAGCCCCCCGCTGAGCACAGCATCCTCAGCCGCTATCACCTGCTGTTGGGCGCGCTTTACTTCAGACGCGGTGACGATGAGCCGGCCATAAAAGAGTGGGCGCTGGCACTGGATACCGCTCCGCCGGAACTCCTGGCCCAGCGCGGGAATTGGATGGCCAGCCATCCTCCGGTGCTGGATGGCCAGCTTGCAGAGAAACTGGCGATGGCCATCGAATCCCACTTGCCGCAGTTGCCTGCGCTGAACGGCGTTCTGATGTGGGCCTTGGTGAGCGGCAGAAACTGGTCCACGGCTGACAGGTTGCTGGCAAAGACTGCGTATCAGAGCGCCAGCTTGTACGCCGCCTGGGCCGAAGCGGCCCTGGGGATGTCGGATCTGGATGTGGCGAAGGCCAGAGCCGAGGCGGCTTTCCAGCGCAACCCCCGAGACCTGGCGAATTGGCATCGCGAGTTCCTGCTGCGGGTGAAGGCTCAACTCCCGCCACGCTGACAGACCGGGTCGCAGGGGTGATCGCCACAGAGCGGCGGGGCCGCAACGGAAGGAATGAACCGCCAAGTCGCCGAGAGACGCCAAGATCGCCAAGGAGAAAAAGAGTTTTGGTTCAGGCAGTTCTTGGCGTTTTTTGGCGGACCTTGGCGTCTTGGGGGCTTGGAAGATTTTCGCCGGGTACGAGCAAACGGCCCCTTGGTACAGTCCCACGTGAGAAAGTGACCATCAGGCGGCCAACTTGCGCTGCCTGGCGGTTGCTGTCAAATCGAAAATCCAAAATCTAAGTCGGCGGCATTAGCCGCGTCCCGCCCCCTGTTACAGAAACAACCGCAACCACAATCCGCTACAAAAAAACTGTGCCCCGCGCGGGGGCACAGCTTACTTAATTCCAACACCCTTCAGTAACCGCTGACCTTTCGGCCCTCGTCAAGGCCTGACGGTCACGTGGATCGCCACGCCCATGCCGGCGTTCGGGTCCACGCCAAAGAGCAACGGTGGGCTTGAGAAAGTTAACGGCGGGACGCTAAGGCGGTTCTGCGACGCAATCACTGCGGAATAGCTGCCCCCGGCCGTAAGGACCACCGGAGCCGCGTTCACCGGCGTGGTCGCGGGCCACACTGTAGTCGTGCCCACCTGCGCATCAAAGACTACTTGCGAGTTCCCCGTATCAGTCACCGTAAGCCAGTATGAAGTGGCTCCGCTTACGGCGTTCCACGTAAAGGTCGGATCAAGGTTGTTGTTGTTTCCCGTGGGGGCTGTAAGCGCCGGAACAGCGGGAACGGTGGTAAGGCCCGGTTTGAAGCCAGCCCACGCGCTCCAGTTGCCTGACCAGCCGCTCAGGTTGCCGGCCTCAAGGGATACACCGTACCTATTAAGGGGGATAAGCGCCGGAGTGGTGTATGAGTTGGTATACAGCGTCACGGTCTCCACGGGGCCGTAGGTGCCGCCGGGGCCATAATTGTACAGTTGCAGATAGTACTTGCTGGCCCCCGTGATAGCGCCCCAATGAACCGTGATTCCTGCCGGATCAACATCCAGGGTTGGGTTCGTGTTTGTGCCCGAGGGGTCGGTCACAACGGGCGCCGGCAATGGGTCAACGTGCCTTGCCTGGAAGTAGATTCTGCTGTTCCATGCCCAACCCCAGTCGTTTCCCGCTGCCATCTGCGCCGAATAGTGGTGATCCTGGATGAGTCCGCCTGTGGGATTCCACCACCTTGTCGTGCCCACAGGATCGCTAGTTGACCAAACCGTTGTAGTAACCTCGGTGGGAGGAACTGCATCTAGGTCATCCAAAACCACATAGTACTTGAACGCGCGATCCACAGTCAGCCATTGGAGCGATACGGCAAGGGCAACCCAATTGTCGTTATTCACAGGGAGCGTGAATGGCGCCGCGGCGGGCGCGGTGTTCAGACCTACGTGGAACGGGTGCCAAGGGCTCCACGTCCAACCGAACTGGTTGCCCGCCCCAACCTGCACTTGGTATTGATGGGATTCTTTCAGCGCCCTGCGATCCACCGGTTCCGCCGGTTGTTTGTTCCAATCAGCGGTGTTGCCCCAACTCTGGGTATCGCCGGGTACTATTGGATTATCCGCGCCGCCATATTGGCCGCCTATGTAAGTGCCTGGGACTGCAATAGCGTAATTGCCTTGGTTGTAGGCGGTAAGGTCATAAATCCACATGTAATAATTATCCGCGCCGTCAACGGTATCCCATGCCACTGTCGGCGTTGCCGCATTGTTAATGTCGGCGGGCAGGGTGATATTGGGAGCTGCCGGTTTCGTATCGGAAGTCACGTAGAAATGGCCCCAAGCGCTCCAGGTGCCCCATCCGAAATTGTTCCCCGCTACCACAACAATCCCGTAGGTGTGGGAGGCAATCAGATCGCTGGTGGGCGTCCATGATCTAGCGGTTTGTGTTATTGGCGCCTGCACCCAGCTCCACGCCACATAATCGTAAACCCCGAAGTAGTAGCGCAACGCCCCGGGCAGCGGAGTCCAGGTTATCGTCGGCGTTTTCGTGGTAAATACGGTGCCCTCCGAAAAATCGAAAATCGGCACACCCACCGGGGAGCCTGCCAGTTGTCCAACGAAAGGAAACCAATCGCTCCACGGTCCTGTCCCGCCAGCGTTGGTGGCCGCGACTTGGACCTTGTACTGGTGGGAGGTTTCAAGGATGCCGGTTGTCCATGCCGGCGTGGGGCCGCCTACTGGGTCCCCGCCGCTAGCGGTCACCCAAGTCAAACTGGTGTCATCGTACAGCTTGACGAGGAAGTCCGTCTCGTCGGTGTTGTTGTAAGTCCACTTGATTGTGGTAGTCGATACAACCTGCCAACAGCCCCAGTCGGTGTTGTACACTCCCGCTGGGCTCCAAGTGGCAGGCGAATCGATTGTGGGCTTAGTGGTTGGCGCAGCGGCCATCACCGCAGCGGAAGTCACCACCAGGAAAAGACACGCAATCAGGCGCTTCATGGCATCCTCCATTCCCCGAGTTGTTCAGCCTGCATCCGCGTTCCAGGCGCAGCCACGCTTCTGGATTGCGGACGCCGCTAGTCCTTGTCCCTTGCCGCCGCAGAAATCGTCGTGCGCACTCGCACGAACTCGAAACCTGCCGCTTCGTCCTTCAGAAAGAGCAGGTTTTCGTAGGTCTTGCCCTGCTCGGCGTTCTTTGGCACAGCCACCTTGACCTTCAGCTCTTTTTTCTTCCCCGGCTTGAGCGAGAGAGTGGAATCCTCAGCTTTCAGCCAGGAGGGCTCGACCACCTTAACGCAGCCGCTGCCGAAGTACCGCGCATGCTTCGCGGCATCCTTCTCCGCTTCGTTCAGTGAGAGCACCGTGTAGTTAAGCTCTTTGCCGGTATTGTTCCGAATCTTGACGGCGCACTTGGTGCCATCGCCGGGCTTGGCCTCTAAGCGCACTATGGACGGCACCAGTGCCACCGCGCCAGGCACTTCGCCATCCGCGTCTTTGTTTGCCAGCGTCTCCATCTGCACGCGCGCGAGAACCTGGAGGCCCACCGCGCCGGCCCCGGCTTTCCCGGGACGGCAGACCACCCCCCCCATCCATTTGCGGTTATAGTACTCAGCCTTATCCGGCACCTTAATGAACATGCGCACCTTGCCATCAGTGTGTGCGGGAAGCTCTATCTCATTCTTGTCCAAACGGCACCAGGTTGCATCCGGGATTTCCTCGTACCCCATCTCCCATTTGCTGATGGCCGTGCGGGGCTTGATTGAGGCAATAGTGAACACCTGCGGCTTGCTGGTGCCGTTGTGGACGACGAATGCCATGTCTGTCTTCCCAAAGACGTCCACTTCTTCCGCTCCCGGCTGGACGTTCTCCACCAGCATCATGCCCGGGCCAATCCCGAAGCCGCTCTCCTCAACTGCCCGGCACATTCCGGATGCCAGAACCAGCAGCATCAGACCTGTGCCCAACCAACGCAACATCCCAAACGAACGCACCACCAACCTCCAGCCCAACTACCGTGCAGCCGCTGTCAACGTAACACAGATGACTTGTTCGCTGCCCGCGAGTTTTGTAAGAGCCGTCGGCGTTGTGAAGGACAGAACCAGCGCCTTATCCGTGCCTGTCGTAACCGCACCCAAGGGGGCGGCGGTAGTACTGCTTAGAGGGGCTTCCGTCGTGTCCAGCATGGCGCTGACCGCAAACGTGTCGCTTCCGGGAGCCGTCCCGATGCTCCATTGCGCGGGCTTGGTTACCTTCGCGCTAATGTCCGCTGTCGAGCCCGTCGGGGACAGACAGGCAACCATTATCACCTTATTACCGTTGTTGTTGTCACTGCTGATGATCGTTTGGTTCAAGCCCAGGTTCGCGCCCGCCGAGTTCTTGGCAATCCAGTTGAACGGGGCTATGTCACCGCTGTGAACAACACCATGGTCATCTACTGAGGTTGCGGCGCCCCACGCAATGGAAAAACTCTGAGTGATGGTCACCGCAACTGTGACCTGTAGCTGGTTCCCTGCTGCCTCCGCTCGCATACTGAACAGTGCAGCCCCAGCGAGCAACATCACTGTGGCGAGTGTCGCGATGTGCCTCTTCATCTCCCTGTCCTCCCTTTCATTCTGCTGAAGCCGCTTCTTCTTTCACTTGGCCGGACGCATGGATGGATGTCGTCAGTATCCTCGTCAAGCATCCGTCCGACCCGCCCCCCAACCAATCGCACTCCCTCGTCCCCCCGAACAACTAAGGGACAGTTGTTACTGTGATCTCAAAGCCGATCGTGCCCGAAGAGTCGCGTGTGATGGCCGTCGGTGTCTTGATCGTCACGACCAAGTCGTGAATCTCACCCCCCTGGATTATCACGCCACCGTCCAGTGAGCAAGTAGCCGCGTACGTGTCAACGTCAGGAGCAGGACCGAGCGTCACACCAGTGGCGCTCTTCGTAGCAGTCACCCAAGCGGGAGTGCTGGTGAGCGACATGTTCTTGACACCCAGCACGCCGTTCGCGGACCCAAGCGTGCATGTAGAACCGACCGCCTGATTCAAGAGGCCACAACTGAGCGGGTCAGTCGTGCCATCAGACCACGCGATCGAAATATCCGCCTGGATCGTCACCGTAGCCGTCAACCGGAGCGAGCTGGCACCGTGCGCACTCCCGCCAAGCAGTGCAGCGGCCGCAAGCAGCATCGCACTGGCGAGTGTCGCGATGTGCTTCTTCATCTCCCTGTCCTCCCTTTCATCTTGCTGAAGCGGCTTCTTCCTTCATTTGGCCGGACGCATGCCTGATCTCGTTGCTATCTTCATCAGGCACGTGCCCAAACCACAGGACCTCCCCAACAAGAAAACCTGACCTCTACTACTGCACAGTTGCCGTAATCGTTGCAGTGATCGTCCCAGCGGTGAATTCCCCGAGCGTTACCGGCGATGTCACGCTCCCTGTCACAGGCCCGCTCGCACCAGCGGCCAATGCGGCAGGAGGAGTGACGGTGATGTCGCAGCCGGTGGCATTGGTATAGGACGCGGCAAGCGTTACGCCCGAGCCGGTCTGAGACGCGCAGGAGATGTCCGGAATTGTCAGAGTCTTCTGCTGGCTAAGCGCAGTGAAATTCACGCTGAGGCTGACTGGGTCCGTGGCGCCCATCCAATCAACCGAGGCTGACGCCGCGATTGAAACCGTTACGACGACATTCAACTCCGAATTGTCTTGGGCCTGGGCACTTCCACTAAGCAATGCGAAAGCGGCAACCAGCGCCAGTCCACAGAGAACCTTATTCATTCCGATCCTCCCTTTCTACTCGCTCAGGCCAGATCACCGAAAGCCAGCCCACCTTCGAGCTTCTTCGACCGAACCCCAGCGGCTCAGCCCCTCCCCTTCCTTCGCTGCAGGCAAGGTACCGGCGACCCCGCCCCCGCACGTGTCATCTTGAGAGACCGGAACCCAGCGATCCAGCCTCCTCTTCCACGAATCTGTCTTGGTTCACTCGCCTCTGTCCTGCAACACCCAGGGCAAAGAATCAAGCGTCGTTTTTACTGGAATAGTGTCCGGAAGTCAAGACTTTTCTAAAATGATTTTTTTGAGGGCGCTACCTGCCAGTTTTGTGCCGCCTGCCGGCGTGTGCACATGTGTGTATTGTCTACTAACTGCTTATCATGCCGACGGTTACATGAATGTAAAGCACTTTGTCGTCCCACTCACTAAGGGATCCCACATTACGGGCTGTCAAGAAAAATCCCTTTTGTTTCCGAAAATTCGGAATGCTCCGGAAATCATTTATCCCCGTCCAGCATGCTTTGCGAAGAATATTGTCGTCAATACAGGCCGCCGGAAATACAAAAACTATGGGCCTCTTCGTCCGCGGGAATGGGCCCTGCCTCTCCACCTGCTCTTCACGCGCTCTGCGTCCTAACAGAAACGGGTGCATGTCGCTGGGTGCGGTGCGCCCAATAGAAACCAACTGCGCTTGATTTGGCCGCGGAAAGTGTGAGAATCCTTCGCATGCGACAGACTGAGCGGGAGGAGGCGAGAGCGATGCGGAAGACAACTGTTACTCGGCGTGCATTTGTTGTGAAGTCCGCGGCCCTGTTTGCGGGAATCAGCATCGTGCCCCGCCATGTGCTGGCCGGAGGCGGGCAGACCGCGCCCAGCGATAAGCTGCAGATCGCCGGGATTGGCGTAGGCGGCCAAGGCGCCGGCGACATCGCCAACGTCTCCAATGGAAACACGATCGTGGCCCTGTGCGATGTGGATGACGCGCGCGCCTCAGGCAGCCTCAAGAAATTCCCGCAGGCAAAACAGTACAAAGACTTCCGCAAGATGTTCGATGAAATGGAGAAGAGCATAGATGCGGTCGTGGTCGCCACTCCGGACCATTGCCACGCCGTGGCGGCGATGGCCGCGATCAAGCGCAACAAGCACGTATACTGCGAGAAGCCACTGGCGCATTCAGTCCATGAGATCCGCGAGTTGATGAAGGCGGCTCAAGAGCACAAAGTCGTGACGCAGTTGGGCAACCAAGGGCATTCCTCCGAAACGATCCGCTTGCTCTGCGAGTGGATCTGGGACGGGGCGATCGGCAAGGTGCACACTGTCCACGCGGGTTGCAACGGTGTGAATTCCCACTTGGGCGAATTGAGCAGACTGAAGGATCCCCATCCAGTTCCCCCGACGTTGGACTGGGAACTGTGGCTGGGCCCTGCGCAGTTCAGGCCGTACCATCCCTCATATTGTCCCGGCTCCTGGCGCGGTTGGGTGCCGTTCGGAAACGGGACGATTGGCGACTGGGTTTGCCATGTGGTTGATCCGGTCTTCTGGGCGTTGGATCTCGGCGCGCCCGCGACCATCGAGGCGCAGGTGAAGAACTGGAACCCGCGGACGCAGGGCGATTCCTACCCGCAGGGAGACATCCTCACGTTCGAATTCCCGGCCAAGGCCCAACGCGGGCCGGTGAAGCTGGTCTGGCACAGCGGCAGCGAACACATCCCGCGTCCTCCGGAACTGGAGAAAGACCGCAAGGACATTGACACAGGCGCGGCAGTCTATGGCGACAAGGGCACGATCACTTACGGATCGCACGGCGCAGGCGGAGTGCGCATCATCCCTGAGGAAAAGATGAAGGCCTACAAGCGGCCGGACAAGAAGATCCCGCGAGCCGCCGGGCACCACCAGGACTGGGTGAACGCCATCCGCAAAGGCACAAAGGCCGGATCTGATTTCTCCTATGGCGGCCCGCTCTCGGAACTCGCGATGCTGGGAATCATCGCCATGAAACTGCAAGGCACCAAGCTGCAGTGGGACGGGGAGAAGATGCAGTTCCTCAATTGCGCAGCAGCCAACCAGTTGTTGAACCCGCCGTACAGGCAGGGCTGGAGCCTATAACCTGGACTGTTTACCACAGGCACAGAGTGAACATTTTCGATTTTCGATTTGAACTTCCGGTCCCATGCAATCGAAAATCGCAAATCGCAGATCTAAAATTCCTCCTCTGTGTCTCTGTGCTTCTGTGATAAATCTGATTCACCCGCGCACCGTTTCAGGGGAGCGGCTGGTTGTGGGTTTGGCCAGCCTGCGGCGCAGCAACTCGCAGCACTGTTCCGCCCTGAAAGCCGAGGTGTCAGGCAGCAGAAGCTGGTGAGAAAGCTGGTGAGACAGTCCCGCGAGGATGGTGATGCAGCGGGCCTGGGACGGCTGCTCAATGCTCAGCATGGCGCTGGTCATCTCAGCACACGCGACGTTGCAGATGCAGGCCGGATCACTGCCCAATGCACCCAAGTCCAGGGCGGAAAGCCGCGCGAGTTCTCGTTTTGCCTGCGCGAGTTCTTCTTGCCTGGCGCTTTCCGTTCTGAGGCTCCGCAAGAGGCCGCTCGTACGCGCCTTCCAGCCCTTCAGCTCCAGGGCAGAAAGCCCGCTCTCCGGATCAACCTCCGAGACTCGCGCCAGCACCAACCGCTCACCGCTCAACGCGCCATGGGCAAAGCAAGTGACCGCCCCGCGGTAGAAACACTGCAGCAGCAGCCCTCTCTCAGGCTCGACAGTTGGCTCCTTCATCGCCAGCTTGATTTTCCGCAACGCTGCTGCGCGCTCTTCGGCCAGCGATATCTCGAGACTGGAAAAAGGTCCGCCCAGCCGCGCCAACTCCGCAAAACGCAGATACAAGACGATGGCGCGGCGTTTATCGCGCCCGACGTAATCCCGGCGGTCATAGATCCGCGCCAACTCGCGGAAACCAGCGGCATCCTCGGGGTGGCTCTTGATATAGTCGTCCAGCATCGCGATTGCCATGTCGAAGCGGCCGGCCCCGGCCCAGGCCATGGCTTGCTCCGTCGCCAGTTGCAGTCCCTGGTACTGGCCCTTGGCTTCCAGCTCGTAGCTGTATGCCAAGGCGCAGCCGAGCCGCTTGTTCCAGTTGACGCAAAGCAGGCAATCCCCAAGGCCGCTCCCCGCGTCGCCAGGGGGACGCTTGAATTCCGCGGCCAGCCCTTCGGCAGAATCGCAGTAGGGCAGACTTGCCGGGTAGGACCACCTGCCGTCAAGCATCCTGAAAAATTTTCCACGAAGCACTGTCACCAGCGACTGCGCACTGCTCCTGGCAGCGGGCGGCCTCGCGGCCACAACCTGCGACGGCATGACTGGCGGCTCGCCGGCCTCGCCGCTGGCGTTCAGATCCGAGCCGCGCGCGTTAGCAAGCGGTAGTGCTGGCAGTTCGCCACTTGCAGCGCCAGTTATCAGGTGTGGCACGGGCATCCTGCCCGTGTCCTGGGCTGGCAGTTCGCCACTTGCAGCGCCAACGTTCAGGGGTGGGCCGGTTGCGGCAGGTCCGGTCTGCGCCGCCGTGCCAGGGCGCTCGCCCGACGCGGCCACGGCGCCAAGCGCCTGGACTGCGGACAACCGAACCATTGTTCCGGTGACAGATGAAATCTCCTTTGCTGTCTTGGCCTTGGGTGACGCGGCAATGATTGCTGGCGGCGCCTCGCTCGCCTGCACACGCATGCCCTCTAGTTTCCTGGCCCTCAGGATTGTATTGATGCGCTTGGCCAAGAGCATTTCGCCCAAGGTTGGGTTGCTCGGAGCTTCAGCCAGCGCCAGCAGCAGTTCTTCAGGATTCCGGTATCGCTCCTCGGGGTTCTTAGCCAGCATCTTGAGGCAGACATTCTCCAGTTCCGGCGGCAAGTCATCCCGGAATTCCCCCGGCGGTTCGGGGCTCTCGTGCGCGTGTTTGTAGAGCAGCGCCGCGACGCTGTCCGCGCTGAAAGGCGGGTGGTCGCAAAGGCACTCGTACAGCACACAGCCCAAGGAGTAGATGTCAGAACGGACATCCACTGGTTTGCCTGCGCCTTGTTCGGGGGCCATATAGGTGGGAGTGCCCACGACCAGGCCGGCGAACGAAGCCCTTTGATCCGCTTCCAGGCTCTTGGCCAAGCCAAAGTCCATTACTTTCACCACGCCTTTGTTGTTGATCATGATGTTGGCTGGTTTGATATCGCGATGCACGATGCCATGCTCCACAGCTACCGCGAGTGCCTTGGTGACGCTACGAACGATCTCAATGGTTTCATCTATGCTGAACCGCTCGGGGTGGCTGCGGGATAAACGGTCCAGGTCGATCCCCTCGATGTACTCCATGGCATAAAAGGGAATCCCGTCGTGCTCCCCGATCGTATAGATTCGAACAATGTTGGCGTGGTCCAGACGGGCGGCACACCGTGCCTCACGATGGAAACGTTGGATGAATTCGTGTTCCTCCTTGAACTGAGCCAGCACCTTGAGCGCTACCCAGCGGTCCAGGGAGAGCTGCCGGGCGCGGTAGACTTTGCCCATGCTGCCTTCGCCGAGCACCGACTCGATAACGAATTCACCGAAGCGATTCGGTTGAGTTTCCATAGCCGTCCAGCCCAGATCCTAGATTACTCAACTCGCTTAATTTCTGTTTTTACAAGGATTTGGCGGACTTGTCAACAGTGACTTTCCGGCAGCCTTGCCCCGCTTAGCAACGCAACTGTCCATACATATACTCGCATCCAGAAAGATTCCTGGCAAATGCGCCTTGCGGCGCCACATGGTGCATGATACACTATATAGTGTAATGGTGTGGAGGTCCGAGCCATGGCAGGTGTACCATTCTTCATTGAAGCCCTGACGAGCAGTCAAAATTCCAATCTACAGGTGTGCTGGAAGATCAGGGCGGCGCTGTTCAAGGAGCAGATCACACCGCTGCCATTTGCGTCCAGCATCAGTGAAGTGGCGGATGTCCTCAATTCTCTGAAGATCCGCGGCACTGCGCCCGCCATATTCGTTGTCAACACATTTTGGGCCGATGAACTGCTGTCGCAGGTTGATCCATTCATCGGACAGACGCCCGTGGTTTATCTGCGCCGGCAGCTCTTTTCGGAATGCAGGAATTCAACCGCGATCTCTGCAGACCCCAACACGTCGGTGATACTGCGGAAGATGACTCCTCGTCTGAGCGTGCGGTGGCTCTATGGTTCGCAAAGCGCCGCGGAAGTGGCGGTCTCCGGCGCCAAAGCGCTGCTCCGGTTCCTGCGGGACGGCAGTTTCTCGGCGCTGGAGAATTACGCGCACACGCAGACCTATGAGATGCTGAAATCGCGTTGCGACAATGGCGAAGATCCCGCCTGGCTCGCGAACAGTAGAGTCCTGTCGCGGCCAAAGCCCTCTGGGGCCGAGGTGGTCACGACGCCCGCTTCTGCGCTTGCGGGCCACCAACCACTGGCCACTAACCACTAACCACTAACCACTCGTTAATCACTTCAGTCCAGCCAGGTACGCCGCAATGTCAGCCGCCGTGGCGTGCTTGGCCAGCGGCCCGGAGAAGTCCGTCTTGTTCTCAATCGCCTTCTTCACCGTACTGGCGAGCGCGGCGTTGCCCAGCAGGTTCGCGCCCACGAGTTGACAATCACGGAAGACGAAGCTCTGGTATTGTCCCTCTTCCTCGGCTGCCAGAACCGTGTAACTGCCATCTTGAGGATTGAACAGGCCGATGCTGAAGGCGTCGAGACCCACAACCTTCAAGGCGTGGGAGCGCGGCACTCCGCCGAACTCAGTGTTCAGGCCCGCCGCGTTCATCCCGGCGATGCTGCCCTGGTACTGCGCGACAAACCAGTTGCCGTAGAGCAAGCCTGCATGTTCCGCCGCATCACCCGCCGCGAAGACCCGCGGGTGCGAAGCGCGCAGCCGGTTGTCCACCACCACGCCTTTGTTGACCTTCAGCCCGGCCAGCCGCGCCAGATAACTTTTGGGCCTTACGCCCGTGGCCAGGACCACCAGGTCCGCGGGCACAGCGGGGCCGCCTTCCTCAAGTATGACCCCGGCCACGCGCTCGTCGCCCGCCAGTTCCTTGACATGCACTGCCATGCGCAACT
>Ga0315279_10003657_pt1 | contig 21200 bp, 10 predicted proteins | sample YL17G06_20_MG_FD_203694 | JGI IMG/M metagenome (GOLD analysis project Ga0315279, IMG submission 203694) | Sediment microbial communities from Yellowstone Lake, YNP, Wyoming, USA - YL17G06_20 | ecosystem: Environmental > Aquatic > Freshwater > Lake > Sediment | place: USA: Wyoming | collected... | reverse complement strand
CGGCCAGGGGCGAAGAGGCGGACATCGTCCGCGGGCTCAACCTCGGGGCGGACGACTACATCACGAAACCGTTCAGCCCGCGCGTGGTCGTGGCGCGCGTGAAGGCGATCATGCGCCGCGTGCCGCGGGCCGGGCCGGCGGGCGGCGGCGACGTCCTGACCATCCACGACCTTGCGATCCATCACGGCCGGCACGAGGTGCGGGTGAATGGCGACCTCGTCGAGCTCACGTTCACGGAGTTCACCATCCTCGGCTTCCTCGCCTCGCGTCCAGGCTGGGCGTTCACGCGGTACCAGATCGTCGAGGCGGTGCACGGCGACAACTGCGTCGTCACCGATCGCTCGGTGGACGTACACGTCGTGAGCCTTCGGAGGAAACTCGGCCTCGCCGGGAAGTACATCCAGACCGTGCGGGGCATCGGCTATCGTTTCAGGGATTGAGGCATGCCTCGGCGACGGCTCCTCTGGCAGCTCTTTCCGTCGTACCTCCTCATCACGCTCCTGTCGCTCATCGCGGTGGCGTGGTACGGCTCGCGCGCCGCGCAGCAGGCGTACCATCGGCACACGGCGGATGACCTGGCGGCGATGGCGCGCCTGGTCACGGAAGAGGCGACGGGGTACCTCGCGGGCGGGAATCTCGCCGGCGCGGATAGCGTCGCGAAGGCGCTCGGCGCGGCGAGCGCGGTGCGCGTCACGGTGATCCTGCCATCGGGCGTGGTCGCGGGCGACTCGCAGGAAGATCCGCGCCACATGGACAACCACGCGGACCGGCCGGAGGTCGCCGCGGCGTTGGCGGGTCGTCGGGCCAGCGCGACGCGCTACAGCTACACGCTGAAGCGCGAGATGATGTACGTCGCGGTGCCGGTGCGAGCGCATGGCGCGCTGATCGGCGTCGTGCGGACATCCATGGCAATGCGGTCGATCGAGGCGGAGCTCCTGGGGTTTCGCCGTCGCATCGCGGTCGCCGGGATCATCATCGCGGCGCTCGCGGCCGCCATGAGCCTCGCCATCTCGCGCCACGTCGCGCGGCCGCTGGAGGAGATGCGGCGCGCGGCGGTGCGCTTCGCCGCGGGCGACCTGACCAAGCGGCTTCCGACGGACGGCGCGGAGGAGATCGCCGGCCTCGCCGAAGCGCTCAACCGCATGGCGGCGCAGCTCGCCGACCGCATCTCGGCGCTCGGCCGCGAGCGCAACGAGCAGCAGGCCATGCTCGCGAGCATGGTCGAGGGTGTGCTCGCCGTCGACGCCGACGAGCGGGTGATGAGCATGAATGCTGCCGCCGGACGCCTCCTCGGCGCCGACCCGGCGGAAGCGCCGGGCCGACTCATCCAGGAGGTGACGCGGAGCATGGGCCTCCAGCGGCTTGTCGGCGCGACGCTCGCCAGCCAGAAGCCCGTCGAGGGCGACGTCGTCTTCCCTGACGAGCCGGAGCGCCACCTCCAGGCGCATGGCACCGTGCTGCACGACGTCCACGGCGGCAGCATCGGAGCCCTCGTCGTGCTGGAGGACGTCACCCACGTCCGCCGGCTCGAACGCGTGCGGAGCGAGTTCGTGGCGAACGTCTCGCACGAGCTTCGCACGCCGATCACCTCCATCAAGGGGTTCATCGAGACGCTCCTCGAGGGTGCGCTCGACAGCCCGGGCGACGCGCGGCGCTTCGTCGAGATCATCGCGCGGCAGGCCGACCGCCTCAACTCCATCGTCGAGGATCTCCTCAGCCTCTCGCGGATCGAGCAGGAGGCCGAGCGCGGTGCCGTCGCCCTCGAGACGGATCAGGTCGTCCCGACACTCCGTCTCGCGGCGCAGTTCTGCGAGGCGAAGGCCGAGGCGAAGGACATACGCCTCGTCGTCGACTGCCCGGACGACCTCCGCGCCGCGATCAACGGCCTGCTCCTCGAACAGGCGGTCGCCAACCTCATCGACAACGCCGTCAAGTTCAGCGACCCGGGCCACGTCGTCGAGATCCTCGGCGAGCAGGCCGTCGGCGACGTGCTCATCCGCGTCCGCGACGAGGGTTGCGGCATCGAGGAGCGACACCTCTCGCGCATCTTCGAGCGGTTCTACCGCGTCGACCGCGCGCGGAGCCGGGACCTCGGCGGCACCGGGCTCGGCCTCGCGATCGTGAAGCATATCGCCCAGGCACACGGCGGAGGAGTCTCCGTCGAGAGCGCGCCCGGCGTCGGGAGCACGTTCACCATCCGCCTGCCTGCCCGACCCAGGCCCGACTGAGCGGAGCCAGCTCATCGAATCCTCACGTGGATTCACCCGAATCCAACCTTGACGTCACCTTGTGGTCATGCGCCGCCTCCATCTTCTCATGCGGAGCGCGCGGAGGAGGCGGCTGCGGGCATCGACCTCGCGCTCTTCACGGTTGGCTCGGTCGCGAGCCCGGTGGGGCGCGCCACGCGCGTGGCCGCGCGCGATCCGTCCACAATGTCACAGGAGGTATGCACCGATGCTGAGAGCGCTACTGACGGTCCTCGCATACGCCGCGTTCGCCGGCGCCCAACAGGCTTCCACCACGCCCGCACAGTCGGCCGCGGGAAGCTGGAGCGGCTTCCAGATCCAGTCGGCGGACGGGCAGTCCCGCCTGCAAGTAGGCGCGGAGATCATGAACGACTGGGCGTTCTTCTTCGGCGGAGACAAGACGCTCCCGGACAGGCTGCAGGATGCGCCCGATGGGACGGAGTTCCGCGAGGCGATACTCGGGGTCAGCGGGCAGCTTTACGGGCGGCTGAAGTACAAGGCGGCCTATGGTTTCACGGGCGGGCAACTGCTGTTCAAGGACGTGTTCCTGAGCATGGATCACCTCCCGGCGGCGGGCACGCTTCGCCTCGGCCAGTTCAGGGAGCCGTTCAGCATTGAGGAAGTGACGAGCACCTCCTCGGTGACGTTCATGGAGCGATCGCTCATCAACCCGTTCGCGCCGAGCCGCAACGTGGGCTTCGCGCTGAACAACGCCGTCCTGGATCAGCGCGCGACGTGGGCGGCCGGCGTCTTCAAGCGGTCGTCGTCGGGCGGCAGCGCGAGCGGCGACGGGAACTACGACGTCGCCGGACGCGTGACGTTCGCCCCGATCTACGGCGACGGTGGCCGGCGGATCGTCCATCTCGGGGTCAGCGGAGTGCTGCGACGGCAGGGCATTCCCACGGTGGCGCTCAAGGTGCTGCCGGAGTCGCACCTCGCGCCGGCGTGGATCAGCGCCAGCATCCCGGCGGACCAGAACAACGTCGACGCGGAGGCGGCGGTCGTCGCCGGGCCGGTCTCTCTCCAGGGGGAGTACCTGCGGTCCATGGCGAAGGGCGACAAGACGTTCACCGGCTTCTACGTCTTCGCGAGTTGGTTCCTGACGGGCGAGAGCCGGCCGTACGGCCGCGCGGTCGGCGTCTTCGGCCAAGTCAAGCCGCGGGCGAACTTCGGCGAGGCCGGCCAGGGCGCCCTCGAAGTCGCCGCGCGGTACTCGCAGATCGACATGACCGACGCCGTCGCCGCGGGAGGCAAGATGCGCGACGTGACCCTCGGCCTCACCTGGTACCTCTACCCCCAGGCGAGGGTCATGGCCAACTACATCCTCTCCGACCTCGTCGGCGTCGGAACGGCGCACACGGTCGAGACCCGCTTCCAGGTCGCGTTCTGATGGGGCGGGCGCCGCGGGACTACGTCCCGCCCCGCTGAGGCGCGAGCAGACCCCCATGCGAGCCGCCATGAACACAGGGGGCGCGTGCATCCTCCATCCAGAGGACGCCGCGCCCCTGTCCGCATGTGTGCGCCGCTCCTCTACATCTCCACCTTGAACGTGCGAATCTCCCACGACTTGATGGCAAACCGCAGCCACCAAGACTGGCTCATAGCCTCAGCTCGGACAACGGCGGGAACTGGTAGGGTAGCAGCGCGAGATCGAAGGGCAGATCGAGCTTCGCCACGTCCGCCAGCTCCCTCTCCATCAGGTCATGGCTCTCGCAGTACCCGGCCACGATCTTGATGTACCGTCTGAGCACGAGGAGTGGTGGGAACCGCTGCTTTGACGTCATCCATTCGAGCAGATCACGACCTTGTTTCGAGCCATTGCACGTTCGGCACGCTAGAACGAGGTTGCCCGCCTCATCCTCGCCGCCTTTGATCTTCGGGATCAGGTGGTCAATGGCGAGATGGTCCGATGCTTCGCCACAGTAGCAGCAGACGCGCGGCGCGGTCATCTTCACGCGCTCATCGTCGTACAGCGAGCGCATCGTGATCTTCCCTGTGGTCAATCCACCGTACAGCTTGCTTCGGATGATATGGTGGATTGCGCCATATGCCTCACATTGGTGCTGTACCGCAGCGTGCGCACGGCCAAGGTTCGCATAGGACCATGCGATGTGCTCCCGAACGGTACGAATTGGCGGAGGCATGAGGTCGCTCTCCCACTCCTGTCGAGCAACTCGCTGCGCTGTTCCATTCCCCATCCGAAGGGCGACACGACACTCTGTAGATCGGGGCCGTGATGAAGCCCCGCGATCCTACATCTCCACCTTGAACGTGCGGATCTCCCAGGGCTTGATGTCGAACGAGACGCATGCCCCGTCCCGCTCGACCGGCATGTCGTTCTCCTCCATGAGGTCGCACTCCGCCACGCGCCTCGGCGGCGATGCGAGCGTGAGCCTCACCGGCCCGCGCGCGCCGTGCGCTTCGTAGACGCGGACGATGAGCGCGTCCGAGTCCTCCGCCTTCTTGATGCAGTCGATCACCACGTTCGCGCGGTCCGCCGACGCGAATCCGCCGCGCGCCGGGGTGTCGCCCGCGTGGGCTGTCACGAGGTTCGCGACGAGCGGCACGTTGAGCTCGTACGCCCGGCGCACCGTGGCCGCCTCCCGCCATGAGCCGGCGTGCGGGTAGAGGCTGTAGACGAACTCGTGATGCCCCTCGTCGCAGTGCGGATCGGGCGACGTCGGCGAGCGGAGGAGGCTGATCCGCATGACGTTGTCGTGGACGTTGAAGCCGTACTTGCAGTCGTTGAGGAGGCTCACGCCGTAGTCGGCCTCGGAGAGGTCGATCCACCGGTGTCCGGGCACCTCGAACCGCGCGCGGTCGTATGACGTGGAGTAGTGCGTCGGCCGCTCGATGGCCCCATACTGGATCTCGTACGTCGCCGTCCGCGAGAGCACGTCCACCGGGAACGCCGCCTTGAGCAGCTTGTGCTTCTCGCCCCACTCGACGCTCGTCGCGAAGTCGATGCGCGGGATCGAGCGCCAGAGCGAGATATCCTGCGTGATCGTGGACTTCGCCGTCCGCCGGATGACGCGCACCGTCGCGCGCACGGGGCCGGTTTCCGTCACGGTGATCGCGACGGGGCCGTCGATGGGGAAGCGCGTCTCGTCGATGTCGAAGGCGATGTCCCACGCGTCGCTGCCGGGCGGGCGATCCTCGAGGAGCTGGAGGTCGTTGCCCTGCGAGCCCTTCGGGACTACGTCCCTCTGGGCTCGTTTGTCGTACAGCCGGCGGATCGAACCGTCCCTCGCGAGCTGGACGAGGAAGAAGTCGTTCTCGAGCCGCGTCGCCGTCGCCCTGGGCGGGCGATTGCCGGAGAGCCGTGCGGCGGCCGCGCTGGGCGCGCGGGGCGCGCCGGAGACGAGGCGGTAGACCGCGTGGCCCACCGACGGCACGTGCGCCTCGAAGAGGAGCGCGGACTTCCCATCGGCGCACGTCACGACCTGGCTTGCGGTGGGCTTCCCGTCGCCATCCTGCACCATCAGGCCGTCGGCCGCGATACCGTCGAGCGGCAACAGTGCGACGTCGTCCCGATCCCAGCCGAGGGTGTTCCGCACGATGACTGGCGTCCCCTCGCCCCGCGTATCGATCCGTGCGTCGAGGGCCGCCAGTGCCTCGGCGCAGACGGCGCGCAGCGTCGTCTGCGCCGCCGCGTAGTCGCGTTCGGCCTCCTCGTACACCTCGGCGATGGACGAGCCGGGGAGGATATCGTGGAACTGGTTGAGGAGGATGAGCTTCCACGCTCCATAGATCTCATCCTGCGGATACCGCATGGCCGCCTGCGCCGGCTTGAGCGTCGCGAGCGAGGCGAGGAGCTCGGCGTCCCGCGCGAGGAGCTCGCTCTTCCGGTTGTTCCGCTTCGTCCGCGCCTGCGAGGTCTGGCAGCCGCGGTGCTTCTCGTAGTACATCTCGTCGTGGAAGACCGGCATCCGGTCGCGGTCGATCCGCGCCATGATGCGATCGACGCACTCCTGCACCGTGCCGAAGCGGCCCGCCGGCATCCCGCTCATGTTCTGGAGCCGCTTCGCCATCTCGATCTGCTCGGCCGTCGGGCCGCCGCCGCCGTCGCCATGGCCGTACGTGAACGGCAACTCGTCGGCGATGTCCTTCTGGAGGAAGTTGTCCCACGAGAACTTGAGCCCTTCGGGCCTCGGGTCCGCGTTGCAGCCGATGGGAAACTGGATGGCGACGACCTCGCTGCCGTCGAGCCCGCGCCACCGGAAGAGGTGGTACGGATGTCGATTGTACTCGTTCCCGTGGAGCTTCGTCGTGGCGAAGCCCTCGATGCCGGCCTTCCGCATGATCTGCGGCAGCGAGAAGGTGTAGCCGAAGCAGTCGGGCAGCCACACCATGCGCGTGTGGATGCCGAACTCCTTGCGGAAGAACCGGTTGCCGTAGAGGTACTGCCGCACGTGCGCCTCGCCGCTCGGGATGTTCAGGTCCTGCTCGACCCAGGCCGCGCCGTTCACCTCCCACCGGCCTTCGGCGACGCGCCGCTTCACGCCTTCCCAGATCGTCGGGTAGTGGTCCTTCACGTACTCGTAGAGCTGCGCCTGGCTCATGATGAACGTGTACTCGGGGTACTGCTCCATGTACTTGAGCGCCGTGGAGAACGTCCGCGCGCACTTCTTCCGCGTGACGCGAAGCGGCCAGAGCCACGCCGTGTCGAGGTGCGACTGCCCGGTGAAGGTGTGGGCGCCGGCGCTCTGCGAGTGCTGGTAGTCGCGCAGCTTGCGGCGGAAGTCGTCCTGCGCGGCGCGGATGGCGGCACGGTACGCGGCGGCGTCGCCCGATGCCTCGAAGTCGACGCGACGCGACGCCTCGTCCACGAGGTCGAGGAGCCGCACGTAGAGGTGCGAGTCGGTCGGCTGCTGGACCGCGACGTCGAACGCGACCTTCAGGTCCCAGTAGAACGACCAGGCCAGGTCGTCCGCCACCGCGACGTCCGCCACGTCGAAGACGGCCGGCCCGTGCCGCGCCCAGGCGTCGATGAGGAGGTCGAACGCCGTTCCGGTCTCCGCGTTCTCAGCGAGGCGGACGACGGAACGGTTCTCGTCGAGACCCTGGACCGGCACGCCGTCCAGGTAGCAAAGCGCCTCCGCGGCGGGATGGAGGATCGCCACCACCGGCTTGCCCGTCATCTCCGGCGGGAGCGTCACCCGCGCGCGGAACCACTGCGTCGTGTCGGGGCCGCCCCACGGCGTGCCGGGCCGGTACGGGTGCCACCCATCGGTCGGCGGCGGCGCGACATCCTGCTTCCGCCCCACCGCGACCGTCTCCCATCCCTCGATGGGCCGACGCAGACGGTAGAACGTCGCCTGCAAGAGGTTGAGCCTGTTCCGAATCTCATGCTTGAGGATGTCCCGCTCCGCGGAGAAATGGGCCATCTGCGTCACCTTTCAGCCGCGTGGTGCATGGAGGGGTTCAACGGAATGGCAGCGGCGCGCCCTCATGCCGAGCCGCGACGCGCCCCGCGCTCTCATGCGCGACGCTACATGAGGACCTTGAACGTGCGGATCTCCCACGGCCGGATCTCGAACGATACGACCGGCCCCTCCTGGGCGACCGGCGCGTCGTTCTCCTCCATGAGGTCGCACTCGGTCACCTGCTTCGGCGTCCGCGCGAAGGCCAGGCGCGCAACGCCCCGCGTGCCGTGCGCCTCATAGAGCCGGACGATGAGCGCGTCGGAGTCCTCCGCCTTCTTCACGCAGTCGATCACCACGCTCGCCCGATCCACCGAGAGGAATCCGGACTCCGCCGGCGCCTCGCCCGGATGCGCCGCTGCGGCCCGCGCGACGAGCGGCGCGTTGAGCTCGTACGCCCGCCGCACCGTCTCCGCATCGCGCCACGTGCCGGCATGGGGATACAGGCTGTACGTGAACTCGTGGTGCCCCTCGTCCGCCTGGCGGTCCGGCCGCACCGCCGAGCGGAGCAGGCTGATCCGCATGACGTTCTCGTGCGTGTCGAACCCGTACTTGCAGTCGTTGAGCAGGCTCACCCCGTAATCGCCCTCCGACAGGTCGATCCACCGATGGCCAGGCACCTCGAACTTCGCCCGATCGTACGACGTGGACCAGTGCGTCGGCCGCTCGATGGCACCATACTGAACCTCGTACGTCGCCGTCCGGGCGAGCACGTCCACGGGGAACGCCGCCTTCAAGAGCCGCCGCTTCTCGTACCACTCCACGCTCGTGACGAAGTCGATCCGCGGGATGCTCCGCCAGATCGAGATATCCTGCGTGAGCGCCGACTTCTCCGTCTTCTTCACGACGCGCACCGTCGCGCGGACGGGGCCGGTCTCCGTCACCGAGATCGACACGACGTCGTCCATCGGCCAGCGGTTCTCGTCGACGTTGAAGTCGATGTCCCACGCGTCGTGTGCAAACGGGCGGTCGTCGAAGAGCAATAGCTCGTTCGCCTGCGCGCCCTCGGGAAGGACTTCCCTTCGGGCGCGTTTGTCGTAGAGCCGCTTGATGGTGCCGGTCTTCGTGAGCCGGACGAGGAAGAAGTCGTTCTCCAAGCGCGTCGCGGTCGCTCGCAGCGTGCTCTTCGCCCCGAGCCTGCTCGTCGCAGGCTCCGCGCCCGTGCCGATCCGGTAGACGGCATGGCCGAGCGCCGGCACCTCCCGCGCCTCGAACAGGAGCGCGGTGCTCCCGTCCGCCTCGCGGACGTGCTGGCTCGGCACGACGCGGCCCTGCGGGTCGTACACCGCCGCGTCGGCATCGATGCGGTCCACGGCGACGCGAGCGGCCTCGGAACGCACCCAGCCGAGCGTGTTGTGGACGATCACCGGCCGGCCCTCGCCGGAGGTGTCGATCTTCGCCGCCACCGCGCGGAGGGCCCGCTCCCGGATCGCGGACACCGCGCCGAGGATCCGCGCGTAGTCCTTGTCCGCCTGCTGGTACACCTCGTTTACCGAGGAGCCGGGCAGGATGTCGTGGAACTGGTTCGTGAGGAACGGCTTCCACTGGGCGTAGAGCTCGTCCTGGGGGTACCCGGTGCCATCGAGCATCGCGAGCGCGGAGAGCAGCTCGGCGTCGCGGAACAAGAGCTCGCCCTTGCGGTTGTTCCGCTTCGTGCGGGCCTGCGTCGTCTGGCAGGCGCGATGGAGCTCGAGGTACAGCTCGTCGTGGTAGACGGGCAGCTTCTCGAAGTCGACGTCCTTCATCACCTGCGCGACGTAGCCCTCCAGGGTGCCGATCTCGGCGCGCGGGACGCCGACGATGTCCCGGATGCGGCGGATGTTCTCCAGCATCTCGACGGTCGGGCCGCCGCCGCCGTCGCCGTGGCCGAACGTGGTGGACACGTGCGGGCAGATGTCCTTCTGCTTCCACGCGTTCCAGTGGCCGACCGAGGTTGCCGGGCTCGCGTGGGCGCCGTAGCTCCCCGGCGGCATGAAGGAGAACACCTCGGTCCCGTCGAGGCCGCGCCAGAGGAACACGCTGTAGGGGAACGGGTTGTACTGGCTCCAGTTGATCTTCGTCGTCGCGAAGGCGTGCAGTTGCGCCTTCTTCATGATCTGCGGCAGCGTGATGGGGAAGCCGAACGCGTCCGGCAGCCACACGAGCTTCGCGTCGACGCCGAACTCCTTTCGGAAGAACCGCTTGCCGTAGAGGTACTGGCGCACGAGCGCCTCCGCGCCGGCCACGTTCGAGTCCTGCTCGACCCAGCCGCCGCCGGTCGCCTCCCACCGGCCCTCCTTCACCCGCTCCTTGATCCGCTCCCAGATCGCCGGGTAGTGGTCCTTCACGTACTCGTAGAGCTGCGGCTGGCCTTGCGAGTAGATGAACTCGGGGTAGCGATCCATGAGGTCGAGCACGGTGGAGAAGGTGCGGGAGCACTTCCGCCGCGTCTCGCGCAGCGGCCACAGCCACGCGGTGTCGATGTGCGAGTGGCCGATGTACGTGATCTTCCCGTCGCTCCACGACGCGGTGAACTTCGCCAGGCGCGCGCGGAACTTCGCCTGGGCGTCCGCCAGGTTCGCCCGGTACGCGTCGAGATCGTTCACATGGTCGAGATCGATCAGCTTGACGGCCCAATCCACGAGGTCCTGAAGCTGCAGCCGCTGCTGCGAGCCCTCCGGCAGCAACCCCACCACGTCGTGGGCGACCCTGAGGTCCCAGGAGAACGACCAGGCAAGCTCGTCCCGCGTCGCGATCTCGGCGGAGGCGAACTGGTGGATCGGCGCATCGTCGTACTGGTTCGGCGTGGCGGATGCCTCGATGACGATCTCGAACGCCTCGCCCGCCTTCGCGTCCCGCGAGAGGAGCACCTCCTGCCGGTTGCCGTCGAGCCCCTGCGCGGGGACGCCGTCGATCCAGCAGAGCGCTTCCCATCCCGGCCGCAGCAGCGCGACGACCGGCTGGCCGGCCATCTCCTCGGGGATCGTCGCGCGGGCGCGGAACCACTGCGTGACGTCGTAGCCGCCCCAGGGGGAGCCGATCTCGAAGGGCTGCCATGGGGCCTGCGTCGGGATCGGCGCGGCGTCCTGCCCCGGACCGGCGACGTACGTCTCCCATCCGTCGATGGGCGTTCGGTCCCGGTAGATGCTTCCCTCGATCTCGGCAAGACGATTCCTGACCTGAAGCGCGATGATGCCGCGCTCCGCGTTGAAGTGGGCCATATGGGGGCGATCCTTTCCAGGGCATCTCGCGGGTGAAGGGCCACATGCCGAGGGATCACTTGGCGGGTGTGGCATGCCCGCGGGTTCGCGGGGCCGCTGCGCACGCTGCAATGAGAGCACGAATATACGCCGGAGGGTTCCCGGAAAGAATGGCTCCCGACGGGTGCCAGCCCTCGCGGCAGGGCGATTGCATGAAGGGGTTGCATCGTCGCCTTCTGCGTGAGGGTGCACGACGCGGCATCCCCATTGTGCGGATTCTGACCGGTCCGTCCACGTAGTACGACGCATCGGTGGCAGTACGATGTGCCGCCACACGTACAAGCGCCGTCATTCCGAGGGAGCGGGGCGGCCCAACAGGGCCGCCAGGCGACGGGGAATCCCTTTGCTGAACGTGCCGGCACGCACAAGGCGGTGCCGCCCGGCGGAGGCTCATCGTACCGGCTCCATGCATTCAAGTGGAGGTATCCCGAGCTAAAGGGATTCTTCTCTGCGGCCTCGTCCGCTTCGCGGACGGGGCCTTCGCTCGGAATGATACGCATTCGCCTTGAAAACGCTACGTGAGCGAACACGAGGTTCGCCCTTATTGTGGGTTGTATGATACGATTTCACAAGTAGTTGCAGGGGCGAGGCATGCCTCGCCCCTCCGGCCATGATGTGGCGTCCTCAACACGAAATCGTATGACAGTGCTCTGTACGTGAGATTGAGCGCCCGGTCGCAGGTACAAGGCGGTACATGCCATGTCCTTGTCGGAATGGCGCCTCATGGAACACGATCGCCAATGCTGCGTACCACCTTCGTGCAATCGCCCTGGCGGGCGTTGGAGGGCGATTGCATGAGCTGATACGCGGTCCAGTTACGCTTGTCCCATCGCGGTCGTCGGATACCAGTCTGGCAGGCGGGGCACTGTCCCGCCCCATCCAGGACATCGCCAGCTCATGTGCGTATGAGCCGTCGTACCGGCTCGCTCTCGCCTCGCCGCGCACTTCAGGCAGGGGGCCCTATCGCCATGTCGTTGATGGTACGGGTGAGCCAGGCGGATGAATCCGTCGTGCTCGCAGAGCACGAGGACGTCGGTCGCCGGGAGACGCTATGTGGCCGTCCCCACCCGGTTCCTTCACGCAACCGCCGACGCAGGCATCGGTCGGCAGCCATGTTGCACCGGCCGCAGGTTGGCCGTACCATTCCCGGTTCACACCCAGCGGAAAGGGCACGGCCATGCTCCTCGAACTGAAGGCGCGGAAGCAGCGCGAGGTGAGCCCGCGGGAGGTCTGCCCCGAATCGGGCGCGCGCGTGGTCCAGCTCACGAGCGCGGCGTACCTCCATGCCCACATCTACCCCGAGTCGCCCGTCTTCACGCCGGACTCGCGGTACTTCATCTACCAGCGGTTCCAGGGCCTCGACGGGCCGAACGAGTACTGGCTCTGCGACCTCGCGACGTATGAGATCGCGCCGCTTACCGAGCCGGGGATGCTCCACAGCCCGGCGGTCACTCCCGACGGCCGGCACGTGGTCTACCTGCGCGAGGTGGCCCCGCGTGAGTTGGAGATCCGCCGCATCACGCTCGCCACGCGCACGGATGAGCCGGTCGCGCGCGTGACCGGGCATCGGCGGCCGTACCCATTGAGCACGATCAGCTCTGACAGCCGCTGGTTCGTCACCGGCGTCTGGGCTGCGACCGGCCTCTTTGGCCTCCTCCGCGTGGACCTCGCCACGGGCGAGGCCGCGGTCGTCCACGAGGGCCAGGACATCTTCAACCCGCACATGCAGTTCGACCCGCGGCCGGGGAAGAGCGACATCCTCGTCCAGCACAATCGCGGCGGCAAGGTGGACGAGAACGGCCATATCGTCTGCCTGATCGGCGATATCGGCGCGACGTTCTACCTCATCGACAAGGACGGCGGCAACCTGCGCCGCCTCGCCATCGGCAAGCCGTACACCGTCGGCGTCCAGGGCCACCAGTGTTGGCTCGGCCTCACGGGACGCATCCTCAGCACGCTCGGCACGTCGCAGGAGGACGCCGAGCGCGTCGGGAACATCTGCACCATCGCCGAGGGCGACGCCCGGCCGACGATCATCGCGAAGGGGCACTACTTCAGCCATCCGAACGCCTCCCGCGACGGCCGATTCCTCGTGAGCGACGCCCTTCCCGGCGGCGACATCTACGTCGGTTCGGTGAAGACGGGTCGCATCCTCCTCCTGTGCCGGTCGCTCAGCTCCTTCGGCACGCCGCAGTATGCGCACCCGCACCCAGCTTTTAGCCCCGACGCGAAGACGGTGCTCTTCAACTCCGACCGCACCGGCCTCGCGCAGATCTTCTGCGCGCGCCTGCCCGAGGGTCTGCTCGAAAGCCTGGAACGATGAACTGTACGACGCAGCCGTACACGCGATAGGGGCTTGGCGGCCGTCAAGTGCCACATGGAACCCATGCCGCGTGGAACCCATGCGTGGGGGCGAACCCCCCGTTCGCCCTCTGTGCTCGCCGATCAGAACGTCGCGCGGACTTCCATGCGGCCGGTATGGACGGCGTCCTGGCGGGGCACCTTCCGGCCGTCGTACGTGAGCGACGCCGTGACGAGCGCCGACAGGCGGTACGTGAGAAGCGCGGCCCAGCGGAAGTTGCTCCCGACGTTCCTGCCGTCGAGGAGCCGGATCGGCAACGACGCGCCGGGCAGCAGGTTCCGCCCCGACACGCCGAACCACTGCGCCGAGAGGCGCACCATGCCGCGATTGCCCCACGCGCGGCGGAAGCTCGGCTCGAACCCGACAAGGTATGCCCGCAGCGGGCGGCTCAGGTCGGCCGCCGTCCCCGCATCGGGCGTGGGATCGGAGCCGACGCCGGCCTCGTTCCGCAGCGCCCACTCCACCTGGAGCGTCGGATGCCACGCCCACGTCTGATCCAGCAGCATGCGCCGCGCACGGTAGTCGAACTGGCCGCCGGAGCGGTGGTCCCGCTGGTACGACAGCTCTCCCATCCAGTCCGCTCTCAAGCCCGCGAATCGTAGCCGACCGCGCGCGGCAAGCTCTTCTTGGCGGGTCACCGCGGGCGTGCCGGTCTGCTGGAGGAGCGAGGCGTCGTAGTCCTCGGAGGTGCGGGTTCGCAGACGCAGGTCGCCGCGGCGGGCGTGCTGCCAGAGCATCACGTCCTGCAGGAACGAGAGCGAGCCGCGCACGGTCGGAGAGCGGCCGGGCCGGCGGAAGGTCCAGAACTTCACGAGGTAGAGGTCGGCGGTGCGCAGGCTCTCGGCCTCGCTCACCTGGAGCGCCGTCTCGGTGGAGATGATGCGGAGCAGGCGCTGCCAGATCGGCCGCAGCCGGTTGCTCCGAGGATCGGGCGCGCCGCGCCACACGCGCCCCAGGTCGAGCCCGATCTGCCATGAGGCGTCGAGGCTCACCGTCGGCTGGAACTCGTCGGTATCGCGGTAGCGCAGGACGTACGACGCGCGTGGGTCGCCGGGCGGCACCTCGATGACCTCGTCCTCGGCGAGGTACTGCCGGTCGTCGTCGGGGTCGCGCGGGGCGAAGTCGCCGTGGCCCTGCTCGGCGCGCACGTAGATCCGCTCCCGCCGGGCGGTACGGGTCGCGGCGACGCGGTAGCGCACGCGGTTCCGCAGAAGGCCGTTCCGCGTGTCGAGCTCGGCGTCCACGTCCGCCACGTCCGAGACGGTCGCCGGGCCGACGGCCGGCCCTTCGCGCCGGCGCCACGCGTACTCGCCGGCCAGCGAGAAGCCATGCCATTGGCGAACCGCGGCGCGCCAGGTCTGGGTCAGCGCGCGCTGCTGATCCGCCCACGAGGCCAGCGTCGTGTCGAACGCCTGGTCCACGCGCCGCTCAACCCCGGCGGAGGCGGCGAATGCGCCGATGCCGGCCGTGGCGATCTGCGCGCCATACTCGTCGTACCGTGTCCCGCGGACGCGCCGGCCGCCGGCGGAGGCGACGTCGAGCTCGCCCTCGAACCGCGCGCCGGGCACGAGATGCCCGACCGCGTACGTCGCCGACGCCGCTCCGCGGGTGATTTGGTCGTTGACGGCGTCCTCGCCGGGCCTGCTCGCGCGGGACCGGATCACCTCGGCGTACGCCTGGAGCGCCGGCCAACCTGTGGCCCTCGTCCGCCATCCGGCGCCGGAGCGGTACGCGCGGTACGCCGGGCCGTCCGCGGTCGTGTCGCGGTCGAAGGCGCCGACGTCGAGGGCGAGCTCGTGCCCCGGCCGAGGGACGTACCGCGCGGCGAAGGTCCCGGTGCGCTCCTGGTCGCGGCCCGCATCGACGGGCAAGCCCCAACGGCGGCTGTCCTCCGCCTCGGTGGTGCGCGTCATGGGCGAGAACCCCGGCTCGACGGCCCTCACGACGGCAGAGAGGCCAACCGTGCCGAGATCGCGCCCGCCCATGTCCAGCGGCGTCGCGTCGAGGACGAAGCTCGCGCGGCCGGCAAGCGCGCGGTTGTTGCCGTCGCCGATCGTGGAGAGCGTGTTCCGGTCCACGTCGCTCAGTGCGACCTCGCCATCGAGGGTCGCGCGGGAGAATGGGCGCACGCCGGTACAGAAGGTCGCGAGGCGCCGCCGCTCGGGGAGCGGGTAGAGGATGTACGGCACCCAGTCGCCCTGCCCGGGCCCGCGCCAGGTGTAGACGGCGGAGAAGAAGCCCTGCTCCCGCGTGTAGCTGCCCTTGCCGGAGCCGACGTGGGTGAAGCTCACGTCGTAGTCGCCGTATGCGGCGTCGCCGACGTAGGCGAAGTGCGCCGAGTCGACGCTCACCGCGCGGTAGGCGCCACCGGCGCGAGCGGTCCAGCCGGGGCGGGCCGCGGCAAGCGGGTCGTCGCCCGCGGCGGCGATGGCCGAGCGCGCCGTGTCGTCGATGGACAGCGCGAGTGGCTCGCTCGCGTTGTCGCCTTCCTGGGCGAAGAGGACCGCCACCTGCCACCCCTTCCCCGCGGTCGCGAAGTCGGCCCCCATGAGCACGCTCGTGCGGCCGTAATCCTCGGCGGTGTACTCGTAGTCCGCGATCACCCGCATGTCGCCGGTGACGAGGCGCTTGCGGGCGAACGTGATCTCGCCGGCGGCGTAGTCCATCGTGTAGTCGTTGTTGTCGCCGCGACGGAGGAGCTCGCCATCGATCCAGACGCGCTCCGTGCCCGCGATGACGACGATCCCGGTCATGCCGGCCTCGTCGGTGAGACGGTACGGCCCTTGGTTGCCGTCGATCACCGGGAGCTGGTACGTGCGATAGCGGCCCCGCGCGGTGGCGACGCCGGCCATGACCGACCACTGGTCGTGCCGCGTCTGAACCTGCGCGCCATCGAGGCGCCGGGCGTACCGGCCGAACTCGCCGCGGCTCCAGGCGATGTCGTAGCTGCCGAGGACCGCCTGGTAGTGCGGGCTCGCCACCTGGACGAGCACCTTGTCGATCTCGCGGATATCTTCCGTCGTCCCCTCGGGCTGGATCGGAAGGTTCTGATCGCTCAGCTCCGCCGTCACGTCCACGTCTCGCCCCACGCGCCCGTTGACGCTCACCCGGAGCGACTGCTCGAGCGCCAGATCGCGGTCGGAGCCGACCTGGATGGCGAAGGTTTTCGTCCCGCCGATGCGCAGATCGCCCGCCGGCTCGAGCACAGGCTGGACACGGGCAATGGACGGGAGCCCGCCGGCAGGCACCGGGCGGCCCGCCGAAACCGGGTCGGCGACCGCAGTGTCCGACGGCGCCATCCATTGCCGGCGGATCGGCAAGGTCGTCGGCAGCGACCGGTACCGCACGACGATCCGCGTCCCGACCGGCCACGCGCGGGCGAGCCGGACCTCGCGCGCCGCGTAGTCCACGCGGTAGTCGTGATCAGGGATGAGCGGGAGTGGGCCCGCCTCCACGCGGACGGAATCGCGGACGAGGATCACCGGCGGGAGAAGGATGATCGTGTCGCCCGACGCCCGGATCGTCCGAGCGATCTCCGACCAGCCGACGCGGATCTGGGTCGCGCCGGCACACGCCGCCCATAGCACGAGAAGCGCCACGGGAGCTGGCCCCGATAGGCGCAGGCCCGGTCGTCGGCGGACGCCGCAGGAGGATACGTCGGGTTCCCTCATTGAGGTTCCCGGGCCGCGGATCGGCGCTTGAGGGTCGACCCGGCCCTACATAGTCGATGCCGGCGATAGGATGCGCGAACGAGATTGCCGCCGTGCTTCGGGCGACGGGTTCCCCCGACGGGAGTGCACGGGCCTGCCGGCGGCGTCGGACCTGAGCGGGCGTGCCGTCGCCCGCCCGCAGTGGATGGAACGCCTCATCGCATGCCGGCGGTCGACCGACGCGCAGACAGCCGGCGCAGCTTGGTCTGCAGTCCGGCATTGCCCGGGTCGAGTCGCAGCGCTTGCGTCCAGGACGTGCGCGCCTGATCGTTCTCGTCGAGCGCGCGGTGCGCGTCGCCGAGGTGCTCGAGGATGATCGCGCTCGTCTGGTCGCGCCGGACCGCTTCCTGCAGGTAGCGTTTGGCCTCCTGGTAGCGGCCGAGCCTGTAGAGCACCCAGCCCATGCTGTCGAGGTAGGCCCCGTTGCCGGTATCGAGCGCGAGCGCCCGCGTGATGAGGCGGAGTGCCTCATCGAGGTTGACGCCGCGCTCGGCGTACATGTAGCCGAGGTAGTTGAGCGCGGCCGCGTCGTTCGGATGGTACTGCAGCAGGCGGCGGAAGGCAGCGGCGGCCTCGTCGAACCTGCCGGCGCGCTCGAGGGAGCTGGCCCAGTCGAACAGGTAGTCCGTCTTCGTCGTATCCGCCTGCACGAGCTGGCCGAAGGTTGCGGCGGCATCCGCCCAACGCTCCTCGCCGCGCAGAGCCGTGCCGAGGAAGTAGCGCACCCGCGTATCGCCGGGATAGCGCCCGAGGGCGGTGCGCGCGACGCCCTCGGCATCAGCGAACTCCTGCGCGTGGAGATGCGCGTAGATCAGGCCGGTGAACGCCTCGATCGACGAGTCGATCTGCACTGCCTGGGCAAACCAGATCGCCGCCTGCTCGTAGCGCCCCTCCACGACGTGCGCCTGCCCGAGGAGGACGTAGAAATCCTTGTCGCCGGGGTGCCTCGCCAAGAGCCGCTCCAGGTGCCCGACCGCCAGCGCGAACTGACCGCGCTGAAGCAGGAGCGAGATCCACGCCTTCCGCTCGGCCACGTCCTCCGCCGTCGTCAGCCGCAGCCGGCTCATGACCGAGTCCGCCTCGGCCCAGTGCTCCTTCCCCGAGAGGAGCCAAGCCAGCCGCTGCGCGACCTCCCGCGACGTCGGCTGCTCCGCCAGCGCGCGCCGGAAGAGCGCCTCGGCCTCGGCGGACCGGCCGCGCTTGTCGAGGTACTCTCCGTACGCGACGACACCTTCACCCGATGCCGGCCAGCGGCGCAGCAGGATGCGGTAGATCTCGTCGGCGGAGGCCTTGAGCCCCATGGTGTCCGCGATGCGCGCCCACTGCAACAGGTCGTCCGGCGTGCTCCGCGGGTTCAGAGCCATCTCGCGCAGCACGCGCCGCGCGTCGTCGTCGCGGCGGAGGGCGCGATAGAGGTGCACGAGCTTCCAGCCAACCTCCTCATCGCCGGTGGCAATGACGTCCTTGTCCATGAAGCGGGCGGCCGCGGGGTAATCTCCCACCTCCTGGTAGTGCTCGGCGAGGAAGCGGAAGGCGGGGGCGAACGTCGAATCGAGCCGGAGGCTGCGCTCGGCATGCGCGAGGGCCGCATCGCGCTTTCCGGTGGCTTGCAGGGCTCGCGCCAAACCGAGCTGGAGAGTCGGGGAAGCCGTGTCGGCGCGCGTGGCCGCCTCCCACTCGGCGGCGGCGACGGAGTGGTTTTCGCGGCGCTCCGCTTCCTTCGCCGCGAGCATGTGGACGACGGCCTCGGAGTTGGCCCTTCGCTCTGGCCCGGGGTGCGTCGGCGCCGTGACGACCGCGACCGTCTGGCAGGCAGCCAGCCAGAGCGCGGGCAGGCACCAGACGGGCGCGCGCATCATGTCAATTCCCCGATGTATGGCAAGGCCCGCACGGGCCGGCTGAACCGTCGTGACGACGACGCTTCGGTTCCGTAGCTTCTAAGGTAGTCATGTGGACAGGCATTCGCATAGGGGCGCGCCGCATCCGTCGGGAGGGCGCCGCATCCGTCGGGAGGGCGGCGCATCCGGCAGGTGCGAGGCGCATCCGGCAGGTGCGAGGCGCATCCGGCAGGTGCGAGGCGCATCCGGCAGGTGCGCGGCGCATCTGTGCGACGCACGAGGGATGGAGCAGCCATGAACCAGGGACCGATCCTCGTCATCGGCGCCGCCACGTTGGCCGGCAGGCCGGTGGCGAAGAAGCTACGCGCGGCGGGCCACACGGTACGCATCCTCGCCCGGGCGCCCGAGCGGCTGCGCGAGGCCTTCCCGCCGCCGTTCGAGGTGGTGCGCGGCGATCCGGCGGATCCCGACAGCCTGCCCGCGGCGTTGGAGGGATGCGCCGCGGCGTACGTTGGTGTCCGCGCCGATATCAATGACGCCGCCCGGGCCGAGCGCGAGGGCGCGGCCAACGTCGCGGGCGCTGCCGCCGCGGCCGGCCTCGCGCGGCTCGTCTACGTCTCCGGCGCCACGGTCTTCCCCGAGAATGCCTGGTTCCCGGTGACGAAGGCCAAGCTCGACGCCGAGGACGCCATCCGCGCCGCCGGCGTGCCCTTCACCATCCTCTGCCCTACCTGGTTCATGGAGACGCTGCCGGGCTTCGTACACGATGGCCGCGCCCTCGTGATGGGCACGTTCCGCCACCCATGGCACTGGGTCGCCGCGAACGACTTCGCGCGCATGGTGGTCGCGAGCTACGCGACCCCCGCGGCGGCGGGCAAGCGGCTCTTCATCCACGGACCGGAGGCGTACACGCTCCCCGGGGCGCTCGCGCGGTACGCCCGCATCGCTCAGCCCGGCACGATCGTGTCGACGATCCCGCTCTGGAAGGTGCGCCTCATCGCGGCGCTCACCCGTCGGCCGCAGACGAAGGCGATCCTCCCCTTCATGCGGTACATCGCCCGGGTGCCGGAAGGAGGCGATCCGGCCGAGGCGAACGAGCTCCTCGGCGCGCCGACGACGACCCTCGACGCGTGGGCCGCAGCCCGTGCCGCGCCGCGTGAGGCATCATGACCCCTTCGACCACTTGATCGAGCACCCCATGCTCGGCACCTGCTCCGCCGACGGCCGCCCGCCGGCCAGCAGCGCCTCGATCGCGTCGCGTAGGTCGTGCCGGGTCACCTTCGACGCATCCTGCCAGTTGTCGTCGATGCGACCGCGGTAGGCGAGCTTCCGTTCCGCGTCGTAGACGAAGATGTCGGGCGTGCAGACCGCGCCGAAGGCCCGCGCCACGTCCTGGGTCCAGTCCACCAGGTAGGGGAAGCCGTAGTTCTTCCGCCGCCAGCGTTCGAGGAGCCGTGGCGGCGCGTCGTCGGGGTAGTCGGTCGGGTCGTTCGAGCATATCCCCACCACCTGGGCGCCCTTGCCCCGATAGTCGCGCGCCAGGGCAATGATGCGACCCTCGACCGCCCTCGCGTACGGGCAATGGTTGCAGATGAACAGCACGACGAGCACGCGCGCGGCCTCGAAGTCCTTCACGCGGTACGTCGTGCCGTCCACACTCTCCAGTTCGAAGCTGGGGATCGGTGTCCCGAGCTCCTCGGCGATCGATTTCGTCAGCGCCATCGCGAGCCTCCTTCGCGGGGAATCGTCCGCGCACGGTATCGCGCGCACGGCGCGGGATCGAGTCCGGTCGCGCGCTCCTGAAGGCACGTTGTGCAGGCACGTTGTGCAGGCACGCTGTGCGTGCTCTTGAACAGACGGCCGGACGCGCGCGGAGTTCCGCGCCGACGCGACGGGTGGGATGCGGGGGAATGGTCGTCAGAGGAGGCGGATGAGGATGCCGTAGATGGCGGCGCACAGTACGGCGGAAGCGGGCACGGTGATCACCCACGACCAGAGGATCTCCTTCACGACGCGCAGGTCGAGTGCCGCCATGCCGCGGCCGACGCCGACGCCGATCACGGCGCCAATGATGATGTGGGTCGTGGAGACGGGCAGGCCGAGCTTCGAGCCCAGAAGGACGGTGGTGGCCGTGGCGAACTCCATGATGAAGCCGCGGCTCGGCGTCACCTCGGTGATGCGGCTGCCGATGGTATGGATCACTTTGTAGCCGTAGGTCGCCAGGCCGAGGACGATGCCGGCGCCGCCGAGCGCCATGAGCCAGAGAGGCACCTCCACCTCCGCGGCGATGGCGGATCGGCCGGCGCTGCGCAGCATCGCCGCCATCGGCCCGATGGCGTTCGCCGCATCGTTCGAGCCGTGCGCGAAGGCGACGTAGCAGGC
>Ga0315279_10003656_pt1 | contig 21204 bp, 21 predicted proteins | sample YL17G06_20_MG_FD_203694 | JGI IMG/M metagenome (GOLD analysis project Ga0315279, IMG submission 203694) | Sediment microbial communities from Yellowstone Lake, YNP, Wyoming, USA - YL17G06_20 | ecosystem: Environmental > Aquatic > Freshwater > Lake > Sediment | place: USA: Wyoming | collected... | reverse complement strand
TCCGTCTTCATGAACTCTCTGAGAACTATGGTCGCATAGCTCCCAGCAGGCAATGAGAACTCGAAGGCAACTTCTCTCTGTTCACTATTCCTCTGAACTCTGAAATTGGGGCTGACTTCAACTGAAGCTTTGCGAACTGTGCCTTCGGAGCTAAGCTCTGGAATAGCACGAATGTAGAAATCTCTCGGAGTCACGCCCTCACAGTCGAGTACGGTCTTCACGATTTCACGTTCTGAGCTATCATCAACGTCTGTCCTAAATCCTATCAGCGGGAGAAATGAATTCCCTATCTCAAGTCCGGTTTCCGTGATCGTGCTCAAGATTCTGTTGAAGAGATATGACTGATAGGCTTGCACCAGTAGCCTGCCGAGCTTCTTTGGAAGCCTTCGTATCGCACCAACATAGTCACTGTGGTTTCTGGCCAGGTGATCTAGCATTGCTCGTTCGTACCCGAGCCTTCTTGGGTAGAGTCTCAAAGCCCCGTGGTAGTCCCTAGTCTGGTCGACATATTGTCTGGCATATTCTGCGTCCTCCTTCTCAGTTGCGCAGGGGCTACCGAGATAGCTCATCACAGCGCCTTCCACATCCCCCAGGACCAGTTTCTTTCCCACCAAGTGTGTGTTTGGTCTGATCGTTCCGAATCTTTGGTAGCCATAGTAGTTTGGAACACCACTTGCATTGATCTGTTCGCGAGTCTCCCTTAGTGTTTCATCAAGTCGGCCTATTGGCAGATCAAGATTTCTTGCTACTATTCGGAATCGGTTTCCTTCCAAGTCTCCGAGGTGTAATCGAGAATCTGATACAACGAGATCCGAAAGTCGAATTCCTTCGATTCTGACTTCCCTGAGTCTGTCTGGCTTGACCCCCCCGGACTGCAACTCGCTGTCTGGTGACAGCCCTTTTGTCTTTGTTGCCTGCGTATCCGAATCGATTTGATGAGACACCTAGGGACTTTGCGATGCTTTTGACTGCCGCGATGGTTTCCCAATTCCTCTTCTTGAGGGTGAAATGAACGTAGTCGCCTTCCTTGCATGCCGGTAACTCTTTGGGCAATTCCTCGACGAGGAAATCCTCACAGTAGCAGCGTAGTCTTCCGCCGATTCCCAATGTATCAGTCGTGAAGTACTGTAACCCAAGCATATGATCAAGCGAATAGGGGCTGCCGACAACGGCTCGACAGGGAAACAAGCTGCATATTCCTCAGTAAGTGCAAGGAGCTACCGTGCTTGCACAGAGTTTCGCATCCGCTCTGAGGAGTCTTCTGATATTAAGACATGAGGGCGTTGGGGGGAATTTCGCTGGGCATGAAGATCTTGGATACGAGATAACCTCGCGTGTTCGAGTTCATTGGAGCTAGGTGATAGCCCAGCCCTTCAGGCTCTTCCGACGAGCCCAGAGTTGCTTACGCAGGCGCAGTAATGCTAGATCCTTAGATTTGGCCTCAAGCATCAAGTCGACATTCTTCGAAGGCATGACTTTCAGGAATCGTAGGAAGTCTTGAAGATCGACCATGTCTGCATGTGATCCTCTTCTCGAGCTGGGTTTTTGCGTGGAGTAGTGAAATTCGGGTTCACCATCAGTAGTCGACCAACTCTCGCAGACATCTTTCAAGAACTTCCTTTCGGGAAGATGACCAGTGAGTGCGGTATGGTGAAGGTAGTCAAAGACCATCGGTATGCCTAATGCTTCGCAGAGCGATAACACATCCTCGCTCCCGTAGCTGCGCTCGTCATTCTCAAGAACTAAACGAGGCCGTACGTTTTTTGGAAGAGCTCTGAACTCCTTGCTGAATCGTTGGATCGAAGCATCTCGGTCGTCATACAGTCCGCCAATGTGCAGGATTATCTTGTGTCTCGCGCTTAGACCGAGTTGATCAAGGAAGTCGGCGTGATAGCTGAGTTCAGCTTTGGCGGCCTCCGCGACAGATCTGTTGGGAGAATTCAATACAACGTATTGGCCGGGATGCATTGACACACGGATGTCCCTGCTCTTGATGAAATGTCCAATATAGGCAAGTTCCTGTGCTAGCGTCTTCTTCCATGACCATTGAGCCTTGGGGTGTGATGCCAAAGGCACTACACCAGAAGATATGCGAAAGAACCTGATTCTCTGCGACGCGTTCCAGTGCAGGATGTTGAAGAGACCCTCAAGGTTGGCCCGAGTGAGTGACTCAAGCCGAGTCCGAGCAGCATTGCGTAGACGGCATGTTCTACTGCTCAAGCCGTGTTTGCCAAGGCTGAGGTTCACGCAAGCGTACCCTAAACGGATTCGGCTCAACTGAATACCAGCGTTCCACGACACATCTTTCTTGACTTGAGTCTTTACGTTTGAATGAAAGCACAGAGACTTCGCTTCGAGAGAGAGGTATGACTTGAAGGACTACGCTCAGATCTATTAAATGAGTGGTGTCTATGAAGGATGAAGTCGATGCGGAAATGGGACCACATCCAAAACCAAACGTTGTCGTGAGCAAATGCCTCGAATTTGATGCATGCAGGTACAACGGTCAGCTAATCCACGATGCTTTCGTCAGGAAACTAGAGAAGCACGTGAACTATGTGCCTGTGTGTCCTGAAGTCGCAATCGGGTTGGGCGTTCCCCGTTTCCCCATAAGAATAGTCTCGCCTAGAGAACGGAGACTGATCCAACCGGCAACCGGGAGAGACCTCACAGAGGATATGAGCAGTTTCTGCAAGGAATTTCTGGCCCCCTTGAATGAGGTCGACGGTTTCATACTGAAGTTCCGTTCTCCCTCGTGTGGATTCAAGGATGTCAGGATCTATCAAAAGAGCGAGAAATCACCGGCAGTCGACAAAGGCGCAGGGTTCTTCGGTGCCTCCGTTCTCGAGCGCTTCCCGGGTCTGGCTCTAGAGGATGAAGGCAGACTAAGAAGCTTGAAGATTCGAGAACACTTCCTCACGAAACTCTTCACTCTCGCCAAGTTCCAAGCGGTGAAGAAATTGAATGAAATGCGCGAGCTCGTGCGGTTCCACACTGAGAGCAAATTGCTGCTAATGGCATACAACCAAAGGGAGATGCGACTGCTTGGGAACCTCGTTGCGAACCATGAGAAACGGCCACTATCGGAGGTGTTGACCAACTATGAGGATCATCTGCGCAAGGCCATGGATACGCCACCAAAGCGCACGTCGAACATCAATGTCTTCATGCATATTCTCGGGTACTTCTCCAAGGAGCTTTCAAAGAACGAGAAGCAATTCTTCCTGGAAACGCTTGAATTGTATCGGGAAGGAAGAGTGCCTTTCATATCCGCTCTAAGCTTGACCAAATCTTGGGCAGTCCGATTTCGAAACCAGTACTTGCTGAACCAATCATTCTTTGATCCTTATCCTAACGATTTGATGGAATGGAGCGATGCGGGAAGACCCATCGAACTGTGAAGCTATTTTGCGCCCTGTGCTATCTCAATCTCGTTCCGGTGCATGAAACCGAGTATCCAGGGCGAATTGTACCTCATCAGGAACGGCTCACAGAGTCTTCGCTGGAAGAACCCTGCGATGGCTCATCACTGGCGCAAAGTCGGAGAGGCAGGCAAGGAAAGCAGTCACAAAGGTTGTCGATGAAGAAATTCGTCCGCTCACTTGCCGGCGCATGAGAGTAGTTGTGTGCGGGCACCTATGGGGTAAACGGTATGGGTCAGCTGGTGCGGGCAGGCAAATCTAAACCATGATTTTCGTTCTTATCTTGGGTCGCGGGGCGTCGTCTCGACAAGCCATAAGTATTCATAGCTACTATTACCTCATTGTTCTGAAGAAGTAAGGGCGAAGCTGTCGGCGATTTGGTCTCTCCAGTGCTGAATCTCGGCGGCCGCACCATCTAGACATTAATGTGTAGACATTGAATTAGAATTACCGGTTCAAATTCGGACGCCCGCACCACGATACCCACACACAGGTACCTTGGTGCGCGAACACACAACGAAATGATTCCTTTGATGAGGGTTCAAAACCGATTGTCTGTGCTGACCATGAGAGGCACGCATTAGGAAGGCGCCACCTCACTGCAATACATAGATTAGGAGAGCAAATGTTAAGTATTTCATACGTTAGAAATAGCTTACATAGCGGTAGAGATGCGTAGGAACATGATAGGTTACTTGGGATTCCTCGGCTTCCTAGGCCTCTTGGGTTTGATTACAGATAACCCCGGATTCTTTGGCTTCTTCGGTTTCTTCGGCTTCTGGAGCTCAATGTGGGGCAAGGGTAGCGATGAGAGAGTGGATCAGAACGTTAACAAGGCCTGCAGGAACGCATTCGTATTCAGTATGGCCGCGTCAGCGCTGCTCTTCTCCTACATAGCGATTCTTCGAGCTGCAGAAGCTTTCCAGCTGGCAGTCTCAGTCGCAGTCTTGTTTGCTGGCGGCTTGACGATATTCGTTGCATCATTCGTCTACTACGACAGGTTCAGTGCCTGAGAGTCTTCTGTATGAGGACGAAGATCAAAGAACTGAGGGAGAAGCGTAACCTCACACAAGAAGCTCTGGCTGAGAAAGTGGACGTCACAAGACAGACCATACTCTTCCTAGAGAAGGGAAAATACAACCCATCATTAAGATTAGCCTACAAGATTGCCAAAGTGCTGAACTCGAAGATCGAAGACGTCTTCTCGTTTGAAGATGAGAGGCTCTAGGAACATGAGAACAACTACTTGACTTGACGATGCGGGCACCGGATTTGAACCCTCATGAGGAGCAGTTGTCTGTGCACCAAGAGACCTCTCGTTTTCGGCGAATCGGATCAAGCCAATAGATGATGGATGAGAGCAAAGTGGTTGGAAGAATAGTGAAAGCAGTGCTCGCTAGTGCCCTAGGATATGCTTTGGTTGTTGTATCTGCCTTCGTGATATCTGCAACTATCCGAGCTATGACCGGCTACTACCCATCATTGCACTTTTTCACGTTGACGTTGATAACTTTCAGGCTGAGTGAAATCAATCAGGCTTTCTTGATAGTGCCTCCGCTCATCGCCATGTTTGCGACTATTCTTCTCTCGCGTATCCTCATGGATACGAGGATTGCTGGAGGACTTGGCTTGGCTTCGTACTACATCTTGGTGGCGCTCATTCTTGCGGCAATAGGTGGAGGCGATTTTCCGTATGAAATTACGATCATCTGGGTTGCTTTGGTATTTCTCTTCGGTTTCTGGTCTGCAACAGCCATAGACACATTCGAGAGATTGCTTGGATCCACAGAGCGCAAGTCCCAGTTTCAAATTTGAACCGTCATTGAAGTTGATTTTGTGTGTGTGCGCATCACTAGACCCACACACAAATTACCTGAACGACGGCGGTTCAATTTGCGTTGCCCGCACCAAGAGAACCGACGACGACGAAAAACGAACGCCTCTCCTACCAGAGTTCAAATTTGGGTGCCCGCACGAAGGGTCCCGACGACGACGACGAAGAACACTGCACCTCGCTTATGATAGTTCAAATTCACGTGCCCGCACCAAGGTACTCGACGACGACGAAAAACGAACGCCTACGACCGTTCAAATTTGAGTGCCCGCACCAAGTGTACCGGCGACGAACGCCACTCTCGACAGTTCCGGCCATTAGGCGTCTCGCCCCGCAGAATACATCGCACAAAAGCGGAAGCGTAGCAGATAGCTTAGATGTTGAGGATTACCTCTATGCAGAATGCCCTAAACCCTATGCCATACTCATGAAGCAATCTCCTCAAGACCGCAGAGCAGGGAGGACGTCGGAATTGGAGGACGGAAGTCACAGGCATAGAGAACCGCCAAAGGTCACCTGGCACATGGACGAACAGTATGATCCGATGCATAAGCGCTCGAACGCAATTGTTACTGCCAAGGGCTTGATTCCCGTGTTAGAAGTGGGAAGCCCGAATGAGGTAAATGTAGTCGTACCAGATATAGTTGAAATCGGTGGAATTGAAGATCTACGACTACGTGGAGAGTATTCTTCCGCTCTGTGGATGGCGTGCTTACACGCAGACTTTCAAGGGAAAAGAATTCTTTCGCTCCTTCTCAAGGATGGCAGCCTAGCTCGTCGCGAACTTGCTATCCTTGAGAAAGCACTGGGTGGGAGGAAACCCAGTGTGTCCAAGATAGTGAAGTTGAAGTTGAAAGTTCTGGTCGAGGTACTCTTCCGGCTCAGTCTCATAAATCCCGAAGAACATCGAGTCTTGGGGGAAGTTCGGGTACTAAGGAACCGGACTCAGCACAAGATAGTGGCAAAGTACGAAATAGACGGAGCAAAGGCCAACGAGAACCTGAACAAGGTTATCCAGATCCTCCTGCGACTACGTGAATTACCACCGTGCCTTGACGAAGGGAACGAAATTACAGGATATGAATGCTCCACGTTTTGGAAAGAAATAGGGCACGATCTCACCTAGCCATGTATCTCCTTAGTCCGGTAACACGCGGACTATCATAGTGGTGAGGGACCCTTGGTGCGCAACGACGACGAAAAACGCCCCTCTTGGTCCTGATTCCTCCAATCGCAACGCGTAGGAACCTTCCCTCGTTCAGTTTCATCGAACGGGTCGTTTCAAAGTCTAGGCTTAAGCTCGGACTTGGAGAGTTGAATCCAAGGCGACTGAGATGGATTCGTATGAACGAGCTAAACGCGATCTACTCTACTGGGGCGGCACCATCCTCATCGTTATTGCAGGATTGTTTCTCTTGAACTACCTCTGGAGCGTGACGACAGCACTAATGTGGTATGGCTGCGCATGTCCCGTACCTTTGCCTTCGGAGCGTTCCGTGCCAGAGCCGTCGTACTGCTATTGCGCTCCGCCTTGGGAGCAAATACTCGCTCTTACCCCGCAGCTTTTCCCTGTCGCCACACTGGGTTTGCTCGGGCTCTACATGGGAAGCCAAGCACCGTCACCATGAGAGGTTTCGAAGCTATTGCTATGCATTCTCAGATAGCTTGCGTCCTAGTCTGAGCGTCCGTTCTGTTGGCAGTCCTGTTCTCTCGCGTGGATGGGTACCCTGGTGTGCACCAGACCGTTCTGCGAGGAACTCCACGGAATGTATTTCTCACCCTATTTGCCAATCTCATGGCAGACTGTTTCTCTCGATCTGAGAGCGGAGAGGCTTGAGCGATCTCGGTGAGAACTCGCCCGTCTTTCGATATGTTGGAGGAATGGGCGATCGTGCAGTGAAGTCTCTAAGGCAGGATCCTATGCACATGGAGAGACTGTACATGATTTCTTATGGAGTGGAGAATCTTACGAGCCTTTTCTTTTTCCACTACCACTCTCTCGTGGACGGGCTTACCCGAGGCGTTGCAGTTGACGCCGCTCTACGTCCCAAGATCTCGGAAGCAGTAGCTCAGGCCGATCCCGTCCGGCTTGGATTGCCGCTCCTTTCGCTGGAGTTCAGGAATCACTTCGATGAAATTGTGTGTCAAGTCTACCACGGCGCCGCGAGGACATTGCGGATGATTCTGGAAACATCGATATCACTGGCAGACTTCTGCCTCGATGAGGAACGGCTAAGAGCCAGGCAAATAGTAGAGGGATTGCGTGCTGGAAACCTTTCACAGGAAGCATTGTTTCTGAGTTTACCGGCTCCTGCGCTCGCCGAGCGCTTTCGGTACCAAGAACGACACCGCTTGTTCCTGCCCTTTTCTAGACTGGTTCAGAGGGTTAACAAAGACGTACACTTTGCGAATCAAAGCGAGGTCATCAGGGCATGGAGTGATCTGTCAAAATACTCCCACTTCTCAAGCAGGCCTTACATCCAGACTATTGAACAGTACAGCGCCCAGCAGACTTCGGGACCATTTCCTCAGCAACTATACGATTACGCGCTAGATGTGGTTGACATCGCCTTTTTCGTGCTTATCCAATCGGAGGCATACTACCTCGACACTGACATTGAGGCTCTCATACTCGAAATCGGACACTGGGTTTCGGCTCCGATAGCTACAAACCTCATGATCGAGATACCTATTGTGCGTGAAAGAGAATTCGTGGAACGACAGAAGAAGTTCTTTCCCAACAGTTACCCTCTGATAGCGGCTCTGGACAAGGAGATTAGACCAAAGAGACTGGCCATCGATTGAGTCTTGTTCGAATCCCGCTACGATGGTCGAATCCCAGTTGGTTCGTCGTCGGCTCACTACGTCGAGTCACAGATCGCTGGCCGCCAGTCGCTGATGTACTCTAGGAACTGGTTGCCCAATTCCGTTGTCCGAGGGGCGACGATTCCTTGTGGCTGCGTCATTGAGTGCAGTACGTCTCGACCAGTTATGATTAGCCCACGATTGAAAAGATCCTGTACTATGGGCTCGTAGATGTCTCTTGCCAGTTGTGGAAATACCTTTTCCAAACCGACGTCGGCTCCCCCGGGTTCAATGATTTGGATCCCAAGTTCGTCGAGCCACTTCTTGGGAGCTTGGAAGTACCTTAAGAGCTGTAGGTGAAGCGGAGTAAGATCGCCCGTAGCGTTCAGGAAAATGAGCTGCACATTCTCGTCTATGTTGATTCCGCGGGCTGTGTTGACAACGGCGTTCTGGAGCACTTGAAGCTTTTCTTCTTGATGTGTTCTCAGCGCGATGGCTGTCGCGTGCAACACGACCGTGAGAAAGAGCTGGTTGTTCTGTAAGTCTTCGAGCTTGAATCCCTCTACTTCATGCTCAAGTTGCTTGAGCCGCTGCGCGATCGCATTCATCCAGTTGATCGTGCGCCGTTGCAGGGGTGGTGCAATTACCAAGCCAAGTAACTCTTTTGCAGCTCCTCCGAAAAAGGGAATGGCTGAGATTCCGGCTCTCGACAACGTATAGACTACGTCGCCCTTGCCAGCTTTCGGGACAGTCAGGTCATCGTCTGGCCGATCACTCAATTTGCCTCATCCGACCACTCACCGGAGGTATATCCTTAGTCCGGGGGTGGTGATTAAACAACACGGAATTCAGATACGTTGTATCGTCTTAGGATTCAAACTCACCAGACGCTTAGGACTCCCCCCAAAGACTCGCAAACGGTGATGTCTCGGACTCTTGTGTCGTTGTCCGCCAATGAATTCCCCCTGGCGTCGGTAAGAACATTATTCAGGAGATGGTCTATCTAGAGCTGGAGACTCTGACCTGATGAATTCTCTCGTGATTCTTTCGGCGATATATGGATTGGCTGGGGCATTCTACGTGGTTGCTGCCAAGTTGCGATTGCATTTGATGATTCGTTCAGGAAGGGACACAATACGGCTTGGACAGTCTGTCACACGAATAGATCGTGAGAGCAATGAGATCTTCATTGACATCCTAGGATTTCTGTTGATTGGATTCTCCTTCTCAATAGCGGTCATCTCTGCATTTACGGACTACGCAAACCCATGGGGTTTCACGGTGGCTCTGGCCGCCAACTTGGCTGCCATACTAGCGATCATTCGAGTCGGTTGGATTCTGCTAGCGACTTACAATGATGGAACTCCAACTAGGGTACCTCTCAACGCACCAGGCAAATCTCTTCCCGTCTGTTTGATTGTCGCCTATGTCTCGATATTAGTAAGCGTCGTACTAGGATTCTTCAATCTGCCGGCAGATTGGGTCGCCTTTGCAGCGTTTTTCGGAATTCCCTTCTCAGTTCAGTACCTGCTCTTTCCCCTCTTGCTGAGCCCACATTTGATTCAAGGTGAAAGGGCACGTGCCCCACCTTGGAAGTGGTTTGCGGCTTCCTTCCTTTGCATTGTGCTTGGATTCGTACTCTACCTATTACTTCCTGGCGCGATTATGACCCGTGCGATTGTGGCCTGTGGGTTCTGGTTCATTGGGTCCGTACTGTGGTTTTTTGCGACAATAATGATTTCCTTTTAGAGATCTCTGAACTCAGACTTTTACGAAAAGGTTGCAGGAATTCCCTTACTAGTACAAGCGCGTTTCCTCGGACCGAAAGACCCACACAAAATATCTGAAACGGCGGAGGACGACGATCATTCCTAAGAGCGGAGCCGGCGGATAAGGTGCCTCCCCAATTTGCTGAGACAGCTATTTATCGTCAGGACTCACAACCCTATTCAGTCAAGCCGAGATGCGTCTGACATCAGATCAGACCTCTCGTCAACAGTATTTTCTTGTACTTGTAGAAAGTTCCTTTTGAAAGACCACTGATCTTGATTATCTCCTTGTCTGATTTATCCGGGTTTTTCTTGATGAGCGATAGCAAACGGTTCTCTGTTCCGAGTTCGCCCATGCTGTTCAAGAAGAGCGGATGCACAAGATCATAGAGAAGCAAGTCCGACATCGTGACTTTCTTTCTACCATTGAGAAGCGCGTTTGCTCGCATGAAGGTCTTGATGTAATCCTGTGCTCTGGCATAGCTCTGGACTTGGTAGTCGTCGAGTTCGAGCGCATACTCCGTTACCTTGTCTTCGATCTCCTTCGAGTCGGGGAAAGCAATCTCTACCTTCTTGTCATCTTCGATCTTCTCAGGCAGAGGCAGCTTGATGACAGGCGGTTGCGGGTTCTTGTTTGCACGCTTAGCTCTGAACTGAAGGATCTCTCTCTTCATCTGTCTAGTTACGTTGTGCTTGAAGGGCGGAACCCTGTCGAGAAAGGTTACAGACATTAGCTCATCTCTGAACTTGTCGAGCTGCTCCGAGGCTAACCCAAACATGACGAGTGTCCTCACGTTCGAGAGAGCGTTTCGATCTCTCGCGTAGCCTCCTTCAAGCAGTTTTGTCCAGAAGTTGACGAGCTGCTGTCTCTGCTTTGTTGACATGCCTTCGAATGTAGGTATCAGATCATCGATGACGACTATCTTGTTGTGAAAGAATTCTCTGCCTTTGGTGACAAGTTCGCTCTCGAAGATTTTGGGAGGCAAGACTGTGAAGTGTTCGGGGTTGCTTTTGGCGAGTATGCGTTCCAAAAGTTCGCTCTTGCCTGATCCTCTCGGAGCAACGACGAGGCAGCTGTTATGCTTCCTGATTCCGGGAGGGAGTCTCAGATTGATTGATACCGCGTTGACTATTGGAGGGATTGCGGCGAGAGACCAGCCTTTCAGCCACGACTCGATTTGCCAGACCAATTCTAGCGTCTTGCGACAATCCCGGAGGAACCGCTTCTTCTCAGCGTTGGAGCAGGTCTGAAGGAGAGGCGTGCGACTAGGTCTAGAAGTATACGATAGAGAGCATAGAAGATCAGTGATCGATAGCGTGAACTTCTGTACTTTCCTAGTCGTGTCACGTAGACTATACTTCTGTACTCTGCGGGTTGCGCTCCCTCTACGATTCCTTCCGTCAGCCTTGCTAGGCCTGCCGAGTGTTTTGGTCAAGGTTACGGGGCCTCGAAGAATTTCGACCACTCATCGAATCCAACATTGATTCGGGCTCGATTGAAGTCTACGCGTCCATGATCGTCCAGTAGCAGCCACTGCAGCATGTTCGCGAAGATGGAGGGAACTGGCTTGTTCAGGTAGATCCGTACGTGGTATCCTTTGCTTCGGCTTGGAGTGATCCTGATCGCAGTCGCGCTTAATCCATAGGATTCAAGGACTAGTTCCGCTATGCGTCTGTAGTGCTCTAACCACCACTTGTCGACAACGATGTCTAGGTCGATCATTAGGAGCCAGATGGGAGGAAGTGGCTTACGTTCTGCCATGCTTCCTCCTCCGCTTAGCGAACCTCATCGTGCCTGATGGGAGCTCCTCCGCCACCCATCGCCTGTCAATGCGACGCATCATGAGTCTACGAACTGAAGCGTAGACTTGTTCTACCTGTCTCTTTGCGCGCTCTTCCTTCTCGAAATTGACTAACACGGATCTTTCAAGCCGAACGTTCAGATGTTTCCGAAGCCAATAGTGGAAATGCTTGCGTGCCTTCTGTTCCAGTTCGGTTCGAATGCGTGTGATGTCAGCTCTTCTTCTTGCTCTCCTATTGATCTTGAAATATGCTTCGAACTCTAAGGGTTGGTGTCTTCGCTCATCATAATGGAAGGATGACGCAGTTATCCTGAATGTACGAACTGGAGCACCTCGTCGTCGATTTCTTTCTCTAGTCACCAGAATCACCTTCGGCTTTGACGCCGAGAGCCTTCTTGTCGAGCGCGCTTAGGAAAGAGAGCTTCGCCAGTTCGGTACGGATTGCTCTACGGATGAAGTCTGAGAGATCCTCTCCCCGGCTTCTACAAATTCGTTTGAGCAACAGAACATCTTTTCTCGGAAGTCTAACTCCGATTTGACGAGTTCTTTCTGTCAACCACCATTCACCGCTGCTAAACAACCTTATTATCGGGTACTCAGCAATGAACGCGTGAGCAGTCGTATACTGGCTTTGGAGAGGAAATTGCGGGGGAAGAAAGCGAAAACGGGTGCACAATGATGGGGCGGGGACGTAAATCGGGTAAAACTGATCCTTATCAAGAATGGGTATCTGCAACATATCATACGTTGGTTCGCAAGGTAGTCGAATCCAACAATTGGGGACTGAACATCATCGAGATCACTGCGAAACTCGGTGAATTACTAACACCGGAGTACCGTCAACGTTTGGAAGCCACTGTGCTCGAACATGCATGGAAGATGCCGAAGGGTAGGCCAACTCGAAAGATTGTCGGAAATCACGTGAATGCGATGTGCGGTGATCCCAAAAAAGCTGTAGCAAGGGTTGGTGGCGGCTACTATATTGTTGATTCTTCTTCAACTCAACTTAATGCATCAGTTAGGAAAGTTCTCCGGAAGAAGAAGAACTGGTTTGATTGGAATATCTCCTTCGCTCGGAACTTGGCAGGCTGCTACACGATCACGGACCCAGCGAAGTCGCACTACCTGTTCTTTGACTTATTCCAGCAGCAGGTGAAGGAATTCATCGAAAGCGGCTATTGGCTCCAAGACATTCTTGAGCATATGGTCAGGCACAAGCTCGTTTCGAGCGAAGTATACTCGAAGGAAAACGGCCTTGATAAGAAAATGTTGAGGGAAGGCTGGGAACGTTGCTTCGGAAATACAAGATTGCTTGTCTTGGCGTACGCTGTTAGCCCTCCCGACTTCCTGGAGTATCTGATGTCTCGTCACGGTGCTTCTTGGGTCACCAAAGTCCTAGAGAAGAAGTGGGATTCGATTATGGGTGAGGTTGCAAAGAGACCGAGATCGGAACTCAGCATAGCCGCTCTTTCTAAGGTCAGGCAGGAAGCCTGGCCCGTAAGGAGACTTGAAGCTTGAATCCGACGCGGATTTCCAGACCTTGCTGAAGAAACACAAACTCACTGCGGACGCAGCATTGGAAGATTGATCACCAATAGTCGTGGGCCACAGCCAGATTGTTTTGCAGATGACCTTTTCGGAAAAGGATCGAGTAGCGGTCATGCCGAGTAATTACACCCGATAGGCAAACAACATATTCGCAATCTGACTCGGACCGCTCCAGACAAGCGTCGAGGCTTTTGTCAAGGGGAAAGGAGCTTGAATCCACTGTTGCTAGTTGGGTTTGGAAGCAGTCTATCTGTGAAGGATAGATCCCTGATCATTTGTGAAGGTAGGTTCTCGCCTCTCAGCTTCACCCGCTATTCGAACGGGGAGTTCAGAGAGCCTAGGTTGCTGAAGTTCAGGCCGCGGCAACTCCCATATGACTCGATCATTGTGGAAGGCCACTCGGGAATGATCACGTTTGAAGCTATCAATTGGCTCATGCACCACAACACTCCGGTTCTCATGCTTGACTATGACGGCTCATTGATTTCTGCGATAATGCCTCCTCAACCCGTTCGAGGTGATCTGCGGAGAGCACAAGTCGAAGCACATCTCAATCCGAAGAAACGTCTCACGATCGCGCGGTCAATCATTGAAGCGAAGCTGGAACGATCCGATCAGGTGTTGAATTGGCTTGGAGAAAGCCACGACATGGAACGAGACATTCGATCATTCAGGGAAGAGGCTCATGGTCTAGGTCACGCGAAGACGGTGGATGAAATCAGAAGTGTAGAAGCCCGCGCTGCCGAGACATATTGGCGGGCTTTTCAGAAGGCTGTGCCAGTCAAGCTAGAGTTCAAGAGCCGAAGTTCGAAGGCTCGGAATCGTCAGTACAATGCAAGTGATCCAGTAAATGCTCTCCTGAATTATGGTTATGCGTTCCTGCAAAGCGCGGTTAGACGTGCGATCAACACAACTGGGCTGGATGCGTCGCTTGGATACTTGCATGAGGGCCAACCAGCCACTACGCCTCTAGTGTACGATTTCCAGGAGCCGTACCGCTGGCTTGTGGATTATGTGGTCTTGAAGATGGTTCTGTCGAGAGCGTTTTCGTGGGATGACTTCTACTTCACCGGAGACGATTACAGGTTGAGGATCAAACCTCCACTGTTGGATCGATATGCTGACTTGCTGCGGGAGCAGTTCAACTCCGGAGTGATGTACTGCGGCAAGAGACTACCGTGGGATACGTTGATCTTCCGTAAGTGTCAGGAACTGGCACGTTATCTGTTGGGCAAGGCAGCTAGATTTGACCTGAAATGTCCCAAGTCAGTTCTGGAGCGGTCCGATACTCGCGCATTGCGGGAGAAGATACTGAGCCTTTCAAGTTCTGATGCTCGGACAATTCGACTGGGCAAGAGCACAATCCACTACCTGAGGAAACGAGCGAGAGACAAGAAGCCATTCAAGGTCTACACGCCGGTTCTTGCTAGACTGAGAGATTGAATCACCTCGATACTTGACGCCAGTGTCAGAGATGCCTTTGGAGTCAACTCCAGTTTGGAGTTAACTACAGAGAGTTGGCTATTATACCCAATCGATTCTCGACGTAGCTATTCATATTATCATTCTTAGAACTGATATTCGAAGAGGAAAGATGGCTAGAATCAATATTGACATTCCTGACGACGTTCATGCGCGACTGAAGATGATAGCAGCAGCTGAAGGCAAGGGATTCTACGAATGGCTCAAGGAAGACCTTACTCAGACATGCCCTGACGAGCAAACGCTACTCGAAATGCTCAGGGATATCAGAAAGGACGGACCGAAGCAGATGCCACAATAGATCGGTCGCATACAACTACCCACGAGGACATGTGGGGTTTGAAGTGGCTTGACATGTCTAACATTTGACAAAATAGCGTGGGCCGCGCTTTTCTATAGAGCCACCAGCTCGGATCAGATCGAATATGCGGCAGCCGGAAGAAAGAACAAGATAACGTACGCCGAGGTTGTCGATGCTCTGAAGTCAGTGCCTTTCACAGTTGAAGAGGATGCAGTAGCGAAGTTGGTTCGTTTCTTGAACAGTTGGGGAAGGTGCAGGATGAGGAACAATCGGCAAATGAGAAACAGACTCAGGGATAGGCTTCAGAATCTGCCAAAAGACCTCCGCCTCCTTCCTGCTCTGGAACATGCGCAGTTCTCCGACACGACGAAAAAGAACGTACAGAAGGCCTATTCCACTTTACGGGGGCATTCGTCTAAGTGGAAAGTTGGACCAACTGCAATATCAAAGATCCTGCATCTAGTGCATCCTGCCTTCTTTGTTATGTGGGACAAAGCGATACGAACCCACTACGGCCGAGAAGATACGGCCATTGCCGAGAGCGATCGAGGCTATGTGGCCTACTTGGTCAAGATGAAGAACATGGCTCAGCATGCCATGAACGATTTCCATGACACGCACCCCTCTGAAGATGCTGCCCTAGCAACCTTTCTTTCAAAGAGGCTTGGTGTTTCTCGACCCGTGCCATTGACCAAGTTCTTAGACGAATACAACTGGCTCAAGGTCACCAAAGGAACGGATCTTCCTCCAAAATGGCACCCATGTCACGCGTGAGAGCCGTCGTCGCGCATTGACGAAGTCTCTCCGAAGCTGTCTCACTTGACTCACGAGAGTGGACGAAGAAACAGCAAAGCAGAAAAGATGAACACGTTCAGTTCAGAAGGGCTTTGACAAAGTGACAGCAACGGAAGATCCCCACGACAAGAAGGTATTCATCAGCTATGCGTCCAAAGACGGCCTCCAACATGCTGTCAAGGTGAAGGAGTATCTCTCAAGTCATGGAATCACAGTGTTCCTAGAAAGACATGACGTACTCGTGGGAACTCCGCCTTGGATCAGAATAGGCCAAGAGATTGCGGACGCAGACATTCTTGTTCTTGTCGGAACGCGCTGCGCGTACGATTCCTATGGTGTGAGATTGGAGATCAGCGCAGCCCTCAATCAGAAAAGACCTGTTGTCACACTACGGCATGATGACGCCAAGATCATTGAGATTCTGCTAGCCCTCAAGTACGCAGATTTCACGAGTGAAGAGGAACTCAATCAGATATGCAAGAGAATATCAAATGAATTCGACTCTATCATTGAGGGCCATAGAACGAGCTTCCTTGTGATCGAGCAAGAGGCAAAGAAGGAGACCCAACAACGACCGCTCTTCTATGTCGCCTCGGGCTATTCGTCGGAACCTGCAGCTGACATCTCGGGTCTGAATGTGACAACTCTCCGGAACGCGCTGTCATCCATGAACACAGGCTATGAAAGCAGCACAATAGTCCCATACGTCGCTAGCATTAGGCGGTTCGACATTGCCAGAGATTCTGAGAATGGCTTCGTTCAGATCGGAAGATATTTCTTCCACCCTCTTGAGAGTTTCGTCAGAAGCGACATTGTGGTTCTCTTCGACGATATTGGAAAGTCGGTGGCGCTGGGCGAGAGAAATCTGATCAACGAGAAGCTGCTTGAGCATAGATCGTCTGTAGAAGTTCCGGTTAAAGAAATGATGCTTCAGAGAATACGAGAGATCATTGCCGAGCTGAGGCGAGAAGGCTTTTCCCCAAACACGATGTTGGCACCGATCGACCAGTACTCGACATGCCACATGAAGTGGCTTCGAGAGGAGCCCCAGGTCATGCAGTGGCAGCAACCCGGACTGGTTCTCGCCCTAGACGGCGAAACCAGGTTACGAGTCTTCTGGTCAAACAGATATGTCCCTCAAGACGAATTCATCATACTTGATAGTGGCATCGGTGTATGGGTGGTCAAACCTGATCCGCAAACTGGAAAGGCGTTTACTGCAATGATCTCTCGAAGCCGGCTATATCCTGAGACCCGGGTCGAAGTACTTGCGAAGACCGTTGCCCGCTACGATTTGAAGAGACCGACCGGCATGAGAATATTGACGCCGTCTTCCTAGATCAAAGTTGGATCGCCCGTAGCTTTCGGCGTCAGGTCATTTGGCGGGGCATCCGGATTTGAACCGTCTATTGGAGGATCGTTTTCGTCGTCGTCGTCGCGCACGAAGGGTCCCACACACACATTCAAACTACGACGCCAACCGACGGTTCAAATTACGACGCCCGCACCACCGGTACCACACACACAAAAATCTACCAAAACGACGACGAACGAGGGTTCAATTTTGGCTGCTCGCACCACTATTACGACACACACAAATAGATGACTCCTCCCATGAGGGTTCAAATTGCAATGCCCAAACAAGGGTCCCGAGGACGACGAAAAATGCCTCTCCTATGAGGGTTCAAATTCCTGCGCCCACACTAAGTGTACCGACGACGAAAGCTGATTTTACCCCTGATCTTTCGGAGCAACTCACGATTGACCCGTGATAAGTGATATATCCGCTTCTACCGGATACATGATGTACACCTGCTCCAGAGAAGGAAGAAGAAATGAATTCACACAGAAAGACCGCAATAATTGTGGGAGTATTATACATCATTGGGACGGTTGCAGGCGTACTGAGTGTTGTTCTTACAAGCCCTATTCTAGATACTCCGGATTATCTTGTTAGAATTTCTGCAAATGCAAACCAGGTGATAATTGGAGCGCTTTTCGTGTTGATTATGGGTTTGGCGCTTGCTATGGTTCCAGTTATGATGTTTCCCATCTCAAGAAAACATGATGAGGCCTTAGCTGTTGGGTATGTTGTTTTCAGGGGAGCGCTTGAAACCGTTGGCTATATTGCTACGGTAATCAGTTTGCTATTCCTAGTGACGTTAAGTCGGGCATATGTTCAAGCTGGAGCCCCGGATCCTTCCAATTTTCAAGCCTTGGGCACTCTATTACTGGATTCAAAGGTGATTAGTTCTACTCATACGATCGTGTTTATCCTAGGTGCTCTGATGTTCTATTATTTGCTGTATCAATCAAAGCTCATTCCTCGATGGATATCAGGTTGGGGTCTCATTTCAGCCATACCGTATTTTGCTGCAGGCTTGTTAGAAATGTTCGCCTTCGTCGGTCACATGTCGACAATCGATGCCGTTTTGCGTGTTCCATTAGGCGTGCAAGAAATGGTTCTCGCAATATGGCTGATAGCCAAAGGATTCAATCCGACTGCAAGCGCTGGAAAAGAATGAAAGGGCAATAAGCGGTGGAAAAGCGTACCCGTGATCAAAGATATTAAGATACAGAAACCCTGTCAGGCGTGCGTTCCTTTGCGTGGCATTCATTTTTTGTCTCCTTTGGATAGGGCATAGCCGGTCAATCCAATCCCCAAGACGTAAAGAACGCTTAAGATGACATTCACCTGCCAGCGCGCGTGCCCAACCTGTGCGGAGGCGATAAAGGCCATCACTTCCACAAATCCAATAGTGAACAGCAGCGCCCAAAAGGCCCATTTTTGACGGTTGACCAGGTTTTTCCGGATGATGATCCAGACCATCACCGAGACTACCACCGAGCACGAATTGTACAGGATGGTCAACGCATTGAGGGACGCAATGACTCTCGAATCAAGCGCCGCGATTTCAGGTTTTTCAAACACCATGACCAGCAGCGGAGAGTTTGCGTTGAAAATGACGACGCTGGTCAAGATCAAAGCGGCGAGGAGGAAATTGATGCCGCTCCAGATTGAGAGAATGATCGAACCGGCTTTGAGCATCCTTCCTCTTCCCTATTCACATGGAGCGTCTTTGCACGCACGACTGCTTATAGAATCTGCGACTAGTAGAATCTGAGTCGCGGATTCTGACTTGGACAAAGGAAACTATGAAGGAGATGCGAATCCAGCAGGCGTCAGCAAAGAAACGAACGCTCAAAAGCCATATCAAGACGCGGAGCCGCAGATGTCCTTGAACTGTAATGGCAAGGAGCATTGGATGGTATGAGCAAGAAGGATACTGATTGGAGGAGCTTCATGAGAAGGCACTGGGGAGCGGTCGCCATACTTGCGCTGGCAGTGAGTTCGGCTTTCATAGGGGCTGTTTACGTGTTCCTGTGGTTCGTGGGCAACGCCCAGTCGTCGGGTATGGTGCCGGGAACACTGGGTCTCTGGACAATGGCGAATCTGGTGGGCTTCATCTTGTACGCAGTCTTCTGGGAGCTTCTGCTGATTGGAGTCCCTATAGCGATAGCCGCGGTGCTAGCTTGGCAGTGGTGGAAAAGACTGCCTGAAGAGGAGCAGAGGGGATATGACTTCGGCGGACGCAAACACTCAGAAGGTGGTGGAGTATCGTTGCTGTTCTTCATCGCGTTCTGCATAAAGGTCTTCGTCGATGGAAAGTGGAATGTCCCTATCGCCACGTTTACTCTGGACTACGTCGTGGGTTCTATGATCACAATCCTGGTATGGTGTCTGGTCATCTTCGGAATCCCCATCGCCATAGGATTGACCTGGTGGATAAGCCGCGAGATGAAGAAGCCCTAATCCCCGTACATCCTTGAGGTTCTTGGCATGTCTCTTGAGATCTTGTAGCCTCTGAAGCGCGTACTCTCCCATCTTCCTTCCGTGTTCCACCACCTTGTCTCGAGCAGGGATTTCGATGGTCTTGATTGCTGCTGCGATTACCCACCGGAATCTTCTACTCAGGCGGAGTGAAAGCTAACGTACTGTTCTTTGATCGAAAACCTGCGAGCGAGACTCCTTGGACGAAAACACTCTGGATCTATGATCTGCGCACGAACAAGCATTTTACGCTCAAACAGAACCCTCTAAGGGGTGTCGATCTTGAGGATTTCGTGTCATGCTACAGATCTGAGAATCGTTATGATAGGAGAGAGACCGAACGCTTCAAACCATTTAGCTACGATTATCTCATCAATCGTGATAAGGCCAACCTGGACATTTCTTGCCTCAAGGACGAGACGCTCGAGGACTCTGCGCATGTTTCTGATCCGGATATCATAGCTGAGGAAATCGCCGAGGACTTGCAGTCTGCCGCTGATCAGTTTGCAGATATCGCGGAAGATCTGAGAGAATGGGGCGGCTGGAAGACAGTAGGGCTTTTCAACAGACAGGGCTCAGGATCGACGTGATTCAAGGGGCTTAGAGAGAAGTTTCCAGGACCCATGGTTTAGTGAATCCGAGAATTCGCCTACCTAGGATCACGTCCCGGCGGCCGCACCATCTAGACATTAATGTATAGACATCAGATCATAATCACCAATTCAAATTTGGGTGTGCGCACCAAGGTACCCACACACACAAAATGACTGGTCCAAACTATGATACTGTGGGACGGCCTAAACGGATTCATTTTCGCATGCCTTCGGGCGAGTTCCTCTTAGTGTATAGACTCTCCAGCACTAAGAGCAGTTGTCGTCAGTGTCGTTATGCATGTCATTGATGCATGGAGGGAGATTTCTTAAGTTTGAACGGCATGTAAGTTAGGATCGATGCTATTTGTCAGAGGCGAAGGAGAGTTCGTCGCGTAGAGACTTTCTGAAGATTGCTGGAGGGTTCGCTGCGGGCGCGGTGGTTGCTGGGGCAGCGGTTGCCGCAACTCAACCCGTCGTTGGGCCCGCGGTGACGCAGACTGTGACTGAGAGCTTGACGGAGACGGTGCCGCCGAGTGTAGGAGACCTGGGTGCTTTCCGGTCCGCGCTTGAACGGGATGGTTTTACTGTAGGCCAAGGGGCGGCGGCTATGTTTCCCCTCCTTGAGGCGTACGAGGCAGGCCTGATCAAGACGTGTTGGGGCAATGACCCCACCAAGCCTTACTTGGTGTGTCTGCTTCCGCCGTCGCCCGGGGAACAGGTGCCCAGCTACAAGTTCAGGGTAGGTGAGTTCCTCGGCCTCAAAGGAGTCACGATTCTCTGTCGCGTGCGTCCCGATGAGGCTCTTGTCTTCGTCGGGCGGACACCACCCGAATGCGATTACTACGGATATTGTGGCTACCTGATGGAGAAAGTCTACGGAAACGAGAGAAGGGTCCTCTTCGCAGACCTGACTGACGCGTTGAATCATCTGACCATCAAGACTGAGGGGACTCCGAATGGAGTGGAGGGGAACCCGTTCGACAAGAACACGGTCATCGTGACTACCGCCGACAGGGGCATT
>Ga0315279_10003654_pt1 | contig 21206 bp, 18 predicted proteins | sample YL17G06_20_MG_FD_203694 | JGI IMG/M metagenome (GOLD analysis project Ga0315279, IMG submission 203694) | Sediment microbial communities from Yellowstone Lake, YNP, Wyoming, USA - YL17G06_20 | ecosystem: Environmental > Aquatic > Freshwater > Lake > Sediment | place: USA: Wyoming | collected... | reverse complement strand
ACGTTCTGTCTCGAGTCTGATGAGTTCCGAGGTCTCCGGATCAACCTCTCTTAAAGTAGGCATCCTCAATTTCCTTTATCTTGTCGAGTCTTCGCTGGTGTCTTCCCCCTTCAAACTCGCTTTTTATCCACGTATCTACGATTGCTAACGCTGCATCCTGAGGTGTCGTATCAGCTCCCAGGATGAGGATATTTGCGTCGTTATGGTTACGGCTCATCCGGGCGCAATAGGTGTCTTTGCAGAGAGCAGCTCTCACACCCGGAAATTTATTGGCTACAATTGACATGCCTACCCCTGACCCGCAGATGAGGATACCCCGCTCACATGCGCCGGAAGATACCTTCTCTGCAACCTCTTTACCGAGATCAGGGTAGTCAACAGGTTCACCGTCAAACGGTCCTGCATCGATCACGGGCACAGCTTGTTCGAAGAGAAAGGTCTTTATCTTTTCCTTGAGATCCCGTCCCCGGTGATCACTGCCAATAATGATTTTCATCCTTAAGAATGCATTAACTGGTGAATTCCTTAAAAACAAGTGCGGCGTTGGTTCCGCCGAAACCGAAGGAATTGGACATTGCCACCCTTACCTTCGCCTTGCGGGCAACATTGGGCACGTAATCAAGGTCACACTCCGGATCAGGCACTTCATAGTTTATCGTGGGTGGCACGATCCCTTCTTTGATGGTGAGTATCGTGAACACCGCCTCTACTCCACCGGCGGCACCCAGGAGATGGCCGGTCATTGACTTGGTTGAACTGACCATCAGTTTCTTTGTATGTTCTTTAAATACGGTCTTCATAGCCATCGTCTCTGATAAATCATTGAGCGGGGTGGATGTACCGTGAGCATTTATGTAATCCACCTCGGAATAGGGAATGCCCGCAGCCTTCAGAGTGATCTCCATGCAGCGAGCTGCCCCCTCGCCGTTCGGTGAAGGGGCAGCGATATGGTAAGCATCTGCATTACAGCCGTATCCTATGATCTCGGCATGGATCATGGCATTCCGCTTTACGGCGTGGCTGAGTTCTTCCAGGACGAGGATACCGGCACCTTCGGCAACGACAAAGCCGTCCCGATCCTTTTCGAATGGGCGGCTTGCCTTTTGTGGCTCCTCGTTCCTCGTGGAGAGGGCTTTCATCGCGTTGAATCCCCCGATGGCCAGAGGGGTGATAGTAGATTCAGCCCCGCCGGCGATCATGGCATCGGCATCTCCTCGCTGAATGATTTTGTAGGCCTCCCCGATGGAATGGTTTCCCGTAGCACAGGCAGTGACCACACTGCTGTTCGGTCCTTTCGCACCGAAGAAGATGGAGATCTGTCCGGGTGCCAGGTTGACGATGAGCATGGGAATGAAGAAGGGTGATATCTTTTTAGGCCCTTCCTTCAACAGGATGGAATGATATTTTTCTATTGTGGTAAGTCCGCCCAGACCGGCCCCGACCAAGACTCCTACCCTCTCAGCGTTGCTCTGGTCAATCTTCAGATGGGAATCTTCCATCGCCATGATACCGGCGGCGAGTGCATAATGGATGAAAGGATCCATCTTCCGTGCCTCCTTCCTGTCAAGGAAGGAGGTGGGATCAAAATTCTTTACCTCACCGGCAATCTTGGTCTCATATTCGGTAGTATCAAATCTGGTTATCGGGCCAATTCCTGAACGGCCTTCACAGAGAGCCTGCCAGTTCTCTTTGATACCGATACCAAGAGGACTGATAATCCCTAAACCAGTAACTACTACCCTTCTTGTCACGTTTTCCTCTCCATTCAACCTTTTTGTTCCACGCCGAACGCCTCACTGACGGTTATGTCTGGAGGTGTGAAGTGATATAATCAATGGCGTCTTGAACTGTCTGGATTTTTTCAGCATCCTCGTCAGGTATCTCCTGACCGAATTCCTCTTCCAGGAGCATAACCAATTCAACCAGGTCAAGAGAATCTGCTCCTAAATCTTCAACAAAGGATGCTTCAGGAACGACCTCTTCTTCTCTTACGCCAAGTTGTTCAACAATAATCTCCTTCACTCTTTTCTCTACTGATGTTGCTGCCATCTATCGTTCACCCCCCTTCCTTTCTTCTCCTAACGTTACCATAGGTTCCTCCTTTCACATATACATACCACCGTTTACATTAATCACCTGACCGGTAATATACCGTGATAAATCAGATACGAGAAAATACACCGCAGCGGCAACATCATCCGGAGTGCCCAGCCTCTCCATGGGAATCTGCCTGGTCAGTGCTTCCCGTTCTTTTTCCGGAATGGCCTGCGTCATAGCGGTATCAATGAAGCCCGGAGCGACGGCATTCACCGTAATACCCCGGTTAGCATACTCTCTCGCTACTGCTTTGGTAAAGCCGATAATCCCTGCTTTGGAGGCTGAGTAATTGGCCTGCCCGGCATTCCCCATCAGTCCCGTGATTGAAGCGATATTCACAATCCTCCCGTTTTTCTGACGAAACATGAATTTAAGGGCTGCCCGCGTACACGCATAGGTACCCTTCAGGTTGACCTCCATTACCTGATCCCATTCTTCCGGCTTCATGCGAAGGAGAACATTGTCTCTGGTGATGCCGGCATTATTTACCAGAATATCAATCTTTCCAAGTTTATCAACTGTTTCTTTGACCATCTGTTCTGCAGCGCTGACATCAGCCACATTGGCCTTTATCGCGAGACTCCGTACCTGGAGCGCTTCAATCTCTTGCGCTGTTGCCTGTGCCCTTTCCAGGTTGATATCAGTGACTACCACATTAACCCCATGCCTGGCAAGAGTGAGTGCAATGGCTTTCCCGATGCCCTGTGCTCCACCGGTAACAATCGCTACCCTGCCGTTCAGTTCTCCTGAGTTATTCAACAGGTCTTCTCCAGGTTCTTCAGTCCATTGATATCTTCTACATTGATGGCCTGTACACTGCGATTGATCTTCTTCATTAAACCGCAGAGGACCCTACCCGGCCCTACTTCGATCACCGCTTCCATCTCCTCCTGCAACAACCGGCTCATGGACTGTTCCCATTTTACCGGATGGTCAACCTGTTTGGTTAATAATGCCTGAATGTTGTCCTTTGAAGGATAGATCTCTGCCTCGGCATTGGAGATGACCGGGATCGTGATGTCAGAAAAAGCGATCTTCTTCAATTCTACGGCAAGCCTTTCTGCGGCCGGTTTCATGAGGCTGCAGTGGAAGGGAGCGCTCACCGGTAAAGGGACCAGACGGGCTCCCCGTTCAGTTGCCATGGCACTTGCCCGTTCTACCGCCTCCTGGTGCCCGGAGATGACAATCTGTTCCGGGCTGTTGTAGTTCGCCGGAGAGACTACCTGTCCCGAGGCGGCATCGGCGCAGATGTTTTCCACGTCCTCTTTCGAAAGGCCGATGATGGCAGTCATGCTTCCTATACCCACCGGAACCGCTTCCTGCATGAATTGTCCTCGTAACCGGGTGATCCTCACACCGTCAGGGAAGGGGAGAGCGTCTGCGGCGATGAGCGAGGTGTACTCACCCAGGCTATGGCCGGCTACGAGCACAGGCCTGACACCTGTTTCGGAAGACAGCACCCTGAGAATTGCTACACTCACCGTCAGGATAGCCGGTTGGGTGTTGAAGGTCAACTTTAATTCAGATTCCGGTCCGTCGAAACAGAGTGTAGAAAGAGAAAAACGCAAAGCATCGTCAGCTTCTTCAAACGTCTGCCTGGCCACGGGGAAGTTCTGGAAAAACTCCTTCCCCATGCCTACATATTGTGATCCCTGACCTGGAAAGATAAACGATAGTTTAGCCATTGGATAAAAAAGATATCAGCTCTTGGCGCTTTCCTTTATCAGGAACTGCCCGATCACGTTCCTCTGAATCTGGTTTGTCCCTTCATAGATTTGCAGTATCTTGGCATCCCGCATCATCTTTTCAACGGGATAGTCCCTCATGTAACCATAGCCTCCAAAGATCTGAACCACATCGGTGGTAACCCTCATTGCCACATCAGAAGAGAAGAGCTTAGCCATGGAGGCAACCTTGGCTGTATCCTTGGCACCGGTATCGGCATACTTGGCTGCTGCATAGGTTAATGCCCGCGCAGCTTCAATCTGCGTAGCCATATCAGCCAGCATGTGTTGAACTGCCTGATGGGCGATAATCGGCTTGCCAAAGGTCTGCCTTTCACGGGCGTACTCAACAGCAGCATCCAGAGCGCCCTGAGCTAACCCGACTGCCTGAGCCGCTATGCCCGGCCTGGTCTGATCAAAAGTTTTCATTGCTACGATGAACCCCATGCCTTCTCGAGAAATAAGGTTCTCCCTGGGCACACGGCAGTCCTCAAAGATCAGCTCTCGCGTAGCAGAAGCCCTGATCCCGAGTTTTTTCTCCTTCTTGCCGAAGCTGAAGCCGGGTGTCCCTTTTTCTACAATGAAGGCACTGGCTCCCCGCGGTCCTTTGGTTTTATCAGTCTTGGCGATGATAGAGTAGATTTCAGCTTCGCCCCCGTTCGTGATCCACTGTTTCGTGCCGTTGATGACATAACCATCACCATCTTTTTGAGCAGTTGTCCGGATTGCTGCCGCATCGCTTCCTGCCTCGGGTTCGGTAATGCCAAAGGCGGCCAGCTTTTTACCGCTTGCTATCTGCGTGAGATATTTCTTTTTCTGTTCTTCACTGCCAAAGAGGAGAATGGGATAGGCGCCAAGACCTGAGGCGGCAAAAGAGACTGAGACACCGATACATATCCTGCTCAGTTCCTCCACGGCGAGACAGTTTTCAAAGTTTCCTGCCCCCAGACCACCGTATTCTTCAGGTATGTAAATTCCAAAGAGGCCGGCATCTGCCAGAATCCTCATGATCTCCCAGGGGAATTCTTCCTTTTCGTCCAGTTCGGCCCTCACGGGAAGAATCTTCTCTTTAGCGATCTTGCGGGTTAGCTCTACGATATGTATCTGCTGTTCATTTAAAAAATAATTCATATACCTCTTCCTTTATACTCACCAACGTACCACTGCTGCTCCCCAAGTAAAACCTGCCCCGAAGGCATTGAAGAGGAGGATGTCTTTTTCCTTTATTCTTCCCTGCCGGTTGGCTTCATCGAGAGCAATTGGTATAGAAGCTGATGAGGTATTACCATATTTTTGGATATTGAGATAGATTTTTTCATCCGGCAGATTCAGCCTCTTGGCAATAACCTGGATTATCCGTAAATTTGCCTGGTGGGCAATTAAAAGACTGATCTGTTCACTTTTCAGATTGTTATAGGCAAGCGCCTCTGTTACTGCATCCTCGAGTGCTTTTACTGCGAGTTTAAAGACTTTATTGCCATCCATTTTGAGATAGTGGAGCCTCTTGTCGATTGTTTCATGGGTTGCAGGGTGGGCAGACCCTCCACCGGGCTGACAGAGGAGATCACCGTAGGTGCCATCGGAGTAGAGATGAATAGAGAGAATCCCACGGTCACCGGTTGAACCGGTGAGAACAACTGCTCCTGCACCATCTCCAAAGAGGACACAGGTTGTACGATCCTGATAGTCCGTGATCTTAGAAAGGCATTCCACTCCTACAAGCAATATATATTTACAACTCCTGTTTCTGATAAAGTTGTCTGCTACTGAAAGACCATAAATAAATCCCGAGCAACCGGCCGAAAGGTCAAAGGCAAAGGCCTTTTTAGCTCCCAGATGATGCTGCACTAAACAGGCAGTTGAAGGGAAAAGCATATCGGGTGTAACGGTGCCTACGATGATCATATCCAGATCTTGAGGAGTTAGCCCAGCCATCTGGAGGGCACGTTGAGCCGCCCGAGCGGCAAGGGTGGAAGAGCCAACCCCATTCTCTACGATTCTCCTCTCCTTAATACCACATCGAGTGGTAATCCACTCGTCGGTAGTATCCACTAACTTTTCAAGATCATGATTGCTCAAGATCTTTTCCGGGAGGTAAGATCCGGTACCGACAATCTTAGTTTTGAACATTTTCTTTTTTTTCAGCCAAGATATGTCCGAGTTGATGAGGCGGTCAACTGACCTCTTCAATCTCGATGACTGTCCTGCCCTTATAGGCGCCACATTTTGGGCATACCCGATGGGGCAGTTTTGGTTCGTGGCACTGAGGGCAGAGAATATAATGGGGCGGTTTCAATGTGTCGTGGGTTCGCCTCTTGTTTTTTCTTGATCTGGAATGTCTTCTTGTTGGTAGTGGCATAGGTTTGTCTCCTTAACTCCTTTTCCTTACCTTCCTATCGCTGAGAAGGTAGAATGCTCTCTTCTTTGGCTACACTGACAGGTGTCCACATTGAGGTTAATCCCACAGACTGGGCATAAACCCTTACAGGAATGGGTACACCGTGGATAGACAGGCACGGACAGAAAGATCTGTTCTTTTACGACCTGGCCAAGATCTATATCTTCTCCATCGTAGAAACTGAATTCCAGGTCTTCACAGGTAAGCTCAGTCTCTGCATGACGTTTCATAGTTCCTACCCAGGGGGTGAGGGTATAGGTGATAGCTTCCCTCAAGGGGTAAACAAAATCTTCTGCACACTTGGTGCATGCCAGCAGGAGAGCGGTATCAAGAGTTCCATGGATAAAAACATTTTTGCCAGAACGGCTGATCTTGAGAGAAACAGTGGTAGGAGCAGCAAAGGAAAAGTGGACTTCCTTTTCTTCTCTGAAAAGCTCGCTCAACCAGCTTGTATCTTTCGTAAATTCTACCTGGATCCCCTGCTCTGTAATCTCTTCTCTTTTTATCTTCATTTCTGTTTACACAAAACAATAAATCAAGAAGTGTATTTATATAAATGAACACAGAATCTCTTGTCAATCTAAATTTATTTTCAATATAATCTTAAAAATGTAACCTGAAAAGAAACCCTTGTCAATTATTTTAGTTTATACTGCCTATCAACCGGCATGGACTCATCCCTTGATCAGTTGAGAATCATTCCTCCCGAGAAGATAGTTTATATATAAATTAAATCAAGTTTCTGAGAATACGAAAATATTTCATAACATGCTATATTTATTATTTTGCAGGTGACGTCTTCACTTTTCTGCTTGACAAGGTGTTTTTTTCTGTTATTAATGCCACTTAAGTATGAATACTTAAACATGAATAGTAAACATGGGGTAAATCCTATGAATAAAAGGGTAGTAATAACAGGTGTAGGGGTGATAACCCCTATAGGGATCGGGAAGAAAGACTTCTGGGATTCCCTTGCATCTGGCAGATCAGGGATAAGAAAGATAACGAGATTTGATGTTTCTTCATATCCATCGCAGACAGCCGGTGAAGTAGATAATTTTGATCCAACCGATTATATGGATCCCAAGACCGCGAGGAGGATGGACAGGTTTTCCCAGTTCGCAGTGGCAAGTGCCAAGATAGCGTTAGAAGACGCCCAGTTTGAAATAAATGATAAAAACTGCCGTGAGATTGGGATTGTCATTGGTTCAGCAATTGGAGGGCTTCCACTTGCCGAAGATCAACACAGCATATTTTTAGAGAAAGGGCTCCGGAGGATCAGTCCTTATTTAGCAATATGTCTGTTTACTGGCGCAGCTTCTTCTCAAATCTCTATTGCTCTTGGTATTAAGGGCTTCAGTAATACCCTGGGTGGGGCTTGCGCAACCGGGACTGATGTAATTGGCCATGCCTTCCATAACATACGCCACGGCATTTCCAGAATCATATTCGCAGGCGCGGCCGAAGCCCCTCTGTCACCTTTTACCTATGGAGCTTTCAGTGTAATGAATGTCCTTTCTACCCTCAACGGAGACCCGAGAAAATCCTCGAAGCCCTTTGATCGCGAGCGAAATGGGTTTGTTCTGAGTGAGGGTGCTGCAGTCCTTATCTTAGAAGAGCTTAACCATGCTTTGGACCGGGGAGCCCATATTTATGCCGAGATTTTAGGGTACGGAACAACTTTCGATTCCTTCAATATGGCTCAGCCTTCTCCAGATGGAATAGAAGGTGCAAATGCCGTTAAATTCGCTCTAAAGGATGCTGAGATAAGACCTGAAGAGATTGACTATATTAATGCACATGGGAGTGCCACCCCTTTGAATGATCGGACGGAGACCAAGATAATTAAGGAGGTATTCGGAGAACACGCTTATACTATTCCTGTCAGTTCAAATAAATCTATGACCGGGCATCCTTTGGGTGCGGCCGGGGCCATTGAGGCAGCTGCCTCCATCCTCACCCTTGAACACCAATTTCTGCCACCCACCATAAATTTACAGAATCCCGATCCCGAATGCGATTTGGATTATATTCCTAACGTAGGTCGGGAGGCTGAGGTCAATATTGTGCTTTCAAGTTCATATGGTTTCGGTGGGAAAAACTCTGCAATACTACTGAAAAGATTTAATGGTAATGGTGGACCTACATAGATGAATGTTTCCATTTGACTGAATAGGAATTTGTCTTTCTATCTTACATTAAAAAAAAAGATAGATCTGAAATCAATTAGGTTTTTCTTCTGCCTTATATTATTTCTAACAATTTCTTTTAGTCTAAGACCTTCCATTTCCTTTGGAGGTGGTTTCCTCATCTATAATCAGGATGCAGCAGCCAGTGGACAGGGACTTGCCTTTACTGCCCAGGCAGATAACCCTTCTGCAGTCTTTTATAATCCAGCAGCTATTAACCGGTTGGAAGGTACGCAAATCTCTTCAGGATCAACCCTCCTCATGCCCCAGACCAGTTTTAAAAGCGCCATGACCGGCTCAAAAACCGATATGAATAGTCACATTTATCTCTTACCCAATATATTTGTTACTCATAAGATAAATGATAAATTCAGTGCCGGGATTGGCTTTTACTCTCTCTTCGGTCTGAGCGTGGATTGGCCTGATGATTGGGAAGGAAAATACCTCTCTACTTTTTCAGCATTGAGAAGTTTTTATCTTAACCCGGTGATCTCCTGGCAGGTGAATCCAGAATTCTCTCTCGCACTTGGAGGTAGCCTTATCTATTCAGACGTTGAACAAAGAAAGGCTTTGAGCTTTGCCCCCCTTCCTGTCCATGATGGAGAGGTAAAGCTGGATGCAGACGGAATCAGTGGCGGATATAACATTGCTCTGCTGTATCACGCCAATAACCATGTGGATGTAGGAATTTCTTACCGCAGCAAGGTGAGTCTCACGTATAAAGGGGATGTCAAAACGAAGGCCCCTTCTTACCTTGCTTCGTACATGCCACACGGGGATATATCATTGGACATGGATTTCCCGCCTATTCTGGTAATGGGGATTGCTACTTCATACATTAATAATCTTACCATAGAGGCTGATCTGTATTGGATAGGCTGGTCCACCTATGATGAATTGTATGCGGACTTTGAACAGTCTGTACCCAAGGCATTCGCAAAGTACACGGCACCGATTCCGCGAAATTACCATGATGTCCTGACATACAGCGTGGGGATGAAATACCGTTTGAATCCCCATTTTGTTCTCCGGGCAGGTTATATGTATGATACTTCACCAGTACCTGAAAAAACTTGTGATCCTGTACTCCCTGATTCAGATAGAAACGAAATCTCGATAGGTATTGGTTATAATAATAATAAATATAGCTTAGACCTTGCTTATTACGCAGTTATTGCCAAAGACAGGAAAGTAACAAATAATATCAACGGGTTTAATGGTAAGTATGAATTCTTTGTTAATCTCATCGCATTTAATTTTAATTATAAGTTTTAACCTTTACTATCGTGCAATTCTCAGGGACATTTTTTATAATCTGTTAGTTGTTAGTAAATAGAGCAAACACATCAGATTAAAAGTATATTTGCTTGACTAATAAGAACTTTTGCTCTCTCATTTATAAATTCATTTGATTTCATATTAATTCTATAATATCCTGGAAAATAAAAGCTATTTTGAGCGAATAATCTGAGGGTTGCATGAAGACACTGATTACCGGTTCTACAGGTTTCATAGGGAGGCACCTGGTAAGAAAACTCCTCGAGAAAAATCGGGCTATAAGGTGTCTTGTGAGGCCCAAAAGTAATATAAATGAGTTGAAGAAACAGGAAGTAGAAATCTCCTTTGGAGACTTGCTGAACAAAGATTCACTGAAAAAAGCTGTAAAAGATGTAAACATTGTATACCACCTGGCAGGTGAGGTATTCGCAAAAAAATGTAGTGACTATTTCAAAACCAATGTATTGGGCACAGAAAATTTATTGAATGCTTGCCTGTCTGAAAATATAGAAAAGATTATACATTTAAGCAGCATAGGGGCCGTTGGACCGAATCCAGACCGGGATAACTTACTCACCGAAGAGAGCCTCTGTTACCCTATTAACAGCTACGGAAGGAGTAAGTATGAAGGGGAAAGGGTTGCGCTGAGTTATTACCATAAATTTGGTCTGCCCATAGTCGTCATCAGCCCCCCAATAGTTTATGGCCCTGGACAGCCGGATGTGTTGAATGGAGTCTTTAAACAGGTATACCAGAAAAACTTCTTCATAGTAGGTGATGGAAAATGTTTAAGGAGTCTCTGTTACATTGATAATTTAATCTATGGTCTCAGCCTCGTTGAAGAACATAAGAAAGCAGAGGGCCAGGTATTCTTTATTGCCGACGAAAAAGTATATACCTTCAATGAAATCTTGAGAACCATAGCCGCAGAAGAAGGTGTTGAATTTAAGGAGAAACATATTGGAGAATGGTTAGGAAACTTCTCCTTAGCTGTTTTTAAGCTATTAGAAAAAAAATTAAGTTTAAGTCTTATGTCCCTGTACGCTATTGGCGCTCTGATCCTCAATTTTGGCTGTGACATATCCAAAGCTAAGAGAGAACTTGGCTACCAGCCACAGATTGACTTACAGGAAGGGATGAAACGTACGGTTAACTCCTTAAAGGATCTTCTTTCAAAATATCAATGAGCCCTCTTTTCACCGCGTTCTTTTTGATGTTTATGGTTTTCATGGCTGCCCAACGCATTTGGGAAACTTTTTTCAGGAAGATGGGTAAGAGCGGTACGATTTTTAAAAAATGGACTTTTTCAGTATTAAGCACACTTCATGTTACGATCGGTATTGGAACTATTGTTGAATATTTTGTTATGCAAAGAACTATCAACCTTGGTGTTACTCTCCTGGGTCTTATAATGTTTTTCTCTGCCTTTTTTTTCAGAACTTGGGTAATTAATATACTCGGCGAATATCACAGCATACATATTGAAATTAGAGAAGACCATCCCCTGATGAGGGAAGGACCCTATCGATATATAAGGCATCCTTACTATTTGAGTGTTATTTTTGAACTGTTAGGTTTCCCCCTTATTGCCAATGCGTACTATTCCTTTCTCTGCTCTCTCTTCGTTTATCTCCCCTTTTTATTGATCAGAGTTCATTTTGAAGAAAGAGCCATGACAGAAAAATTTGGCGATGCATATTTAAAATATAAATCAGAGACATGGCGTTTTTTACCCATTAAAAGAAAATAGAAAATCTATGATTAATTATATTGGGTCTCACATAGTTATATTGGTTACGAATATTAGTCTTGGGGTATTCGTATTTCTAAAAGATAAGAAAGGTATATTAAACAGATTATGGTTCCTTTTAAGTCTATGCGTAGGGATTTACTGTTTTGGCTTTATAAAAACCATCATAGCCACAAATGATAAATCTGCATTACTTTGGGGGAGATTCTTATATCTTGGAGTCATATTTATTCCCACGATTTTTCTTCATTTCAGCTTGGCGCTCCTAAATGAATCGAGGAAAAGAAGGAAAATACTCTCTATAGCCTATTTACTTTGTATAGCCTTCCTTATCCTTGATTTCACTCCCTGGTTTATACGAGATGTTGCACCCATTCCCCCGTTCAACTATTACGATGTCCCAGGTAGAATCTATCCATTTTTTCTCTTGTTTTTTTCCGTGCAGATAATCTACGCCCACTATAGACTTTTTAAGTCTTTAAAAACGTTAACCAGCATGAAACGGAACCAGATAAAATATTTCTTTGCGGCCACAAGCATAGCATTTATAGGGGGGGCAACTATTTTTCTCCCTGTTTATGGGATCCGAATCCCTCCATATGGAAGCTACTTAATTGCACTCTATCCTATAATTTTCAGTTATGCCATTGTTCAACACCACCTCATGGATATCACCATTGTGCTTAAAAAAGGAACGATAAACCTACTCCTCTTAAGTCTTATTTTTTTACCTTCTCTTGGTATTGTCATCTTTTTTGAGAAGATATTCTTAGGTTCAATTAATATTCCCTTGACCCTCATTGTTGCTTTGCTCTTTATTATTGGTATTTACCTCGCCCCCCGGATAAAACCACAGGTTGAAGACGTGGTTGACCGGATTATCTTCAAGGATAAATACCGCTACCAGAAGACCTTGAGTGATTTCAGCAAGGTTATGGTATCCATCCTTGATCTCCAACTCCTTTCCCAGAAGATTATTGATACCCTTACCCAAGAGATTGAGATAGAAGGTGCATCCCTTTTTATCATGGATGAGGAGAAAGGATGGTACTATCCCATAGTATGTACTGGGGCAGGTTGTGATGAGGTGAAAAAATTCATTCTTTCTAGGGATGAACCCTTCACGGCCCGGTTAAAGAAGAAAAAAGATATTATCATTAAAGAAGAATTGCGCCAGCATGAAAGAGTGTACAATGAACGAATGGAAATGATGCAGGCAGAGGTAACCATTCCTCTCCTGTGGAAGAATGAGCTGGTTGGGGTATTGAATCTCGGCCATAAGGTAACCCGGGATATGTATAACCGGGAGGATCTGGGCCTCCTCAAGACCCTGGCTAACCAGGCTACTATTGCCATCGAGAATGCGAAGATGTATGATGCCTTGAAGAAAACCAAGAGTCGCATGCAGAGGGCAGACCGGCTTGCTTCCCTGGGTACCCTGACCGCCGGTTTAGCCCATGAAATCAGGAACCCTCTTGTGGCTGTAAAGACATTCCTGCAGCTTCTGCCGGAGAAGTATGATGATGATGAGTTTCGCAACTACTTCCTCAGCGTAGCCTCGGGGGAGGTAGACAGGATCTCCTCTCTGGTTACCGAACTCCTGGATTTCGCACGTCCTTCAGAGCCCCAACTGAGAGAGGAAAATATCAATGAGATTCTGGATAAGATGGTAACGTTAGTCACCACCGAGACGAAAAAAAAGAACCTGAAGATTACCAGAAACCTTGGTGAACATCTTCCTTTCATCCAGGTGGATAAGGACCAAATCAAGCAGGTCTTTTTGAACATCCTTTTGAATGCTGTTCAGGCAACCCCGGAAAACGGTGAAATCACGATTGTAACCCGCAGCTTTGCAAAGAGTCCCGGAGAAACCTTCCTCCAGATAGAGGTTAAAGATACCGGGCCGGGTATCCCGGCTCAAGAACTGGAACTTATCTTCACCCCCTTTTACACGACGAAGACGCAGGGAAGTGGTTTGGGACTTTCGATCACTCACCAGATTGTCGAAGAACACCGTGGTTATATCGAGGTGGATAGCCAGGTGGGTTCAGGGACGTCCTTTACGATCAATCTTCCTCTCAACGCCGATTCCCTGACAGAAAAGAGGCAGAAGGCAACTGTTCAATGAAAAAATTTCTCATTATAGAGAACTCTCCTGTCCTCCGTGAGTCTCTCGCCATCATATTAAGAAACGAGGGCGAGGTGATCACTTCCTCTTCCCTCATCGATGGCATTTCCCTTCTCAGAAAAGATGCGATAGACCTCATTCTCTTGGGAACAGACGATCTTCTTTGGAACATCAAAGACCTGGTAGAGGAAGTGGTAGAGATAAAGAAGCAGGTACCCCTTATGCTTATAGGTGAGCAGCGTCTCCTCACGACATACCAGACATTCCTCGAGGGGTATGTCGTAGAATCTATCGTTTTACCCTTCAAGGTCTACGAGCTCAGGAAAAAGGTCAGAGAGACCTTATCCGGTTTTGTTCCTCCCCTTAAGGCGAGAAGTCATGAAAACAGGCTTATTGAGAAATACCAGAGGTTCTATGAGTCCTCGCTCTTAGACAGCAGAGTGAAAAGATTCATTCCTAAAATATTGAGAGGCAAGAGCCCCATTTTACTCTGGGGAGAGAAAGGGTCGGGCAAAGAGACTGTTGCCAAGATTATACACTACCTCGGCTCGAAAAATGCCGGTGCATTTATTAAATTTGACTGCGCCACTCTTACAGAAGATGCGCTTGCGTCTCAACTACAGGCGATGCCATCACCGGCCGTTTCCGAACATGCTGAGGTCAGTTTGTACTGGGATGAAATAGGGAGATTGAGTCTAGAAATCCAGATGCGAGTAGAAGAGATTCTTGAAGAGGGTCTGAGAGAATTTTCTCTCCAAGGATTGCCGGCCTCACCGCGCATCATCGCTTCTTCCTCAGAAGATCTGAATGAAGCAGTAGCGAGAGGGGTGTTTCGAGAAAGCCTCCTCTATAGACTCAATCATTTTCCCCTCCGTATTAAACCTCTCCGGGAGAGGATAGATGATCTTCCTCATATTGCCGGAGAGATCATCAATCGCTTCGTCGGGAAAGATTTCACCAAGAAGAAGCAGATCTCTCCTGAAGCCATGGAGATTCTGAAAAATTACTATTGGCCTGGTAATCTCCGGGAATTGGAAAGCGTACTCCTGAGAAGCTGTCTCATTGCGGAAGAGGAGATGATTACCAGGCACGACATTTTCTTCACAGGAGAAGAGGTTCCCGCTCAGGGGATCAAAAGAACGCTCTTCGTCTCTCCCGTGGTTTCCGAAGAGCCAGAGACTACCTTTGAGCAGCTCTTGAGTGGTCTGGCCCATGAGATAAAGAATCCCTTAGTGGCCATAAAAACATTTACCCAGCTTCTCTCTGAACGGTTTGACGATGCTGAATTCAGAAAGCAATTCTATCAGATTGTGGGCAAGAGTATCGATAGGATTGAATGGCTGACCAAGAGGGTTTTGGATTACGCCAACTTTCTGGAAACCCGGCTCATCCCCGTAAACTTTCCAGCACTCCTCGATCACATCATTACCCAACACCAGACAGCGTTACGTGCAAAAAAGATAACGGTTCAGAGGGAGGGGTTAGAATCGTTATCTTCTTCAACCGTCTTGAGTGATCCCCGTCAGCTCAGCTATATCCTGGAGAACATTATCGTCCATTGCGTTAGCGATCTGCCTGAAGGAAGTCACGTGGTCTTTTCCGCCCGGATCTCTCACCTTGAAGCGAAGGAAAGGGAACGATTCCCGTTTAAGGATCTCCTCACCGATAGGATGGTGGAGCTGAACATCACCTGCCCTTCTCTTACTCACGTCTCACCAACGAGTGTTCCTGTCTCTCTTCCGAGTACCCGGATTTATAGTCTGGAACTGTTCCTGTCCCAGGTGATCGTCAATAGAAATTTAGGGATCATGGAAAGAACTATGGATCAGGTGGGGACAGTCATTACGATCAAAATGCCTGCTGACGAATGTTTGCCGAAAGAGATGCGCCGTGAAGAAAATTCTGATTGTGGATGATGAGCTGGCCATTCGGGAATCGCTCCGGATGATCCTGCAACAAGACTATGAGGTCTTGGCCGTTTCGAGCGGGGCCGAGGCCTTAGAGAAGATGAGGGAAAGTGAAATAGATCTGGTCCTCCTGGATGTCATTATGCCCGGATTGGATGGGATCCAGTTACTGGAGAGGATGAAGAGTGAGTATGATATCCCGGTCATTATGATCACGGCCGCCAATACCATCAAGACTGCAGTGCAGGCAATGAAACTGGGGGCTTATGACTATATCTCAAAACCATTCGATGTGGATGAGATAAAGATCGTGGTGCAAAAGGTCCTGTCCATTCAAGACCTCTCAAAAGAGGTAGAATACCTGCGGGCCGAGATCAGTAAAACCTATGGATTTGAAAATCTCATCGGTGGTACGAAAGAGATGCAGGAGATCTTTCGCTTGATCAACCAGATTGCCGTTTCAGACACGAGTGTTTTAATCCTGGGAGAGAGCGGTACTGGCAAGGAATTGGTTGCCCGGGCAATCCATTTCAACAGTTTGAGGAAAAATAAGCCGTTTATTCCCATTAATTGTGCTGCAATCCCTGATACCCTCATCGAGAGTGAGCTGTTTGGGCATGAAAGAGGCGCTTTTACCGGTGCGTCCAACAAAAGAATAGGGAAGTTTGAACAGGCCCATTCAGGGACGCTCTTTTTAGATGAAATTGCTGAGCTTTCCTTATCAACGCAGGCAAAGATCTTACGGTTTTTACAGGAGAGAGAATTTACCCGCGTAGGCGGGACTGAAACTGTTCATGTGGATGTCCGCCTCATAACGGCCACCAATAAAGATTTGGAAAACGCTATTAAGGATAGATCATTGCGGGAGGATTTTTACTACCGAATCAATATTATCCCAATCAGTTTGCCCCCACTGCGGATGAGAAGAGATGACATCCCCCTTTTAGTTAACCATTTTATTGATAAGGTTAATAAGAGGATAAAAAAGCACGTAAAAAGGGTGTCAGAGGATCTCATGGACTTCCTCGTTAATTATGAATGGCCGGGCAATGTGCGTGAACTTGAAAATTTAATGGAACGGATGATAACCCTCTCCAACCAGAAAGTGCTCACCATTAAGGATTTACCCTCTGCATTAAAAGATAAGGCAAGACCAAGTTTGATGAAGGAAAAAGTAGTTGAAGATGAAGCAGGACAGAGTGTGATGAAGGGAAAAGTGGTTGAAGGTAAAGTATCTTTTTTAAGAGCCACAGAGGAGTTTGAAAAGGAAGTTATTTTAGATGCACTGAAAAAAACCAACAATGTCCAGACACAAGCAGCTGCTCTCCTGGGGATCTCTCGAAGGATTCTGAAGTATAAAATGGATAAACTGGGAATAGAGTCTGAATAAGTCAGGTTCCTGAAACTCCCCTCATTGATGTACAAATTTGAACATCACACCCCCATTCAATAATTTTAACATAATTTCAGATAGTTAAAAAATTTAACAGTATTTGCTGTACAAAAATGTACACAAATATCCTCTATCGATTCCTTTAAGTTTATTTCTTCTTTAAATTTCCATTTGAATAAATCATAGTATTTTCAAGATATTACACACTTTGTCATAGATAATTCTATTGTTGGCAAGAGATTTGCTACATTTAATCTACAAATATGCGTTAGAAAGGAGAGAAGAGTGGAACAGGTCAATACAAATATTTTAGTGGTAGATGATGAGTTGGGACCACGCGAATCGATGAGGATGATTTTAAAGCCCTATTACAATGTCATTACTGCAGATAGTGGAGAGACTGCTCTCAATGTCGTGAAGAAAAAGCCAATTGATATTATTACGCTGGATCTTAAAATGCCGGGGCTCAGTGGGTTGGAGGTCTTAAGGGAGATCCGGAAGTTCAGCCCGGAGACAGAGATTATCATTGTTACCGGGTTCGGGACTCTTCAGACAGCTACTGAGGCAATGAAATACGGGGTTGCCAATTTTGTGACCAAACCCTTTGATGTCTCTGACATCATCTCGGCAGTAGAAAAGTCTATTGAGAAGAAGAGGTTTAATACCAAACTGAACCATTTCTTTCAAGAGGTGCTCTCTGAAGAGACCACCGCAAGTCCTGAGATGGCCGAAGAGTCGAATGTTTCAACGGAAGGGCTTGGAGAGAAAAAAACGGTTGAAGAAAACCAGTTCCTCAATGAATATCACGGGAACTTACCCCTCTCTGAAAATCTCTTAGATATTACCGAACAAAAGGTTAAGAAGATAAAAGAGCTTAAAGATGGTTTTTCCAACGAGGTGCAGGTGCTTGAAGAGAAACTCATTCATGCAGAGAAACTTGCTACTGTAGGACAATTATCCGCAGGTTTTGCCCATGAGGTGAACAACATCCTCTGCTCCATCGGGGGCTATGCTCAGTTTGTTCAGCAGAAGATATCAAAGAAGCAATTACCGGAGATGTCCGATGTTCAAGAGGATATAGAGATTATCATCAAACAGACAGAACGGGCAAATAAACTTATACAGAATCTCCTGGGTTTTTCTCGAAGCAACAAAAATGAGGAGAGTTTTGTGAATGTCACGGCTCTCTTTGATCGGGTGATCTCTTTCCTCAACTATAAACTGTGCAATCTCAATATTGATATTGTAAGAGAATATGAGTCAACCCTCCCTGAGGTATTTATTGACCCGAATAAACTGGAGCAGGTATTTCTCAATCTCGTCGTGAATGCCATCCATGCTATGCCTCGCGGAGGTACGATCAAGATTACAACCAGATTCCTCGGTAACCGCGGAGAAGGTTTTATCACCGTTGGTATTGCCGATACCGGTTGTGGCATCCCTGAGGAAAATCTCAGGAAGATCTTTGACCCGTTCTTCACTACCAAAGAGAAGGGCGTAGGAACAGGTCTGGGGCTTTTCATCTGTCGGAGGATCATTGAAAACTGCCAAGGGAGTATCGACCTTACCAGCAAGGTGGGAGAAGGTACCACGTTTACTATTACACTCCCCGTTATTAATACTCTATCTCCATCAAAACGGGAAGAGCACCCGTTGTACAATTAAGAGTTTTTCACCCCAGAGGAGGGGAAAAAATGAAAGCAGGGAAAAACTTAAAGCTAACCAGATGCGTGGATTGCAATGAGATCATACCTCTGAGCGTCTATGATTCTTATCCTGAGTACGTATATGATATTGAAAGGGATATCTTGAAAGAGCAAAAGAGGGATGATCGAAAGAATTTTGAAGACAAACATCAGAGACATCACCTGGAAGAGCTCCAGGTGATCGAAGGGAGTTGTATATCAGGAGGCCCCTACCGGGAACCAGTAAAGGCCAGTTATTTTGAAGTTACCAATGGCAGTGAAAAGTTTGTGATCAAAAAATGGAGAAAAGATATCTATGACCCCCTTACCTATGAACTGATACCCGGTCACCTTGCGTTCACTGAACTCATGTTTTCTCCCCAATACGATGACATCCGTAAGCAGTTTCAGACAGAGGTGAAGCTCACTGACCACACGGCGGGAAAAATGGAGCACTTTCTTACTGTTGTCCGGTCAGTAATCTCGCAGATGAATGAGAGTGATCTGGAAACAGAAGACCTGTACGAAACGGATAATCCTGCCATCGTGTATCTGAAATTGAACGAAGAGAAGGTCGGCAAGATACTGGAAGGATGCCGAACAGTGTTCACTCCTGAAGAACTGAAGAAGTTAGCAGTATTTATCAGGGAAAATAATGAACACGATGGGGTTATGACAGCTCTCGTGAAACGGCAATTTGAAATCAAGAGAACCGGTAGTAATCAGGAAATAGGGTAAAAACGTTTGTCCTGTAAATTAAAAAAGGGAGGAGTTTTTTGCTAACAGAATCCCTCGCCTCTTCGGTCCATCCAGTCGGGCAAGCATTTCCCTTTTTATCTCTTCGAACCTTCCCCGGTATCTGGAATTTAAACCTTCCGTATTGATATTCTTGAGGTTGAAGGGATTAATAAAATCCCCATGTTCTGAAATACGATAATCTAAGTGCGGTCCTGTAGCCAGACCGGTAGAACCTACAAAGCCAATAATCTCTCCCTGTTTAACCTTAGCCCCTGCTTTTATACCCTGAGCAAAATGAGAGAGGTGACCGTAATTGGAGGCATAGGTTGCATTATGCTGAATGGTGATGCAGTTCCCATAGCCCCCTTTCCAGCCGGCGAACATCACTTTCCCGTCGCAGACCGCTTCTATGGGTGTACCCGGGGGTGCTGCATAATCAATCCCATAGTGAGGGCGGTAGATCTTGAGAATGGGATGTAATCTCCGGGTGGTAAAGCTTGAACTGATACGGCTGTAGCGGAGAGGAGACTTTAAGAATTGTTTCCGGACAGATCTTCCTGCTGAATCATAGTAGCCTTCGATACCATTATTATTCTTAAAATAAAACACCTGATATGTACGTTCCTGATTTACAAATTCAGCAGCCAATATTCTCTTGGTATAGACAAATTTCCCTTCTTTATAATTATCTTCCAGGAGAACCCGAAATGAATCTCCTTCCCTGACATCAACAAAGAAATCGATATCCCATCCAAAGATATCAGCAAGATTCAAGACTAACTGGGAATTGAGTCCTGCCTGGATCGCATCTTCAAAGAATGAAGTCCTGATCCTCCCGGCAATCACAGAGAGTCGGGTTTCAAACTCGATCTCCTGCTTGACGGCAGTGAGACCTTGAGGAGAGTTGTGTACGACCAGTAAGGTATCCTGATCAATGGGATACTCTAAACGCCTCACCTCACCATTTTTTCGGTCAATTTGGATCTTGATCTCCGACCCTGGTTTCAGGCTTTTTATGGGATACAGCTTTTTAAAAGGCTGGATCAGGTCTGAGATATTCATTAATGGTGTGCCCATTCTGCGGAGTATTTCAAAGAGGGTGTCCTTTCGCTGTATCCGGTATTTTACTGTTTCAAACCCTTTGCTCAGGAGAAGAAAGCGGTCTTCCTTGATGGTAGGGGGTTCCAGATTGTCAGCGGAGAGGAAGGAGATCCTGAAGATTAATCCCATGATGATACCGAGCGCCAAGGAGAGAGATATACCGACTATGGCGTGCGCTCTGTCCTTGTATTCTGAGGGAAGAAGGCCCTTAATGAGATTCACTGTGCCCTCTTTGCTTTATACAGAGTGTCCAGATTTTTCTCCACGATCTCTTTCTTTCCCGTTGGAACTTTCAGCTCATACTCAGGGTAGTCAGGCGGGGTTGAGAGCTTTTTCAATTCCGGGTTCAATTCTTTCAACTCTTTGAGGTCAACCTCAGCTATGCGGGCAATTTCCCGCAAATCAATTTCCTGAGAAACCGTTACCTTTTCATAGGAAAGGGAATCGCCTGAAGATTGAAGGGCAATGCCATATCGTTCCGGATCTTGCGCTATCAGGGCAGCAGCTATCGATTTAGGGACAATATTGAGGGTATTCTTTTTGAGATAACCATCTGTTTTAAATCCCCAGAAATCTCTCGTCTCATACCTCTTTAAAGCCTTCTTGATGGGCCCTTCACCTGCATTGAACCCTGCCAAGGCTAAATACCAGCAGCCAAATTCCTGGTAGAGATCTCTGAGATACTGAGCAACAGCCCATGTTGATTTCTCTGGATTTTTCCGTTCATCAATCCAAGGATTGATCTTGAGACCATATTTTTTGGCTGTTGCAGGCGTGAATTGCCAGGGTCCGCACGTAGTTTTGTAACTGGCATGTGG
>Ga0315279_10003653_pt1 | contig 21206 bp, 8 predicted proteins | sample YL17G06_20_MG_FD_203694 | JGI IMG/M metagenome (GOLD analysis project Ga0315279, IMG submission 203694) | Sediment microbial communities from Yellowstone Lake, YNP, Wyoming, USA - YL17G06_20 | ecosystem: Environmental > Aquatic > Freshwater > Lake > Sediment | place: USA: Wyoming | collected... | reverse complement strand
GCTAATCCATCAAATCGCGCTATATGGTACGGCAGCGACAATGACTTCTCGACGTTGCTTACCAATACGGTAACTATGGTTGCGCCCTTTGATATAATAGACCCTCGAGGCAGAGAGTTTCATATAGTTGAAGTTGAGTTTTATGCGCCGCGGATTCTTAATGTCCCCGGTGATTACACAAATCTCCAGCAAGCTATTGATGATGCCCGTGACGGCGATATAGTTGTTATTGCCCCGAGCGACCAGCCATATCTTACAGTTCAAGGGTTCGACATTATCGGTAAAGCTATTACTATAACCAGCGCCAATCCTGACGACCCCAGTGTGGTGGCACGAACAGTCATACAAATGCAGTCACCTGGCCCCAGCGGCCTTGTCGGACCAGCCTTCTACTTTTCTGATGTTGAGCCTGATACGGTGCTGAACGGTCTTACCATCAGGGGATTTAATCTGTATGGTGGTGATGGTTTTGACGGCAATCCTGACCAGGGTTATTGGGACGGCGTGCCCGGGGGGAGTGTCTTTGGAAGCGCAATACTTTGCTGGGTTAACGCATCTCCGACTATTAAGAACTGCGTCATTACCGATTGCACCGCCAGGGGTGGCAATGGCGGCAATGGTGCCGACGGTGACGATGGCCATCGGAATGGGGGACACGGCGGCTGGCCTGGCAGCGCAGGGGGTGCTGGGATAGCCTGCCTGAGAGACAGTAATCCGATTGTTATAAATTGCACATTTAATAATTGCCGGGCTTACGGCGGCAACGGCGGCGACGGCGGTAATGGTGATGATGACCCGTGGGGCTACGGTGGCAACGGGGGCGGCTGGTATTATTCCTACGAACCGTATACACCCTATGAGTGGGGTCCATTCGAGTTTTATACTAACTACACGGGGCGCGGCGGTGCAGTGTATGCCGACAAAAGCAGCTCTCCGACATTTAGAAATTGTACTTTTACGAATAATCTTAGTGATGGTGGCACCTGCGGGATATGCGGTCAAAATGGCCCACCAGGGAGTAGATATGAGCCCAGCATAAACTGGACGATTGATAACTTCGGTGGCGCTGTATATCTGGGTGGTTCCGGTTACTGGAATTTCGGCGGTTACTGGAATTATTACTACGACTTCAATGACTTCAGCAAAGCAGGGTTTATAAACTGTACATTCAGCAATAATGTGGCCGACATAGATGGGACTCCGAATTTCGAGGATGAATTTGTCAGCTATGGCGGCGCAGCGGCTTTCGAGGTTAATTCAGCACCGCTATTTGAGGGCTGCACAATCAATAATAGCTTAGCCACCATTGGCGGAGCAATGTTCTGGGAATGGGCGGACCCGAATATTGCCGACTGCAACTTCATCCAGAATACTGCATACCACGGCGGCGGCGTATATTTTGCCGGTGGGACAAGCGAGATTCTCCGAAGCAACTTCAGTGAAAATCAAGCAATTATTGAGGCAGGTGAAGGCGGCGGAATATATTGCTTTGAACCCAATTTGGTGATTGCTGACTGCAATATAGGCAGTAACATTGCGAACGGTTCCGGCGGTGGGATGTATATCGCCGGCACCAGTAAGACATTAGAGGTCAAAAACTGCCTGATAACCGGTAACTCTGCGGGCCGAGACGGCGGGGGAATTTCGGCCAACTGGTACTGTGAGCCGAATATCACAAACTGCACGATTGCGGGCAATATAGTTACAGGGGCCGGCTTTGAGACAGGATACGGTGGAGGGCTGGCCTGCACTTACAATAGTTTTGCCAAGGTAGTAAACAGCATTATCTGGGGCAACTTAGCTAACCCTGCCGATTTTAACAGCACCGGAGACCAGATTTCTGTTGGGACCGGCTTTGAGTTCGACTCGAGGCCGGCGGTTGTTGCTGTTTCATATTCCGATGTGATGGGCTGGCGAAAGCCCTTCGACGCCAATGCTATCGATGCCAACTCTGTCTTTGTTGATACAGGCTGCACTTTAATCTGGGATTTCAAGAGTAATATCGATGCAAACCCGCGATTTACAAATGGTTACTTTTTGAGCCAGGTTGCTGCCGGGCAGAAAGTTAACAGCCCATGTGTTGATGCGGGCAGTGCCAACGTCGAGAGCTTATGTCTTGTTGGTACATATACTACCAGAACCGACCTTATTCCTGACTCTGGCATTGTGGATATGGGTTACCACTTCGGTTTTCCGTGGACCTATTGGAAAGGTATTCAGTATGAATTAATCGTTAGGGTAGTCGGCCCAGGCACGGTTGCCGTCGAGCCCAGCGCTATTGACCCCAACAATAAAGCGTATGACCCCCAGAACAACGTATTTACGTACAAATACGATGGGGGAACTCTATTAGTCTTGACAGCAACGCCCGCGGTGGGCTACCGCGTCAGGAGCTGGAGCGGTACCAACAAGGACCCATCATGGAATAGAAACACCAATGTGGTGATACTGGATGGCGACAAGGTTGTTCGCGTCGAGTTTGAAAAGGCGATTACGCGGAACATACTTGTCCCGGCTGAATACGGGACAATTGAGGAGGCCGTAGCCGCCGCCGGGTACGGTGACACCAATGTTATCGTAAGCAGGGGAGTCCACTATGTAAGTGACCCGGGCGGTATTGATTTCAAGGGTAGGAGCATCACTTTGATGTCCACCGACCCGAATGACCCGGACATTATAGCTACCACGATTATTGACTGTCGGGGCGACAGATACAGCCCCCGCCGTGTGTTCTACTTCCAGAGCGGCGAGGACCCCAATACCGTGGTGACGGGATTTACTATCCGCAACGCTTATACGCGAGGGCCGATGGGCTTGGCCGGGCGGTATGGGGTCCTTACTCCTATACCTTACGAAAGAATCGGGCCCAATCCGACCGACCCGCCTCGTGCGGAGCGCGGTGACAGCGCGACCGGCAACGGGTACGGCGGAGCGATTCTGTGCGAGAACGCCAGCTCGCCGACGATAAAGAACTGCGTGATAACGAACTGCACGGTTACAGGAGCTCACGGTGGTGACGGTGCTTTAGGTCAATCGACCGGGGCGCCATTCCCTGACCAGTGGTATTACCTGCCTCCGGGAGAGACTCAGCTGCAACAGACAAATAACGGGCAGTGGGGTGGCCACGGTGGTGCCGGCATCGGAAACGGCTATGGCGGCGCTATTGCATGTCTGGGCGGAAGTTCGCCGGTCATTATCAAATGCACGATTAAAGATAACATTGCCAGAGGCGGCTGTGGCGGAGACGGCGGAAATGGCGGCAGCAGTGCAAGCGGACAGGAAAGCTGGGGCGGCGACGGTGGGGATGCCATCGGCGACGGCATTGGCGGCGGCATTTACTGTGAAAACGAAAGCATCCCGGTCATTATAGATTGCAACTTCACTAATAACCTCGCTTCCACGGGTGTGCCTGGCCCCGGAGGTTCGTTGGGGAGCGGTAGCGCGCTTGACCCGCGTGCCCAGAACGGCTTCTCCGGCTTTACTGTTTCTCGTGGTGGAATAGCCGGCGGCGCCGCTTACTACGGCAGCAACTCGGATGCAAACTTTGTTGGCTGCATATTCTTAGGTAATTCGGCATACGAATTCTATCCCGCCATATATACCTTCTACGGCCTGGATGTTAACCTGTACACCAGGGGCGGCGCCTTGTATTCGGTGGTTGATAATACCGTTACTCTCAGTAACTGCACCTTTACAGGCAACCTCGGCGGCGCTGTCTTTATTGAACCGCGGAACATTGTGGACGTCAACGGGTGTCTTTTCAAAGACAATGAAGTGTACAATCGAATAGATGCATATAATTATTATAATCTGTTCTATCTGCTCTATCCTGGTTATGGTCTAATAAACTATGAGACCGGAGGCGGGGCCATCTACATTGGGCCTGATTCCAATGGCGTAAACATCCGGAACAGCGGATTCCGCGGTAACTCTGCCTTCTACGATGGCGGTGCGGTTAGTTGCTTAAGTGATGCTAACTTCATAAATTGCTTATTCGGCGGGAATGAGACCAGCCGCAACGGCGGTGCAATAGAGGCATTTTATGACAGCAATGACCCAAATGTGGACACGACATTGGCTCTGAAGCTTGAATCGTGCATTTTTGCCGGCAATAAGGCCACCGAAGGCATAACCGGATGGGGCGGAGCGGTGCACTTCCAGGACTTCAATGCCACGTTCACCGATTGCCGGTTTATGAATAATACAGCCAGGAACGGCGGAGGCCTGTTCCTCGCAGGTAGAAGTCACAGCGCAACCGTCAATATGGTTGGCGGGGTTATGCACGGAAATAAGGCCGTAGGCGGCAGTGGTATCAACCTGAATATTGGAACTTCATACGCTCCTTATTACTATATTGGCGGGCCTTCCTCCGGCTGGATGTGGGGCGGTTATGGTTCTTACTATTATACTCCCTACGAATTCGATGCTTTTTATAACGTTTACTATAGTGTTGGCGTCGGCCCGGATATGAGCAACAGCGTCGATATCGGCGGTGGCGCTGTCCTTGCCGATACGCACGGAAGGATTGAAAACTTCACGATTACCGATAACGTTGTCGAGGGTCACTACGGCTCGGGCGGCGCAATCAATTTCTTCGGCGGATATGTCAATCACGTGGTTAAGAACTGCCTGATAACCGGCAACTCGGCCAGCGTTGAGGGCGGTGCAATTTCTGCCAACCTGTTTGCGGCACCACAAATCCAGAACTGCGACTTCAATGACAATACCGCAGGCGAGCTTGGCGGCGCGATATTCTGTGACTGGGGGTCTTCGCCGGTAGTGAAGGACTCCATATTCCGAAGCTGCAACAGCCACGCAATAGCTGAGGAGGACTTTGGATATCCACAAGATCCGAATGTAAGCATAAGATATTGTTTATTCTACGGAAACCAGGATGGTGATTACGGGGTTTATGATAGTGTTACGAAGAATACCAGCACCCGTGCCGGCACCGAGCTTAGTGTTACGAACAAAGCCGGCGACCCGCTGTTCGCAGCCGGGCCGCTTGGTGATTATTATCTAAGGCAATCCCCACCCCAGACGCTGCCTAACAGCCCGGCTCTGAATGCCGGCAGCGGCCTGGCCGGCAGTCTGGGTATGGATAAATACACCACTCGCACCGATGGCGTTAAGGATACAGGCACCGTTGATATTGGTTACCACTATGCCGACCACAGGTCACTTGTGAAATATAACTTGACGGTTACTGTGATAGGCGGGCAGGGCAGTGTCGAACCTGCCAGCGGTACTTATTACGCCGGCGTGCCGGTAACGATAACTGCCATTCCGGATAAGGGCTGGCGCGTGGCGAAATGGACCGGAACGATAGACGATGATTCTACGGCTCTTACCAACGTTGTTATTATGGGGCCGGACAGGACTGTTACAGTTGAGTTCGGACAGCCGAGACATATCGTTGTCGGCAGCGACCCCAATTACACTACTATTCAGCATGCGATTGACGCGGCGGCGGATGGCGACGTTGTTATTATACCGACCGGCACATATACGCCGGCTTATCCATTCCCGGGACTGAGGATTAACAAAGGTATTACCCTTACCAGCACCAATCCTGATGACCCTGTCTGTGTCAGGGCGACGGTCCTCAGCACTTATCGTTTATTTATCACTACCGTTGGCTCCGAGGCCGTAATTGACGGCATTACCATCCGGGACGGCGGGATAGATGTTTATTCCTGCTCGCCTACCATCCGGAACTGCATCTTTACGGAATGCAGGTTACGTGGTGGAGACGGAGGAAATCCTACAAGTATCCCTGATGACGGCCAGAATGGCGTCAGCTTGGTCGGCGGTGCAATGGTAATTTATAACGGCTCTCCTGCCGTCCAGAACTGTGCCTTTACGGACTGCTCGGTTACAGGCGGCGATGGTGGACCGGGCGATGACGGCGCTCCCGGGTACGACGGCGGCTGGGCGGGATGGGCATACGGCGGGGCTGCATATATCGGGTTCGGCAGCAATCCGACATTCCAGGACTGCTCCTTCACGAACTGCTACGCCCGCGGCGGCAATGGCGGTCCCGGCGGCAATGCCACTTCCCCTGGCACCCAGGGCGGAAGGGGTGGTAACTGGGAATGGGCTGATTCCATTGAAACCGGCCCATTTACATATCCTTACTGGTATTGGTGGGATGGCTGGCAGTATGCTCCATACGATGCCGACGGCGCTCCGAGGATGTCGCTAACAGGATACGGTTACTACAAGGATTACTGGAAATACAGCGGTTACGGCGGCGCTGTTTATATTGAGGTTGACAGCTCGCCGAAGTTTATTAACTGCACGTTCAGGAACAACCATACCTACGGCGGCGTTTGCGGCATAGGTGGTGTGCCTACCATTGGTGTGTGGGGTCGGATTCCGGACAGGAACCTCGATATCGAGAACTTCGGCGGTGCGATTTACGCCTGTAATAATAGCAATCCTGAGTTTATAAGCTGCCGGATAACCGACAATTCAGCCGACACCAGCACCGTTCCTTTGCCTGACGACATTATGGTCAGCTACGGCGGCGGCGTTGCATACGAAGAAGATTGCTCGCCGAAGTTTGAGAATTGCAACATCGCCAACAACGCGGCCTGCATCGGCGGTTCGATATACTTGTCTAATTCCACAATGACAATCGTAGATAGTAACATCGCAGACAGCAACGCTTACCTGGGTGGAGGTTTATACTCGACCCATTCGACAGGCACAATTACGGGTTCAATTTTTGCCGGCAACAGCGCGTTTGTTGCATCATCGCAGGAACCCAACTACGGCGCCGGCAGAATGATAGGGCAGGGCGGCGGTTACTACTGCTTGTCGTCGGTGGTTGAAATTACCGACAGCATCTTCAGGGCAAATGATGCGAACTTCTCAGGCGGAGGGATTTATTTCGTCGGCAGTGACGAGGACCTTGTCTTCTCGCCTCTGCTGCACAATTGCCTGTTGACAGCCAATATCGCCGGCCGAGACGGCGGCGGCGTATCTATAAACTGGAATGCAGAACCGACAATCTCCAGCTGCACGATAGCCGATAACAAAGTTACCAGCGTTGACGGATATGGCGGCGGGCTGTATTGCTCATACGACAGCAACGCGGTGGTTATCGATTCGATTATCTGGGACAATATAGCAATCAACGGCTCACAGGTTGCGGTCGGCAGCGGCTTCGAATATGAGCCGAGGCCTTCGGCGCTGAGAGTTATTTACACTGATATTGGGCCGCGGTATGACCCGAATGCATTCACTATTCCTATTATCACAGACTTGTTTGCGAATGAGCCGCTGCCAGGCGGTTCGGGTACAGTTCTTGTGGGTGCTCAGGAGATTTATAGCCAGTTTGATGGCGGTCAGGAGCGGGTGAAGGTAATCGTCAGTATGCCTGACCCGGTCGAGCTGAGGGCGGTGACAGATTGGGATTCGCCGGTGTCGGCTGCCCGCTACAGAGGCGAAGTAGCCAACCGTCAGTTGGCGGTTATGTCAGCACTTACGCCCGGTGAGTTTACTTTACGATACCGTTACGACAACGTGGCGGCATTCGCCGGCGAAATTACAAGGGCAGGTCTTGAGAAGCTGCTAAGTAACCCGCTGGTGGCACATATTGAGCCGGTCAGGTATGTGCGGCCTGAGTTGGCGCAGGCGATTCCTCTGGCAAATGCGACGGATACCCGGCGGGTCTATGACGGCAAAGGAGTAGCTATTGCCATTGTTGACAGCGGTATTGACTATAGACATCCGATGTTAGGCGGCGGCGGTTTCCCGAATAGCAAGGTCATTGGTGGTTACGATACCGGAAATAATGACCCGGACCCGATGCCTGTTGTTCAACCGCACGGAACTGCTTGTGCGGGTATAGCTGCTGGAAACCTGGGTGTGGTGGGCGATTATATTGGAGGTGTGGCTCCCGGGGCGAAGTTATATGCTCTTAAATTAACAACCGACTTGGATGTTTGGCCTACCGACAGTGACCTCCGTGCGTGGGATTGGTGTATAACTCACCGAAACGACGACCCGAAGAATCCGATTAAGGTGATGAGTAATAGCTGGGGTATGTACGGTATGCCGTTCAATAACCCTGTTGCAGCCGATGCGTTTTCTCCTGCACACACAGCTCTTGCTGATACTGCTGTGGCTGCCGGCATTACGATAATGGCTGCTTCAGGTAATGACGGATATGCCGGACAGGGTATATCGTGGCCGTCTGCGATGTCCAAAGTGATTTCCGTTGGGGCGGTAAATGATACAACCGACCAGGTGATGGTGTATTCGGATGCGGCTGCGATTCTGGATATTCTGGCACCCGCTGACCCAATGTACACTACCGACATTGTAGGACTTGGAGGATATACTCCTGGCGATTATTTCCCGTACTTTAACGGGACATCATCGGCGTGTCCTTTTGCGGCGGGTTGTGTTGCCGACATTCAGACTGCTGCCAAGGTCAAGATAGGAAGATACCTTAAGCCGGGAGAGATTAAGAGCTTATTGATTGCAACCGGTGACGCTGTTGTCGATTGGAGGGTTGCGATAACCAAGCCGAGGGTGAATCTTGGCAGGGCAGTTGCCATTTTCCTGGGGCTGCCGGGTCCGCCGATATATCTTGAGAAGGGATGCGAACTCAATGGGTGGGAGGCCCCCGACACCAATAATTACCGGCGCTGGGACGCCAGCAAGTGGCCCAACAGCCATAATATCGAGGAAGACCCGAACTTTATCTGTGGTTACTATCTGAGCCAGATTGCTGCCGGCCAGGCTGTTAATAGTCCGGCTGTTAATGCAGGAAGCGCTCTTGCGAGCGTCCTCGGTATGAACGAATATACCACGCGTGTCGATGGGGTCAACGATGTCGGCGTGGTTGATATGGGTTACCACTATAGCGGGGCAGTTCATAAGTATTATGTGAGTGTCATCATAGTTGAAGATCCGAACTACCCGGGCATCCACGGGACGGTCGAGCCGAGCGGCGGCTGGTATTATGAGGGGACGAAAGCAACCTTCAAGGCAAAAGCCGACCGGGGCTACTACCTGAAAGGATGGTATGATGTCAACGACATCCTGCTTTCAGGCGACGATAAATTCGAGATAGTGGTTGACTCCAACGAGGTCTTTATCGTCAGGTTCCGGCTGCCTAATAAAATCCAGGTATCTGGCGGAGGAGACGCTATCACCAGGGCCGTCAGCACCGCAGAAAACGGGGACACACTGGTTGTTGCTGCCGGCACTTACGACGGCGGCATCAACTTGCGCGGCAAGCACATCCAGCTGGTCTGCACCAATCCTGACGACCCCAATGTTGTTTCGATGACGATTATCGACTGCCAGCAGGCCGGCCGCGCCTTTATCTTTAACACCGGCGAGGATGCAGATACCGTTGTGGACGGCTTTACCATCATCGATGGTAATGTTATCAGCGAAAACGGCGGCGGCATATACGTTGATTCCAACAGTAGTCCTACCTTCGTGAATGTTGTTATCAGCAATTGCGTTGCCAACAACGGCTATGGCGGCGGCATATTTGTCAACGATGGCAGCAGGGCGGCGTTTATAAACTGCACGGTTGTCAACTGCACTGCGGATGCGGGCGGCGGGGCCTTCTGCGACGGTAACAGCGCACCGATATTTGACCAGTGCACCTTCCGCGGAAACTTTGCCGACTTCGGCGGCGGTATGTATTTTGGTATTAATTGCATGCCGGATGTCAATTTATGCACATTCAGCGGCAACGCAGCTTCCCAGGATGGCGGCGGTTTATTCTGTGGACCCGACAGCACGGCGGCCATTGCAGACTGCAATTTCGCGGGTAATTCGGCAGGCCGCGGTGCGGGTGTATATTGCGAGAGGATGTCCGAGACGACGGTTATCGGCAGCATATTCACCGACAATACGGCGGCAACCGATGGCGGTGCTGTGTGCTGGGTCGATGCGAATATGTTGATAGTTGACAGCAACATCGTTTCCAACTCGGCGATTCGCGGAGGCGGGTTGTGGTGCGATGCGTCCGGCGAAACGGCAATTGTCGGGTGCACGATTGGATTTAACCAGGCAGGTCCGCGGTTGACTGAGCCGAATAACCCGAATGACCCGAACGCCACGACGATGGGCCAGGGCGGCGGAATGTATTGCTTTGGAACGCCGGTCTTGCTCCGCGATTGTATCATAAATCATAATGCTGCCAGCACATCCGGCGGCGGTGTGTATCTGTCCGGTGATTCGAATTCGCCGCAGATTGCGAACTGCCTGATAATCAACAACACCAGCGGCAGAGACGGCGGCGGCGTTTCCGTCAACTGGTATGCCAGACCGTTCATCTCGAACTGCACCTTCGTGGGCAATGCGACGACAGGATACTTTGGTGTACGCGGCAATACCGGTTTGGGCGGCGGACTATATTGCTCATACCACAGCAACTCTGCGGTCATTGACAGCATATTCTGGAACAACTTTGGCGTAAAAGGATTTGAGATTGCGGTGGCGACCGGCTTTGAGCCGGACCCAAGACCTGCAATGCTTACCGTTTCATACAGCGATGTTAAGGGTAGCTGGCCCGGCGTCCAAGTGGACAAGGGCTGCGTGCTGAGCTGGGGAGCCGGTAACATTGACACAGACCCGTTGTTTGCGGGCGGTATGTTTGGCGGTTATTATCTCAGTCAAACCGATGTCGGCGACCCCAATCAGACAAAGAATAGTCCGTGCGTCGATGCCGGCAGCGACTACGCGGGTAAGCTGGAAATGGTTAAGTACACTACGCCGACCGGCGAGATGGTTGGTTATACTACCCGCACCGATGGAGAGCTTGAGCGGGGTAAAGTTGATATGGGTTATCACTACAGAACGGTAGAGCCGTGCAGGTTCTGCGACCTCGTTTATGATGGCATTATTAACTTCTATGACTTTGCGAAGCTTGCTGCAAACTGGCTGCATCAGGGTTGTTCAGACCTCAATGGCTGGTGCCAGGGCGGAGACCTTACGTACGACAGGAGCGTTAACCTTGATGATTTGGCCTACTTTGCTGAATGCTGGTTAGTTGCGGATACTGAAGCGCCTATTCCTAACCCGAGTGAGTGGGAGATTGAGCCATATTTAACCTCATCATCGTCGATAAAGATGATTGCTCGAATCGCTTTTGATGCCTGGGGCTGGGATGTTGCGTATTACTTTGACTGCGTTTATGGCAACTGCCATGACAGCAGCTGGCAGAGTAGCCGGACATATCAGGATACAGGTCTTAAATCCGACGCCAAGTATGGCTACAGGGTGAAGGCCCGCGACGAGATAGGCAACGAAACTGACTGGTCTGTCATCCGGTATGCCGGTGTGCTGGACACCACGCCGCCGGTGCCTGCTCCTGCCTGGTTAGTTCCGCCTTATCCGTTCGGGCCGAGCTCAATTGCGATGGAATCCACCACTGCTTACGATGAGAGCGGAGTAAGTTACGGCTTCTGGAACGTAACGCGTGACCCAGCGGGTAATAATATCGTCTGGCAAGGCAGCACACAATTCATAGATGTAAACCTTGACCCCAATACTACGTACTGCTACAGAGTCAAGGCCAGAGACAACTCGGCCAATCGGAACGAAACTGGGTGGTCAGAGCTGGCCTGTACGATTATACCGTTGCCGGCGGATATTACTCCGCCGACGCCTAACCCTGCTCAGTGGGACCTGACTACAGATGCGAATGGCTACAACGGCAGGCCCCTGAAAATCAGTATTGGCGGTATTTACTATGCCACGATGAGGGCAGTGCAGGCGGTTGACCCGAGCGGCGTTGAGTACAAGTTTGTATGCAGCAACGACTCGCGTTTTAGCAGCCAGTGGCAGAGCCAGCCTGCATATCCTACGCCGTGGACATATACCGTCGCGCTTGGCGGACAGTATGTATATACCGAGTGGTATGTCATTGTGCGTGACCAGTCGCCGAGCAGAAACCAGACTGCGCCCTCGGAGACGTGGCCGGCGCTGGTGCGTGTCCCTCCATAAAATAATTGCAGAATGAATTTGGCGAGGCGCGGGTGCGCGCTGCCAGACCCGCTGAACTAAAACCATTCCTCATTTATTCATTTGCCCCGGAGCATTTGGTAGCCGTAGTGTGCGAGGAGGTGGTCGAGTATTACCAAAGCTGTGTAATTCTCGGCGACGGGCCATATCCTGGCGACAATCGTCGGGTCGCGCCTGGTGATGGCGGCGAGCTGCTTGTTTTCGAGGGTGTATTTGTCGATTGTCCTCTGCGGTTTGGCGATTGTGGGCGTGGGCTTGATGGTCAGCCGGATGATAATTGGCTGGCCGGTAGAGAGGCCGCCCGTAATCCCGCCTGCATTATTTGACTCGAATACAACTTTCCCCCGCTCGGCGTGCATCTGGTCGTTATTCTGGCTGCCGGTCATATCCTTGACGGCAAAGCCGGCGCCAATCTCGACGCCCTTGACGGCGCCGATGCCTAACATTCTGCCTAATTCGGCATCGAGCTTGTAAAAGACCGGCTCGCCGAGACCGATAGGGACGCCGGTTACAACCACTTCGACTACGCCGCCGGCTGAATCGCCTTTGGCGGCGATGCGGTTACAAGCGTCAACCATTGCCTGGGCGGCATCTATATCGGGAGAGTTTAGTATCGGATGGACGCCGTATTTGGTCCGAATGTCGGCGGCTGAAAGTTTCGGGGCCTTGTTGCGGATGGAGTCGATTTCTTTTTCAATCTCGGCGAAGATTGCGGTCTTTTCCAGAAATCTCATATCCATCGTGATACGGCCTTTGACGTAAAGCTCCTGATAGAACGGGTCGAGGTCGCGACGCATCTTTTTGTAATTGTTTGTATAGTTAAAGGAGCGGTCGTGTGGAAGGTCGGGACATCGGACGCCGGCGATTTCCTTTACGTAAGCGAAGACCTCGATGCCGCATTTTTTCAGGACTTTTTTGGCGACATATCCGGCAGCCACGATAGTGGAGGTATAACGTCCGCTAAAGAAACCGGCGCCGATGGCGTCGTCGTCCGGGCCGTATTTAATAAACGAGGCATAAGAGGAGTGGCCCGGGCGGGGCGTGCGGTTTGTATCCTGGTATTGCTTGATGTGAACGAAATCGCGGTCCAGATTGGGAATCAGAATCGATAGCGGCGTGCCGTTGGTGTGGTTTTTATTTGCGGCGTTTTCGATGGTGTCGGCGGCGTTTAAGCCGGAATAGATAATCGGCAGGTCCGGCTCCTTTCGCGGGCTGGATAGCTCATCTGTGCCGGGCTTTCGCAAAAGTAAGTCTCCATAAATCTCCTGCTCGGTCAGCAGCATACCCGGGGGCACACCCTGAATCACGCTGGTCATGCCTTCCTGATAAGAGCCGCCGGCAACCGTTACCTGAAAAAGACGGCCGATGTGGCAACCTAACATTTTACAGAACTCCTTAATTGGCATTTCTTATATTGACTGTTTAGCTGCGCAAATAAGTATTTTCATTCCATAAAAATAGCAAATCATTCTGAAATTGCAACGAATTTCGGTCGTTTTTTGTGCTGGGATTTACATTGACTTATAACACAGATACTGGAAAATACGATTCAAGCGGTATAGACTATTTAATATGAGGTGTTGGTTAAAAAATAGTTTTTACCGTTGTGACCAGTAAGCCTGAATAATGGTAGGTTCAAATTCATGAAAGCCCTTAATTTGAAGGTCCCGCGGGAATCGGCAGACTACGCCACATGCTCTGATTATGTCATCGGCAAGATTTCTGCCATAATCAAGAATGCTATCGATAGCAGGGACAATCGTATTTTTATCCATACAAACCTGAAGAGAGGATTGCCTCTCGAAAACATCAACAAAGTCGCAGGTCCCTTTGTTGAAGCGTGGGCATTGGAGAAGTTCGAGAATGTAGCAGAAGACCCGAACAACTCATATCAGCTTGTGAATGTTCAAGCAGGGAAGCGTCTTGATCCGTTCGACATTATTCTTCAGTTTAAGCGAAAGAGAAATCCTGATCAATACCTCTGCCAATGTCGATGTGAAGGCAACGGCGGAGGATATCAAGACCTCTGGACGCAGTCCAAATATAACTTCTTATGCTCGGATTAGAAGTGAATATTTTGAAGATCCAGACTACATTTTTGTCATCCTTTCACTTAAACATCGCGTTTACAGCGAAAGAGATGTGAAGAACAGCATGACGCATGGGATTATGGAAGTTGTGTCCCACTCGGCATATGACCTTAAATTTATTTCTACTTCAGATTAACCCCTACCCATTGTCAAGACCATTTTTTGCTCTGTATAAGGTGTAAGTTGTAACGCTTTATGCGAATCTCGACCCTCAAAATACACCTCCGCCGGCGTCCGGTAGCCCAAGCTGCTGTGCGGACGCTGATTGTTGTAATAATCAAAATATCTTCGTAACGACCGTATCAAATCATGCCCATCCGCATACTCTCTCAAATACACCTCCTCGTATTTCACCGTCCGCCATTGCTTTGGGTAACACATCAAGAGCGAGTTTTTTCCACTGGCTGACCTGGTTGGGGTGAACCTCATATTGAGAGGCTATCTCGTTTATGGTCTTTTCGCCCTTGATAGCCTCGATTGCCACTTTAGCCTTGAAGGCCGTCCCGAAATTCCTTCGTTGTGCCATAATTCTGTTTCCTTTCCATGCCTGTTTCTGATAGAACTATACCACAACTTACCACCTTATATGCTGGTCTGAATTTCGGGGAGTATTATAGTTGCATCCAATCTATGGTGGTTTGTTAATCATCCACTTCCATTTTTGCACCGAGATTTTTCATTAGTTCCACATAATTGGGGAATGTGATACTCATTGCTTCGGCGGTGTCAATGGTTATTTGCTTATCGAGTCCCAGTCCTGCCAGCGACAGGGCCATTACGATTCGGTGGTCGCTTCTGCCGTCAAGAACTAACCCCCCCGTGAAACGGGGGGCTAAGTATTTAGCCCCGCCTTTCAGGCGGGGTTCGCAACCGCCGCGTATTATAAGGCCGTCGGGTAATTCTTCGGCATCGACGTTCATTTTTTTCAGTTCTTCGGCCATACATTTGATTCGGTCGGTTTCTTTACTTCTCGCCTGCGGGACATTTAATAGCTTGGTTGTTCCTTCTGCGAAAGCTGCGGTAACGGCCAGAGCGGGCAGGGCGTCCGGCGTTTGGTTCATATCTATTTCAACACCTTTGAGCGGGGCAGCTTTGACCGTTATTGAATCCGGCCCGATGCTGATGTCGGCCCCCATTGCCTTTAGATAATCGACTACCGCTTTGTCCGGCTGGCTGTCCGAAAAATCCAGCCCGAGCAGGGTTACTTCGTCGCCGAATAGTGCCGCGGCGCATAAAAAGAATGTGGCGCTAGAAAAATCGGCGGGGATTACATCGTCGAATGATTCGTAACTTTGGTTCCCTTTGATTTTGAAATACCGTAATTGCTGATTTTCGTATTTTATTTTTTGTTTATCCAGCCAGTCGAGGGTCATTTGCACGTAGCCGGGCTCGTTAAGAAGTGTAACATCTATTTCGGTATCTTTGGCTGCAAGCGGTGTGCACAAAAGTAAGCTCGATAGGTACTGGCTTGTAAATGCGGCAATGCTGGTTTTTCCGCCGACCAGTTTCCCCGTTACCTCGACAGGTGCTTTGCCGTTGTTTTTTAAGCTCCTGCAATTTGCTCCGAGGTGTCCCAGCGACTTCATTAAAGGGCCGATGGGGCGGGACCGGGTTTGCTCATCGCCGGTGAAGGTTGTGGTCTGGCCGGGCGGTGCGAGGGCGGCTGAACCCATCGCGACACGCAGTGTCGTGCCGGAATTAAACACGTCGATAATCTCCCGTGGGGCAGTTACTTTTCCGGCTGTGCCCGTTACCTTCCATCTATCAGGGTCGGATGTGTCAATTCGGGCTCCTAATGCCCGGTAGCAGGATACCGCCGCCTTTGTATCTTCTGAGGCGAGCGGGCTGCGGATAATACTTTGGCCGGCGGCTAACGAGGCAATCGCCACAGCGCGAATGGTGTGGGATTTGGAGGCCGGAATGGCCACCTCGCCTTTTAGCCGGGATTTTTGAACAATCAACTTCATAGTCGTATTGAGTATTGCGTATATCGTATTGCGTATTAGTGCTGCATTTTTACCAGAAATTGTAAGAAATTGAAAGAAGAATTTTTCGCTGCAATTTGATGATTCGACTTATTATTTATTGGCCGCAAAAAGGCACAAAAGAAGTAAGGGTAGGGTGGGCTTCAGCCCACCGACTTGTCTATTTCGGCTCAGGTTTTTGTGTTGTGAGCCAGTCGGCTTTGGTGTTTTTGTGGCGGACGAGGATTTCCACATCGTTGACGTCAATTTCGCCATTGGTATTGATGTCGCCCAATAAATACCCCTCGGGCGACTGTCGGCTGTTCGCCAGATTGCTGACTAAAATGGTAAAGTCCAGTTCGTTGACAACACCATCGGCGTTTAAGTCATACCAGAAGATGCTATTATCATCTTTTTTGTCGCTGACGCTCCAGGCCAGGCCGTATCGCTGGGTCGCGGCAGTTTCGATTTGCTTGTCGGTATCACTGAATGAAACAGTGATTTCGTAGTTCGTGTAGTGGCGTAAGCCATCTTGACGATTGGGGTCTGTTCGCCAGTAAATGTGCTCAACGTTATCCACGGCACTGTCGCTGTAATCCAGCAGGATGCCATTAGCGGGGTCGTTTGAGTCAACGGCCCACAGTTCAAGCCGCAGATCAGCATCTTTATCCAGCCTGGGCTCAAAAGGATAGGTGCTGTTGTAATGTTTGTTCCAGACAACTGTAACGGTGATAACTTTGTCGGTCGGCTCCGGAAGCGTGAATCGATAGATATTTTCAGGTGCCTGGCTCTTATCCAGCAGGTTATTGTCCCAGCCGACAGTTGGAACGCTGCCTGGTTTTCTTTGGCCTGCGGTAAGATGTTTATAGGCGGCGACCGCATTTAACATCCCAGCTCCCTGAGCGTAATCCAGCGGCGCGGAGTGGTCATCGTCTTTTGTCAGCCGGCCTTTGTGCCAGTAGGGCAGTTTGGTTGCCGAGTTTATCAGGATAGCTTTGATTACGCAGTTGCCGCCATCCGGTGAAACGGCCATACTCAGGTTGGGGTCCCGTTTTGCTTTCTGGACGAGCAGGCCGGCCGTTCCTGCAACTATTGGGGTGGAGAAACTTGACCAACTGCCGGTCGGTTCATAACGCTTTGGGTCGTTCGCACTGGCGGCCAGGCAGTTGCCGACAGCGACAATGTCAGGTTTGGAACGGCCGGTGCCGGTAGGGCCGGCGCTCGAATGTTCCGGATACGCCAGGGCGAAGTTGGCTAATTTTGTTGCGAGGTCTTCGGCGTTGACGGAATCGACCACGCCGACGCCGATGACATTTCCTGCCGCACCGGGATACAAAGGGGGGTCGTAGGCGTTAGAACCGTTGCCTATGCCGGCGACAATGATGATGCCATAGTGCTCGACCAACGATTCGATGCCTCTCGTCCACCAGTCTTCAAACTGTGTACCCATACTGGCGGTAATGACGTCCGCATCCGGCGGCAAGTGGGGGAAGACATTATTGACTAAGAAGTGCCAGAATTCATAGACATCGGCCTTGGCTGCCGGTGCTACGCCTTGGTAGTAGAATTGCCCGAGGTTTTGATTAAATGCGTAAGGGTCCTCGCCGAGCAGTATGGAGCATATAGCTGTTGAGTGCGGCGAGATGCCTGGCATAAGTTGGGGTTGGTTATGAAAACCGAACTGGGCGGCCTTAAAACAGTTGTGGCTGATGTTTGGCTGGTAGTCGTTTTGCGGCTCGCCATCGATATAAGTAATGCTTCGGGAAATCACTGCGAATTTGACGCCATCCCCTGTCAAATTGGGGTCTATCTGCCTTAACGCATAGATTCCAGCGTGATTCAGCCCTTGTGGCTGGAGGGTTTTATCGGCAGGCGCTGCGATAGCGGTGAGTGGCGCCAGGCACGTTATTAAGGTTAATATGAGCGTTTTTCGCGGCTTCACATCACTCCAAAGGTGGCGGTAAATCCAAGCCAGTAGATGTCTATCCCCCGATTACCGGCCTCCTTAACTTGTAAATTTGTTGCCTCGAATCCTTGACAATATGATAGCACAAATGCCCTTTGTTTTCAAGTGAAATCTTGCGAAGATTATCGCTGCATAGCGGTTTTTAGTATTGAAAATGGGGGCGGTGAAAAGTTAATTAAGAAAATTTGCCTTTATCGGCCCCAGTTGATATACTGTGGCAGATAATTAGGTGAATTTTGCAGAAGGTTTGCGTGGCTATGAGAGTGATTCTAAATTCCAAACAGATTGAGCGGATTATTAAGGAGCTGTCAGGACGTATCGTTTCTGATACGCCTGGAGGTGTGGATATTGCTGTGATTGGTATTCGCAGCCGAGGCGAGATACTGGCGCAGAGGTTGTCGAGCCTGCTGTCGAAATCGCTCGGCAAGGATGTTCCCTGCGGGACTTTGGATATAACGCTTTACCGGGACGACTTGAATTCGCCGCAGGGCGGCAGCCAGCCGCAGGTCCGGACCACTGAAATCGGCTTCGATGTGGACGATAAAATTATTATCCTCGTCGATGATGTTTTGCATACCGGCCGGTCAACAAGGGCGGCGATGGATGCTCTAATCGACTTAGGCAGGCCGAAGGCGATAAAGTTAGCGGTGCTGGTTGACAGGGCGGGCAGGGAGCTGCCGATTCAAGCTGATTACGCCGGCTATAAAAGTGATGCCAAGCCGGGCGAATTAGTGCAAGTCAATCTTGTTGAGTCGGATGGAAAGGACCAAGTGGTTGTCGAGTGAATGAGTAAAGCGCATCGGCTCATCTACGCATAAACACATATACGAGGTCACGGAGTCAAGAATGAAGACCGGTCAATTCAGATGGCATCGCAAGCATCTGCTCGGGCTGCGTGAGCTTAGCGCGGAGGAGATTACGTATATTCTTGACACGGCTAAAGGTTTTGAGGAAGTAAGCACCCGGTCAGTCAAAAAAGCCCCGCCTTTACGCGGCAAAGTTGTAGTAAATTTGTTTTTTGAAGACAGCACACGAACGCGAAACAGCTTCGCATTGGCGGCCAGCAGATTAAGCGCCGATGTTATAGAGTTCACGCAGAAGACCAGCTCCGTCAGCAAGGGTGAGACGCTTTTGGATACCGCCAGGAATCTGGAGGCGATGGGGATTGATATTATTGTGATTCGGCACAATGCCGGCGGCGCGCCGAAACTTTTGAGCAGGTATATCAATGCGTGCGTGGTCAACGCCGGTGACGGGTTCTGCGAGCACCCAACGCAGGGTCTTTTAGATGTTTATACCATTCGCAAAATCAAGGGGACTCTGGAAGGTTTGAAGATAGCGATTGTCGGTGACATTGCGCACTCACGCGTTGCTCGCAGTGATATGTGGGCGATGACGAAACTGGGTGCCGAGGTCATATTTGTCGGCCCGCCGACGCTGATGCCGGCGCAGGCCAGCCGCCTGCCGGTTAAGGTGAGCTATTCGCTCGATGAGGTCATCGAAAAGGTGGATGTGGTTAATATGCTTCGGATTCAGTTTGAACGGCTCGGAGGTAATCCTTTTCCGTCGATACGTGAGTATTCGCATTATTTCGGACTGACTGTGGAGCGGATGAAAAAGGCGAAGCCGGATATTATGGTTATGCACCCCGGGCCGATTAACAGAGGACTTGAGATGGAAAGCGAAGTGGCGGACGGACGAAACAGTGTCATATTAGAGCAGGTAACTAACGGCCTGGCAGTAAGAATGGCAGTGCTGTTTTTAGTGAACCAGGCAGCAGCAATTGGTGATTGATTATGAGTTTTGAAGGAAGATAAAAACGAAAAAGCAAATATTGATATTGGCGGTTTCGATTTTCAACTGTGTCCAGACTTGTGTTGCTGGGAACCTTTCCTGGGTAGATGTTGAGTTTAGTGGACGGGTTGTTGATGATCAAACAGGTAAATTAGTTACGGGCTTTGCATTGCAGATGGGTTGGCCTGATCAGAAAAATTCCTCTAATATTGGCTGGGGAGGGTATCATTATTCGGGGCATCACGAAGAAGGCAGATTTAGCATGCAAACTGGGTGGGAAAAAGGTAAGAAGCTATGGTTGCGTGTTCTTGCGGACGGATACCTACCCCAGCCGGTTACGGCTGAACCACTGGTCTCTCCTGCCAGCGCAAAAAATCTGGAAGTCCGCCTCAAAAGAGGCCGTGAGATTCGGGGCCAAGTTGTTGACCACATGCACAGTCCTGTTGCCCGCGCCACCGTGTTCCTGGGTGGTTATCAACTGTTAAATCTTGTTAACGGCCAGGCCGAGCATTTTTACTGTTCGAGGACAACAACGGATGAGGATGGTCGCTTTGTGCTAAGTGGAGTCAACGAAGAAGCTAAAGCTATTATTGTTTCTGCAGACACTCTTGATGTTTACTGTGCCTCAATGCCCCGGCTCAGTGAACAGAGCAGGATAGAGCTGCCGGAACCAGCAACTGCTATTTTACGCTACGATATTGCAGGCGAAAAACAAGAAGGCCAATTTCATCTGTATCTAAAGACATTTGAAATGGAAGAGTGGAGAAACGTGGTGGCAAGCGTTCAAAAGCATAAGGTCCTGAATGGAGGCAAGGCAGTTCTGAAGAATTTAACCCCGGGTGTTTACGACATAGGTCGAATGAAAGAACTGCGTCTCGGCGACATGGGCAGAGCAGGATTCTGCGATCGACGTACCATTACGGTCGAAGCTGGGAAGGTCACACACGTTGACTTTGTACGCCAGACTGGGCAGCCGATACAAGGCGAAATAGTGGATCTGCAGGGATGTGAAGTGCCTGGCGCATTCATTTATATCAAGTCTGCTGAGTCCACCGGAGACCCTTACAATATGGACGAGTGGATGCTGACGACATTCGATTCCTTGACCTGTGATGTGAGCGGTCGTTTCAAGAGCGCTCGCATCCTACCTGGTTCTTATACGGTTATCGCCAATGCCTACAAGCCTGAATCACGAACCTATGGCTACAGAAGCGGTATACGTTTGCCGGACTTTATCGGCGTTGCCAAAGTCGCAGTACCGAATGAGGGGCAACCACCACACGTATGCATCCAGATGAAGCCGCGTTCCCCTCGGTCGAAAAACATTGAATAAAGGCATAAAATGGATTCCCGCTTATGCGGGAATGACAATACTATGGATTCTGAGCTTTT
>Ga0315279_10003652_pt1 | contig 21214 bp, 16 predicted proteins | sample YL17G06_20_MG_FD_203694 | JGI IMG/M metagenome (GOLD analysis project Ga0315279, IMG submission 203694) | Sediment microbial communities from Yellowstone Lake, YNP, Wyoming, USA - YL17G06_20 | ecosystem: Environmental > Aquatic > Freshwater > Lake > Sediment | place: USA: Wyoming | collected... | reverse complement strand
ATAAAGCCGACGCGGGCCTGATAAAGTTCTACCAGGACCCGGAGAATAATCCTCTAACTACGCCTTCCGGTAAGTTGGAGTTCTATTCTGAGAGACTGGCTAAAAATTTCCCCGGCGATAAGGAAAGACCACCTGTCCCTCACTGGGTTGAAAAGGGAGCCGGTCATGATGAGAGGCTCACCAGTGAAAGAGCTAAAAATTATCCCCTGTTGGTGACCTCCTGTCACCCCAGGTGGAGAGTCCATTCCCAGTGTGATGATATGAAATGGTGCCGGGAAATAGAGACCTGCAAAATCAAGGGGCCGGATGGCTACGGTTACCAGACTATGTGGATTAACCCTGCCGATGCGGCCAAACGGAATATCAAGCATGGTGATGTTGCCGAAATATACAACGAGAGGGGTCATGTTCTTGCGGGAGCTTATGTCACCGAGAGAATTATGCCCGGAGCACTGTACATCGACCACGGCGCCAGGTTGGACCCCATCGTGACGGGGAAGATAGATAGGGGCGGTGACATTAACACCATCGTCCCCGAAAAACGTATGTCCACGCACGCTGCCGGCATGGTTGTCAGCGGCTTTCTGGTGGAGGTAAAACGCGCCGACCTGGAAAAGCTGATGCGGGAATACCCCGAGGCGTTTGCCAGACCCTACGACTCGGCCTCCGGTTTAGACTTTAATAGAGTGTTAGCAGCCGGCAAGCCATAGAATATCGCCACATCCTTTTAAAAGATGAACTAATAATAATATATAACGCTTAATTGCAGAACAGACCACACGTATTTCCTCGCCCCTTGGGGGAGAGGATTAAGGTGAGGGGTATCCTTAGTTTTCACCCTCATCCTAACCTTCTCCCTTCAAGGGAGAAGGAATTATCTTAGAGAATAGAAATTTATGTAACTAAGCAATAGCGCTTTCAGTCCTGAATATTTTGCCTGAGATATTCTGGGGGTGGGAAAAATGAAAAAAGATTGGCGTGAACTCATCAGTCAACCCCGATATGGTATCAAAGTAGAAAAGGATGTTTTTGTGACCGTACGGGACGGAGTCCGGCTGGCAGTGAATATCTATCGTCCGGACGCCAGAGGCAAATTCCCGGCTTTGTTTGCTATGGGAGGTTACGGTAAAGAGCTGCAGGAGGTGCTGATTCCGCCTCAGCCGCTTTATAAAAGTGCTGTCTGGGACGGCAACATAGAAGCTGGCGATACTCCCAATATCGTGCCGAGGGGTTATATCCATGTTATTGCGGATGCCAGAGGTACCGGTCAATCGGAAGGTGAATTTACCGGGATGTGGGTGCAGCAGGAAGGGAAAGATGGCGCTGATATTGTCGAGTGGATTGCCAGCCAGCCCTGGTGCGATGGCAACGTGGGCATGATAGGATACTCCTATTATGGCGGCATGCAGTTAAAGGTGGCTATCCAGCAGCCTCCTCATCTTAAAGCTATTTTTGTATCCCATGTAGCGGCTGACTTTTATCGCGATTTTGCCTATTCCGGGGGCGTCCTCAGCTTGTTTGTATACGGATTATGGGATGGCCGCCACGGTACAAGCGGTTTCGCGCCTAAAAATCCCGTATCGCAAATGATGAAGACCCTGCCCGGAGATGAGTTTGAGCGCCGGCGTAATGAACTCTTAAACCACCCCGACATCAAACACTACCCTAATCTATATCACTTGCTGAAATATCCCCAGAAAAATCCTCAGTTCTTTGATATCATGATGAATCCATGCGATGGTCCTTTCTGGCAGGACAGGTCGGTTTACCCCTTCTTTGACAGGATAAAAGTCCCTGCATACGTCGTGGGAAAAGTCGGAGGGACCAAGGGCTTCTGGGATGTTTATTCAGGCATCAATACGACCAAAAAGCTCTGGGTGAAACCTACCGGACCCGAAGAGCGACCCTGGAGAGAGGACATAGAATTAATTTTAAGATGGTACGACTACTGGCTTAAGGGCAATGATACCGGTCTTATGGATGAGCCGCCGATAAAGCTGTTTGTCCCGGGAGCCAACCGTTATCGTTATGAGAAAGAGTGGCCGTTAAAGGGAATCGAATATACCAGTTGTTATCTGCGTCGCTGGGAAGGGCTTTCCTTTGAACCTGAGCTTTATCAGCCGGAGCCCGACTGCTTCTTACAGCAACCGCTGCACCTGTCCGCCAAGAGAGATTCGGTTAAATATCTCGGCCCTGCCTTACCGGCCGACCTGGAGGTAATAGGCCCGGCGGCCTTTAACTTATTTGCTTCCATCGACCAGGACGATACTAACTGGATAGTCAAACTATCGGATGTCGCGCCAACTGGTAAAGAGTCGACTGTGTCTAAAGGCTGGCTGAAGGCATCCCACCGGTCTCTAGATGCCGCTAAATCCCAACCCTCCAACCCCTATCATCCCCATGTCAGCGCGGAGCCGGTTAAACCGGGTGAGATAACTGAATACGCCATAGGTCTGGGCAACGTTGTCAATGTCTTTAAAGCCGGTCACCGCATTAAACTGGAGATAGAGAGTCTGGAATCCCCCAGAGACCCCGAAATACTGATTCATTATCATCCCCATTTAAACAGTTCTAAAACCACGCTTCATAAAATTTTCCGGAACAGGGAATACCGGTCGCACCTGGTATTGCCGGTTACCTCAGGGAAGGAAGCAGTGCTGGAGACAATGAGTGATGATAATTTCCAGGGGAGCGCCTAGAATATTGGTAAAATTGCGTATTAAGCCAGCGTTTACTAATTGTCATTCCGGCGAAAGCCGGAATCCAGGGTTGGTGGGGGACGTATTCTTACGTAACCAAACTCTCCCGTATTAAGCCAGCGCTATGTCTCCCAGGCTCACGTCCTTCTTTGTGCTGATTGAGTCTATTGTCAGGGTTTTGCCGTTAGATTCTATCTTGAGAGTGAAAGTACCTGCCTTTAAGCCCTCGAACCAGAAATCGCCAAACTCATCCGTAGTAGTAGTAAAAGGCCCACCATCACCGGTTAGGACGCACTTGGCGCCGATAATTACCTCTTCGGCGACCGGGTCATATACCATTCCGGCGATAAATTTCCTGGGTAAGCCTATGTAATATACCCTCGGCTTGACGCCGAATTCGGGGTTCAATACCTCGGATTTTTTTATCAGGTCGCTGAGTTCAGCTTCATCACCGAACTTTATGGCGCCATGTGCGCAGACATCGGCACATCTGGGCTCCTTCCAGCCTCTGTCCAGCAAATGGGCGCAGCCGGTGCATTTCTGGGCTATATTGAGAGAGTTATTGAAGTAGATGGCTTGGTAAGGACAGGCGTCGATACAGTTTTTGCATCCGTTGCATTTCTTCGGGTCGATGATAACCAGCCCGTCATCCCTCCTGTATAGCGTATCATTTTCCGGACATGCTTTAATGCAGGGAGCATTAGCGCAGTGCTGGCAGGGTACGAAAACGTAAGATATCTTGACCTGCGGCACAGCGCCTCTGACGTATTCGTTAAGCTTGCCCCAGAACTGCCCCGTGTCGGGCTGAGGTCTGGTATAAGGTGTCCAGTCGTTGCCACAATACTCATCCTTGCATACCAGCTGGCAGCTGTAACAGCCGCTGCACTTCCTCACATCTATCACAAAGGCTTTCATTTATTGAAGGCCCCCTTCAACCCAGGAACTGTATTTCAGCCCGCTTTCCGGGTCATAATCTCTGGCGAATGCTTCGGGGTATTTCTTTCTCCATTCCCGCATTTCCCCGGGACTGAGCTTTTTGACCTCGACCAGGAAACCGGTGGTTGCCTGCCCCCAGCAATTTTTAGACATCGGTCCTTGCGGAGATATGAGGTTGTTGGAGCCGCCCCTGTCGATTCCATCGGTTATCAGGTCCACCCTGGCACCGTGGTCCTGCAATACCGCTCCGGGCTTTATCCTCTCGGTCACATAGGCTCCGCCGAGGACAACTCCTCTGTCATTGTAAATCTTCACAATGTCTCCGTGTTTTATACCCCTCCTGGCGGCATCCACCGGGTTTATCCAGACCGGCTCGTACAGGTAACCATCGTATCCTTTCACCTTACAGGTTGGAATTTCCCTGAGCCACGGGATGTCATCACACTGGACGTGGTGTCTCCACCTCGGATGATTGGAAACAATAACCAGGGGATATTTCCTGGCTCTTTTACCTTCACGGCTTTCATCATGAGTCCATCCGGGGTCGGAGCCGCCCGCAACCCACTTTGGCATCGGGCCTCGCTCTTTATCATCAGGGAAATGCTCGGCTAATCTCTCTGAATAGAACTCCAGCTTACCAGAAGGTGTGCCTAGCGGATTGTTCACCGGGTCCCGGTAAAACTTTATCTGGCCGGACGTCGCTTCCTTCCAATCGGCGGCAACCGGGGGTATATAGAATCCTCTTTCCTTCAATTTTTCCCAGCTGATTAGCTCCTTGACCCCCGATGTTTCGTAGCCGTATTTTATCCATTCTTCGACCGTCTTTCCTTCGGTGACTTCTTCGTATATGCCCAGCTTCCTGGCTACCTCACATGCTATGTCGTAATCGCTCTTGGATTCCCCGATGGGCTTGATAGCCTGTCCCTGGTATGACAGTATCGGTCGTTGCCCGGCTTGACCGGGACGGGGGCACCCTATATCCGTTTCCTCGAATTTGGTGGTAACCGGCAGGACGATGTCGGCAAACAGGCAGTCGTTCTCCAGCCACTGGTGATTGGCGATAAAGCATTCTATCTTCGGACTTCTCACCGCTTCGATGAAATTGAACCCGTCATTCCAGCAGGCGGTATTACAGGGCTTTTCACTCCATATCATGTGTATTTCGGTTCCGCCGTTTTCTTTAGCGATAGGGTATGAGTATTTTACAAACTGGTCTTTAACCGGCATCACGAATGAAGTGCTGCCCCAGGAAGAGCAGGCACCATCTAGAATCGCATGCTGGACCTGGGTTCTGGGGATTTGTTGTGGTGTGGGGTCAAAATTGATAGCTCTCTGTGCCGCCGCAATATTTACCATTACTGAGGGTCTGGGAAACTGCAAACCGATTTTACCGACTCCCGGTTTTCCCAGCCCCTGCATTCCCAGCTGTATCGCCGCCAGCCTGGCTGTTTCATGTCCGTATGGCCCTCTCATGAAATTGCCGCCTTCCATCGCTATAGACGTAGCTTTAGATGCCCAGGCTCTGGCTAACGCTTTAATCGTCCATACCGGAACACCGCATTTACGAGAAGCCCACGCCGGTGTCTTGGGCACGCCATCTTCCTTTCCCAGTACATAATCCCTGAATTTCTCAAAGCCGACGACGTGAGTGGCTACGTAATCCTTGTCATACTTTCCTTCGGTAATCCAGGTATAAATCACGGCTAGTTGCAGGGCGGCGTCTGTATTGGGCAGAATGGGTATCCATTTATCGGCGTGGACCCCTGCCGAGTAGTTCAGGTCGGGCGTGACGAATATTTGCTTTATTCCCACCTCGGTGAACCACCACATCGTTTGACTGCAAAAACGGCCGTGCGCGCCGCCGGTTGTGGTTTCCCAGTCGCCGCTCCACACAATCATATCGGTATTCTCCATAATATCCGAGAAGGTCGGCGCCGGCGTCGGTATGCCCCTGGCCATGTCTCCCCATACGTGCTTTGCCCCCCAGTACCAGCCCTCCCAGCTATCCGGATTCCTGACTTCGCGGGTGTATCCTCCGAACTTGCTTAATAGCTTCTTATGACAGCCGCTGGCGGCATGCACGGTTTTCGACTCGTGATGTCCCTCCTCGCCGCTGCAGAGTACGGCATACGGGCCGTATTTCTCTTTTACTCTCCTGAGTTCACTGGCTATTATGGTCGTGGCCTCGTCCCACGATATCCTCTTGAACTTGCTCCTGCCGCGGTTCCGCGGGTTTCTCTCGCCGTCAGGGTCCCAGTCAACCCTCTTTAGCGGATACTCAACCCTGTTAGGAGAATAGACGCGTTTTTTGTAGCCGTGCGTCAGATAAGGGGGCATTGTCTTTAAAGGAGTTTCAAAAGTCTTGCCGCCTACCTCAAACTTCCACATGCTGGGTGCCAGCTCATCTCTGGTATATCCGGTCTCATCGAGATGTAATGGCCTGATTCTGACTATTCTCCCGTTTTTGACGTCAACCGCTGAAGGCTCGATGCAGTGATTAAGGCCGATATCCTTGATGAAAGTTTCCTCCGGCTCAAAGGCGGGTTCAACCACTCCGGCTGCCTGCGGATGTTCCTCCGTGACATGAACTCTTAAAGTGTCAAGAGTATCGAACTTCAGGCCATCGTAAGGACAAACAAGCTTCTCCCCCGATATTGTCTTTACTCCCCTTGCATGCCTGGTCGTATAGTGAGACTGCAAATCGGCAAAAGTAAAAAACTCATTGCCTTCTATGGGGCACTTGAACATGGGTTCCTTTGCTATTTTTCTTTTATCTTTTTGCACCGATATTTCCCTTTTTAATTCATTATTTTTACAGGAAAGGATTAGCTTCAAAAAATGGACCCAGCGATAGGAATCGAACCTGTATGAGAGTTTATCATATCGAGGTGTTACACTCAAATTAGAACTAATGTACCAACCGAGGAAATCCGGTTTTGAGCGTGATATATTAATCAACCATAGGCCGTTTCGTTTTATCCGTCAGCTTTTTGTTAGCTGTTTTAGGCTCGTTTTGGAGCTTTTTGCTTCATAATAAGAAGAATTGTTCGATTTCGGCTCGAATATTCTTTTTCACTCAGGAATGACTTATTAACCGACAAGAAGACACACTTAAATAGGCTGCCAGGTGAAGATGCCTTCATTGTGCGTTATATAGCCAAGACCCGGGAACGGAAAATGACAGGCAAAAACAAGAACCCCGGATTTCGCAACATCAGATAGTATCTGAGCCCTCGTATGTAATGCTTGTTCAGGCGTAACATCGAATGATGATAAATATTCTGGATGAATGAATTCTACTTGTGAATGGATTATATCTCCGATACAAAGAAGTCGTTTTTCATCCGACGATATATCTACCATGGTGTTTCCTGGCGTATGTCCCGGTGCTGCTATGAGTTTAATACCAGGTAGTATTTCAACATCATCCTTCACCAGGTCAAATTGGTCTTGGATGGGCAAAAGGTTCTTTCTGGCGGCACTAAAAAACATGCTCTGAAGCTCGCTACTCTCCGGTTTGGTTAGCCAGCATTCCCACTCCCTTTCGGACGTTATATAACGAGCGCTGGGGAATATAGGCCTTCCCTGTGAATCAAAGCTACCACCGACATGATCTATGTGACCATGGGTGAAAATAATTCTATCGATATCCGAACATCTTATTCCTTCTGCCTCTAAGTTTTCAGCTAACCGCCCGGCAGTGGTTTGAAATCCGTCTCCGCATCCGGTATCTATAAGTATTTTATGCTCCCCTGAGTCGATAAATAGACAGTTCAAGGCAAATGCCTCTTCGGTCTCCGAGCCCTGGCTAATAAGCGTCCCATCGCTAATAATTATACATTTGAACTCTCCTATGTCATAGCGAAATCCTGCTTCGAGCATTGGTTTTTACCTTCTTCCTCTCTAAAATTTTTCGTGCTCCGGGTCTATCTTTATGCCTTGTATATCTTGCAGAGATTGGAAGGAGGTACCCAGAAAACATCACCACCCGGAACATCTATATTACCCGTAATACCGGATAGCAGGAGTAAGGCCCGAATGGTCTGAAAATTGTTTACTCCCTGGTCTATGCCGACGCCCCATTGTAGACAGGCTGGTTTCGTCGTAGCGTATAATCGCGCCACGGCTTTTATAACGTCGGCGGGAACCCGGGTAATTTGAGCCACTTTTTCCGGGGAATAGTCTTCGACTCTCTCCATCAGCTCGGTAAAACCAAGAGTCCACCTGTTAACAAAATCTTTGTCATATAACTTTTCTTTGATTATCGTATGGAGCATACCCAGGGCCAGGGCGGCATCCGTCCCGGGACGAATTTGTAGCCAGTGGTCAGCTTTAGCGGCTAATCTTGTTCTTCTGGGATCGATAACTATTGATTTTGCACCGTTATTCAATACCTGGGTTAGCTGATAGCTGCACATGCCATCAGCAGCACCCACTTCGGTCAGATTACATCCCCATACCATCACACACTGTGGTTTAATTCCACCAAAACCGTAATAATCACATACAGGCAGGTCACCGCACGTCATCGCTGAGGCCATTAATCTAGGACCATAACAGAGGTGGGCGAAACCGAGACCATTAGGGGTACCTAAGCAATTGAGAAACCGGTGAAACATTACATAGTAAGGCCTGCCTGTTCCTCTTGCTCCGACAATTGATTCAGCCCCAAAATTTTGCTTTGCTTTAAGTAATTCCTCACTGACCGTATCCAGTGCCTCGTCCCACGTAATCCTCTGCCACTTATTCTCTCCGCGGGAACCTGCCCTCTTCAGGGGATATTTCAGCCGGTCAGGATGATATAATAGCTCCGGAGCTGATTTTCCTTTTACGCAAAGATATCCTTGTGAAGTAGGGCTATCAGGATCGCCGGTCACTTTTACAAGCTTCTCGTCTTTCATGTGTAGCAGGACACCACATACGCCATGGCATCCCCGGCAGGTAGATTTGATGACACGATATGACATAATTCAGCGCGTTACTTCCGATTTTGGATGATAAGATATAATCAGTTTTTCAATCGCCAGCATCCTAACATATATATATTTATTTTATTCTTTCATTTTACAACATCAGGGATATTCTGTCGTATTAAGCTTTATATACTTTGCAGAGGAATCCCATCATCTTGGGCGAACCCGTTTCTGAACTTTTTTTTGGAATGGCTCTCCATTATAATCATTTTCTCAATCGTTGCCAATTGTTGTACTTTAGATGGACAAGCCGAAGACGACCGATGAGAAGCAAAGTTGTGGTAGAATAACTTACTGGAGAATGCGTACTTGCATTGAGCTAATTTCATAAGCAGCCCACAGAATTATTTATATATGAATAAACGTCTAGCTGTATTAGTGGCTTGTTTCTTTACCGTATTCATATCATATTCTATCAGATATGGCTACGGTGTACTTCTTCCAGAGATGCTTCCCTCCCTGGCTATCTCCAAGACTGAGGCAGGAGTGATTTATGCTTCATTCTTCATAGCTTACACGGTCTTCTCTCCTCTGCTTGGCCTGATGGGAGACAGATATGATGTACGCCTGCTTCTTACCCTATTTGCCGCTGTACTTGGAGCGGGAGCATTCCTCATGGGTTACGCCTCGTCACTTATTCAAGCGAGCTTGTTCTTTACACTCGCTGGCATTGGCTCCGCCGCCTGCTGGGCTCCTGTCATGGCACTGGCACAAAGATGGACCAGCGATAAACATAGAGGCAAGACACTGGCTTTTGTTGATATTGGTAGTGCCCTGGGTATCGTTGGTAGCAGTGCCGCCCTGCCGCTGATAGTCGGCGCTCATAGCTGGAGGACAGGCTGGATGATTCTGGGCGCTTTAGGCTTCGCGGTGGCAGTAATGAACTTACTTATGATCAGAAGCCACCCAGGAGAGCCATCCGTACTCAACGGGACAAGGTTCGAACGACATAGCCTTGAGCCCGTCAGCGTCTTATACCTGAAACTTTTACGTGACGTAAGATTCTGGCTCATTGGTCTGGCTTATCTGCTTACCGGTTTTGCCATAATTATACCATTCACTTTCCTGACCACCTATGCCTCCCAGGAGCTTGCCCTCCCTTACGAAATGGCAGCTGGGCTGATAACCGTGGTAGGCATAAGCGCTGTAATTGGCAAGATCGCTTTGGGTTCTCTATCTGATAAAATACGAAGGATTAATATCATGATGGTGTGTGCCCTGCTGATAGCTGGAGGAAGTTTAGGAATGGCTTACGGGCAGGGTGTTGTATTGACCATATTCACCACCATTTTCGGACTTGGCTACGGTGCTGTTTGGTCGATGTATGCAGCATCAGCCTCAGACTATTTCTCCAAGGAGTCTGCCGGTAGTATTGTTGGCTTATGGACCCTGTATTTAGGCGTTGGCTCAACTATTTCTCCCGTAATCGCTGGCTGGATAGCTGATACCACAGGCACACTTGCCTGGTCATTCGTCCTGGCTGCGGCGGGCGCCGCTATATCCTTTCTTCTTTTAGTGCCAGTGTGGAGAAAAGCGCCGTCGGGTAGCTAATTCGGGAATCAGTGATTTGAACCTTCTAACGAAGGGTTAAATCAGGCATTAACCGTGGATGCTATTTAAAACCTGATGATGCAGCCCACAATTAAATGTTGACAGGTAATTACAAATTATTACATACTTTGCGATAAAGGGTCATATCAAAGGTTTGTAGCCGTAGTGGATATTGAGGTGAAATTATGAAAATAGGTTTTATTGGAATTGGACAAATGGGGAAACATATGTCAAGGAATATACAGGCGGCTGGATACAGCCTTATGGTTAATGATTTACACAAAGAGTCGGCCGTACACCTGCTGGAGAAAGGGGCGGAATGGGCTGGCACTCCTCAGGCCGTAGCAGAATCTTGCCGGATAGTTATCTCTTGTTTGCCGGGCCCCCAAATTGTAGAACAGGTGGTTTACGGGAAAAATGGCCTTAAGTTTGGCTGGAAGAAGGGGGATGTCTATATAGATATGAGCACTAATTCTCCTTCGACCATCAGGCACATAGCAGGAGATGCCATTGCTATGGGAGTGACCGTAATGGACGCTCCCGTAAGCGGAGGGACAAAAGGTGCCGAGATGGGCACACTGACCATTATGGTCGGAGGAGATTCTACCGCTTTAGAAAAAGTAAGGGAAGTCCTAGAATCGATGGGTAAAAAAATCTTTCATGTGGGCGATGCAGGTTGTGGCAATATCGCTAAGTTAGTAAATAACATGATTGGATTAGCCTGCGGCTCAATCACGGCAGAAGGTTTCGTGCTTGGCGTAAAAGCTGGTATTGATCCCAATGTGCTATACGAAATAATCAACGTCAGCACCGGAAACAACTGGAACTTACAACAGTACCCCAACACAGTTTTCAAAGGTAACTTCGAGCCCGGATTCAAGGTGAGTCTTGCTTACAAAGATATTGGTTTAGCCTTAGCTCTGGGTGAAGAATGTGGAGTGCCTCTTCCGGTGGGAAAAGCGGTGGCAAAAGACCTCGAGGGTGCCATGACGGCAGGTCTGGCTGACAAAGGTGTCGATTCAGTGATAATTAATCTGGAAAAAACAACAGGAGTACAGGTACGTACGTCTAAATAAAATAGTAAAAATTACAGATAATCAGGAGGGTAAATAGTCAACGGAGCACTTTAAGGTCAATCAAAAGTAGATTAGTCTGACGTCTCAAGAAGGCCGGAGAATAAGTTTTATTATAATTTTTAATTATTGGATGTAAACATGAATGATTTATTTAGTCTCGAGGGTAGGGTCGCTATTGTTACCGGAGGGAATGGAGGCATCGGTAAGGCCATTGCCTGTGCCCTTGCCTCGAAAGGTGCCGGTATCGCGGTTGCCGCACGTAACCGGACCAAAACAGCCAGGGCAGTAAAGGAAATTAAAGAGAGTTACGGAGTCAGTGCCCAGGGTATAGAAGTAGATTTACTGCATGAGGAACAGATTGACCTTATGGTGAAAAAGGTAATGGAAGTCTTTGGTAGAATCGATATACTGGTTAATAATGCCGGTATTGCCGAGGGCAAGAAACCTCAAGATGTATCCATCAATGATTGGGACACGGTGCTGAATACCAACCTCCGGGGTACTTTTCTATGCGCAAGAGCAGTATATCCGCATATGAAAGACAAGGGAGGAGGCAAAATCATCAATATCGGCTCCATGGCCTCAATTTTCGGCTCGGCATTTTTACCCGCCTATAGCGCGAGTAAAGGTGGCATAGTACAATTGACGAAAAGCCTGGCAGTGGCGTGGGCTCCGGATAACATTCAGGTCAACGCTATCCTGCCCGGATGGTATAAGACTGGCCTGGGAGAAGAGGCGAGAAAATCCGACTCGACCCATGAAAGACGCATTGCTTCGTTTACGCCCATGGGACGTTGGGGTAAAACCAACGAACTGGGTGGTGCCGCCATCTTCCTGGCTAGCTCTGCCTCTGATTTCGTTACCGGTGTGGAGTTGCCGGTAGATGGCGGTTATTCTATCAGCTTGAATGGCATGGACGGACCATTCTCTCCACCAGGCGCCAGGTCCAGATAGCGTAGTTTCAGAGAATATCGCGGCATTGTTTAAGATGCCGTCTAAGCCTGTTTATATCCCTGCTTTCTTAAGTTGCCCGTGTGGTCAGCCGCCTTTATCGCCGCTATAATCATCTCCTTGGTAACGGGCATTGCCTCATTATGTATGGGATTCTCTTTGTCCATGATAACTTCAGCAACCTTGGTCAAATCCGAATCCGAAGTGTTGGGAAGGCCTATCTCGGCTAATGTAGTCGGCAAACCCACCGATTCACAAAAAGTGTAAACCTCATCTATAATTTCCTTTTTTTTATCTGTAAGAAACAGCGAAGACTGCGTCCCGAAAGCGACGATTTCTCCATGCAGGTAGTTCTCGGTTTCTTTAAGAGCTGTAAACCCTATCTGAATACCGTGTGCTCCTGCCAGACCGCAGCTTTCAAACCCCAGTCCGCTTAACAAGGTATTCGCTTCGATAATATGTTCCAGGGCCGGTATGACTGAATGCACCTCGCAAGCCCTTTTCGCGGCTAGTCCGTACTCAAGAAGCGTCTGATAACTGAGGTGAGCCAAAGAATAGGCTGTCATCGAACCGATATCCCCCGTAGAAGTCATATTAGCGGCGCATTTCTTCTGGCAGGACTCAGCCTCAAACCGTGTTGATAAAGCGTCTCCCATGCCGGCAACCAGAAATCTCACAGGAGCTTCGGCGATTATTTTTGTATCTATCAGCACCACGTCCGGATTCCTTTTATGCTGCATAGGTCTATCATATACCCCCTCCGGGGTATAGATTACGGAAACCGCACTGCAGGGTGCATCGCTGGCAGCTATAGTAGGAACAATTATCAAGTATTTTTGCAGCTTATCAGCCACCGCCTTGGCAGTATCCATTACCTTGCCGCCACCCATGCCGATAACTACCTCACAATTTATTTTGCCCGCTAACTTAATTATTCTGTTGATCTCATCATCGCAACACTCACCACCGAACTTCTCGGGCGATACCTGCGCGTATTTGCCTATCTCCTCTTTAATAGCAGGTAGAATTTTCCCCAATCCTGTATTGCTGCATATCAGAAAAGCTGCCTTTCCTAATCTAGCAATTTCCGGTCCCAGTCTCCTGATGGCATCGTAGCCCTGTATATACCGTCCGGGAAATATCGTCGTAGTTAGCATTGCCAACTCCTTCAGTGAATATTGCGGTTATTATTCCGCTACAATCAGGTCCCATTGCCTGTCCTTAAAATTTACTACTACGTAGTTATTATCGTCAAGAGTAATTATTTGCAGGACAGTTTGACAATACTCTAGTTCAGTGATAGCATTCTTGATAACGAATTGTCGGCGGTTATTCAAGACAATCCGGCAATTTATATATTAAATACGTTCAAAATTGTTGTAGGAGTTTTCCAGACAAAGGAGGAGGTATTATGACCTGATGAAGAGGAAATGCGTAATCTAGAATTAGACAATTTAAACAACATAAAGGAGGCACAAACTAATCATGAAGAAGCTCTTATTCATTATCTTATCAATTATTGTCATTAGCGGCCTGATTTTTAGCGGTTGCGCTAAGAAAGAAGCCGCCCCGGCAGCCGGTGGGAAGACAATCCTCTTGGGCGCCATCAACTCCATGACCGGTGGGGAGGCTATGGTAGGTGGTGAACACCGATGGGCGTATCAGAAAGCAGTCGATGACATTAACGCTAAAGGTGGAGTATTCGTCAAGGAACTGAACCAGAAGCTGCCTATGAAGCTTGTTGTGGTGGATGACCAGAGCGACGTTTCTCAAGCAGCAGCAGCTGCGGAAAAACTCATCAAACTGGAAAACGTAGACTTCATCCTGGGCACCGTCAGTACTCCGTTAAATGTGTCCGGAGGTGCCGTTGCCGAGAAATATAAGAAGCTCTATGTCACGACTACTACCTGGCCAGAGGAATTTCTGGCTCAAAAATTCTCCTGGGTTGCAGACTCGTTCTTTTACGCTGGCAAACTGTTGGAGAGCTCCCTGATGGTTCTGGATGCAATTCCTGCAAATGAGAGGCCAAAGAAGGTCTGCGTCCTAGTTCCGGATGACCCGGATGGACAGGGCTTTGGAGGCGGAGCTTCGGCAACCGTACCGAAACTGGGTTACGAGCTGGCTCTCTATGAGGCATACACAGCGGGAACGAAGGACTTCTCCTCGTCCATTCTTAAAATGAAGTCGGCTGGTGTTGAGGCATTAGTGGTTCTGTGCAGTTCGGCTGATGGTATCACTCTAATACGCCAGATGAAAGAGACTAATTTCAATGTGAAGTACATATGGGGCGCGAAAGGATTCTGGCCCGTTGAGTTCAGGGATGCCCTCGGCAGTGACTCCGATTATATTGTCAGCGATGGGCACTGGGCGGAGGCTCTGGGGCAGCCAGGATCAAAGGACCTTGGAGACCGGTTTAGAAAAGAATTTGGTAAGGACAAGACCTCTGTCACGATAGGGAACTTCTACTCTATCGTCCAGGCTCTCGCCATGGCTATCGAGCAGGCCGGGTCGCTTGACTCAACCAAGGTCAGGGATGTATTTTACAGCGGCACATTCGTGGCTAAAGGTACCACCAATGGCGACCTTACATTCGACAAACAGGGATTGTCCGCTGTCCCTCCGGTGGCGCTTCAGTGGTATAAAGGGGACCGCATGCCGGTTTATCCTATAGATCCTAAAGTGTGGACGCTTAAATTGATGCCACCCTGGAATAAGCGGTAAGAATGGCCTAAGCTTAGTGCTTAGAGTGTGAACCTTAGGTTTACCCCCGGTAATCCCAAAAAAGCAGGAGAGCCGGGGGTAAATTTCTGATTGGCTGACATGAAAGTATCGTAATATTTCTTAGCGGCGAGTGAATATCTTGTCCTTAAGCCCCATGATGCCTGTGGGCATGAACTTCATCACCAGGATGATAAGTATGCCCGTTATCATTGGATGTATCTGCCCCACAAAGACATCCCCGTAGGAAAAAATTGCCCCTACCACAAAAGCGCCGATAATAGGACCCGCAATTGTCCCGTTGCCCCCCAATACGCAGATAAGGATAGGGTAGAACATCCAGTTAAGATTCATTATGCCTAGAGGACTGACAATAAACAGGTAATAAGCAAACAAGCTGCCGCAAACCCCTGCGAGAAAAGCCGAAACGGCAAAAGCAAAGATTTTATAGAACAGGATTTGGACTCCGTGTGAGGCGGCTGACGTCTCGTCTTCATTAAGAGCCCGGAGAGCCAGCCCGATTCTGGACCTGGTGATAAGATACACGGTTGCAGTCGCAAAAATGGCCAGAAGAAAGCCGGTCCAGTAATAGGGATACATTGACGAGAAGCTAGAGGCCGGAAGGCGCAAACCCATGGCTCCCTGTGTAAAGCTGCCCCCCTTCAAAATTACTATCCTGAGAACCTCCGCAGCTGCCAGAGTGCCGAAAGAAAAGTAATCGCCCCGGAGCCTGGAGAGCAACGGAGTTCCTATTATGATAGCGAAAATTACCGGAACGAGCCCGCTTATGACCATGACCACCGGGTCAAAATAATACCATGTTTTAGTTAAATCGTTGAGCCAGATTATAGCAGTTGTATATGCCCCAAGGGCAAAGAATGCATGCCCGCCCAGGCTGATCTGCCCCGTATACCCCGCTACCAGATTCCATCCCTGGGAGAGAGCGATGTAGCAGAAGCAAATGAACAGGTAATAGGCAAAGAAGGAATTATCAACGTCAATATAGAATGGTATCGTGCCAAAAACAATTATCACGAGAACAGTAATAACTATATTTAGATGGCTGCGTTTAAAGTGAGACGGTATGAGCGACTTGAATAGGCCAGAACGATATTTCGTCAAGCCTGATTGTTCCGAAAAATTACTCTTATTCTTCATTTTTTATCTTCAATACATTATGCTTTTTGGCTGCTTCTCCCGAAGATACCATAAGGTCTGAGGGTCAGCGTCAGTAAAAATACCGCGAAAACTATGGCTTGAGCCCATCCGGCACCTACATAATAGGACCCCATGGTCTCGATGATCCCTATGAAAATACCACCTAGCAGGGCACCGTACATGGTGCCGATGCCCCCAAGCGTTAAGGCTACCAAAGCTTTTATAGCAATATCAAAACCATAAACGGGGTCAAAAGAGTAGGTTGTCGCCAGGTTGATGCCCGCTACTGCCGAAAGCCCGATGCCGATAGCCATGGCGACAGCATTGACCCGGTTAGGATTGATTCCCATCAGCGTGCTGGCTTCTACGTCCTCTGAAGTAGCCCTGACGGCTGTTCCTATTAGGGTCTTATTTAAAAATAGAAAGACCCCCAGGGTCGCCAGAAGGGCGAGCAATAATCCTATCAAACGGGTCAAAGTGAGATTTAATCCCAACAGGTGGAACACCACGAATCCATACGAGGTTACAACTGCCCTGGGGTTAGGGCTCCAGACCACAGTCATGAAATTTTCCAGGAAAAACATCAGCCCCACAGCAATCAAGAGCGAACCAATCCGGTCTTTTAAGGCGGCTGCCTCCTTGAAAAGGACATAATAAAATGCCGTGCCAAGCAGCAAAGCAACTGGAATAACAATGATTAGTGACAGGTACGGATCGATACCTAGTAGAGAGAATAACCAGTAACACAGATAACCGAAGAAAACAATAACGGCTCCCTGTGCGATAAAAACAATCCGCATAGTGCCGAAGATTAGACTGAGTCCAATGGCAGCAATCCCATACATTGTCCCCAGTAAAATACCGTTAATAACAACCTGAGTAATGACGTCCAAAGTTAAATCCTCATCCCTTCCGTTTAGTCGCCCGCTCACCTATATAGGCTTTAATAATTTCCTCATTTGTCAGGAGATCACATCCTTTACCGCACATGACAATTTTCCCATTCTTTAAAACATATGCCTGGTGAGCAATCTTCAAGGCCTGATTAACGTTTTGTTCTACAAGTAATATCGTTATTTTCTGTTCGTTCAGTGTACGAATAAGCTCAAATATCGTTTTGACAAGAATGGGACTCAGCCCGAGAGAAGGTTCATCAAGCATGACAAGCTTCGGATGGGCCATGACAGCTCTGCCAATAGCGAGCATCTGTTGTTCACCGCCGCTCAACGTGCCAGCCTTCTGGTCTTTTCGATTTTTCAGCACAGGGAAAAGACTGAAAACTCGTTCCAGAGATTCGGCGAAGAATGGGCGGGTCCTTGGAATATAGGCACCAAGTCTCAGATTCTCTTTAACCGTGAGGCTGGCAAATAGCCGCCGCCCTTCAGGCACATGAATGACACCTCTGTCCACTATCTCCTGGGGTTTTAAATTGTGCAGGTTTTCCCCTGAAAAGAGAATCTCCCCTTTTCTAACGCGGAGCAGCCCTGAAATCGTCTTCAGGAGAGTCGTCTTTCCGGCACCGTTAGCTCCTACAAGCGCCACGATAGTGCCTTCCTCTACCTGGAGAGATACGTCCCACAGAACCTGGATATCCCCGTAAGAAACGTCTACTCCCTTAACTTCAAGCAGCTGGTTCGCCAAGATATGCCTCTATAACTTTAGGATCACACGCCACATCATCCGGTTTACCATCGGCAATTTTGATGCCATAATCCAGCACTACAACTCTATCGCAAAAATCCATGATAGCATCCACCTTGTGCTCTATCCATAAAATAGACAGTTTTCTTTCATTTCTTACCCTTTTTATTACCTGAAACAATCTCTGGATTTCAACAGGATTCAGACCGGCCATAGGCTCATCCATCAGCGTCAGTACCGGCATTGAAGCCAGAGCCATCGCTATCTCCAGCATACGCCGGTCAGAAAGGGTTAAGTGTGTCGCCATTACATCTTTATTCTCGGATAACTCGACGAAGTCCAGGGCTTCCATGGCTCTCTCCCTGGCCCCGAGTCCTTCGTGCTTCCCGCCGTAAACGGAAGCCAGCATGGCATTTTCTAATACGGTCATCTTCAGGAAAGTTTTAACGAGCTGGTAGGTCCTCGATATCCCCAGGTGGCATATGCTGTGGGGAGCCAAGCCGGTGATCTTTTTCCCTAGAAAGTAAATATCGCCGCGCTCCGGCTTGTAGATGGAGGTGATGACATTGAACACTGTTGACTTTCCGGCACCGTTCGGGCCAATAAGCCCCACCATTTCTTCTTTTCCAACGCTCATATCCAGGTCTACCAGGACCTGGAGTCCACCAAAACTCTTACAAATTTTATCTAAAAGCAGAACAGTGCTATTACTCTGCATTTTCAACCTTTGCCCAGCATTATTCGGACATTTATGGTGCTAGCACATATTGCGTGCAGGAAATTTGTTCCTGTCGTAATCCTTGGTAACATATAGAAAATTGACAATTCCGTGAACTAAAGCTGTTTAGTCACAAAAACAGTTTGTCGGCGTATTATAGGTTGATTTGTTTTATACTGTCAAGACGGTCAGGTCCCAAATGGGTCAGCCAAACCGAAGACAAACATTTAATCACGCTCTTATCTTACTTGGTTTCACGGCCGAATTCCTCGCCCAGCTCCTTTTCCAGTCGCTTAAAATGCCGGCTGTAACTATCCCTGCCCTCGGTGTAGGATGGAAGGACCCACTTAATTTTCCCGAGATTGTGGATAACGGATGGAATTAAGTCAAAGGGGATGGAGACAATCACCAGTCCCTCCGGATATACCTGCCGGGCTTTCATCCCGAAGCAAAGCCCGGTGACGGTATAGTTTATTTCTCCACTAATATAGGGATACACATAAATCCAGGCACAGCCGATTACCGGGGTCATTTTGCTGGTCAACAGCTTCCCTGTAGTGTAGTAGGAAGCCCGCAATACTATCTCTGCCTGACTGGGAGTTCCCGTAATCAGCAGTACGTCCGGATCAAAATCAATTTCATCCAGCGGCGCAAACACGGTATAGTTAATGGTATCCTTCTGCACCCTGGGGAGAACGTCATATATTCTCCTGTTGGCCCGCGCCTCTTCAAAAATCTCCAGCTTGGGACCAGCCTGGCCGCTTCCTAGAATCGAGTCTATATCTAACATCCCCAATGGCAAAGTCCCGACACATTCGTGATGCTCCTTGGCGGCATAAAAGGCCTTGCCTTTTTGTGCTTCAACCATCATTTCGCATAGAGCCAGAGTCTTATCCAGTGGCTTGACACCATCCGGTTTATTGAGCAGGTACTTGACACCCACCGGTGGCCTCTCTAAATTTAGTTTTTTTAATATGGATAGATCTGTTTTTAAACCAGCCATTTTCCCCTCCAGGTAATATCATTAGATCTATGCTGTAATTGGGCTCATGATTATGCTTGATTTGCTGACGGAATAACGATATATTGAGTTTGTGCTTATTATATTGGACGATAAGATTTAAGTCAATACTGTTAAAATTCATGATGTTGAAGACTGCTACCAGATATAGAGTTAGTTAAGAAAGGAACGAACAAATGGGGATTATGAATGGTAAAATATGCATCGTCACCGGAGGGGCGGGCAGTATTGGCCTCGCGAGCGCCGCGCTTCTCTTAAAGGAAGGCGCCGTTGTCATGTTAGTCGGCCATAACGAAGAGAATTTAGCCCGCGCGGCCAAAACCCTTAACGCCAGCCCTGGCGTCCTGGGGACTATGAAGGCGAACGTAGCTGATGCGCAGGAGACGCAAACATATATTAACCGCACCGTTTCCCAATGGGGTAAAATAGACGTGCTTTTCAGTCATGCCGGTATCAGCGGCGTCGTCAAACCGATTACCGAATATCCCGAAGACATCTTTGACGCTGTCATGGCGGTCAATGTCCGTGCCTCATTTCTCGCCTGTAAATACGGTTTGCCCCAAATGAATGATGGTGGCAGCATCATTATTACATCCAGCATCATGGGTGTAAGAGCCGACCCCGGCGTATGTGCCTATGCCACATCTAAACATGCGCTTATCGGGTTGATGCGCACGGTCGCTAAAGAAGTGGCAAGCCGTAAAATCCGCGTCAATATTCTAGCACCAGGTCCCATTGACAACTCCTTCCAGTCAAAGATTGAGGAACGGCTCACTGAGGTAGTCGGTCAGGATGGCAACGAATTTCTCAACCGCATTATCCCGCTGCGCCGCCACGGCCGGGCTGAGGAAATAGCCAGAATGGTTCTTTTCCTCGCCTCTGACCAAAGCAGTTTTTCGACCGGCAGCATCTTCATGGCCGATGGAGGCATGAACATTTAAAAAGAAATGTGTAACGACCAATACAGCGCCTGACATCATAATAGAAATGTAGAAATGCTAATGTTTATTCGAATGTAACAAAATAGTAAAATGTGACCCTAGGTTTAAGCTCTCTAGAGACATTGGGCTGTACCGAGCTTGAGGCTTCGCCGTTAGCCGGTGATCACTCGACTGGTTGACTTACTTGATAGACGCAGGGTAGCCTTCGTTGTAAAGAGAGATACAAAGCTAGGTTGATGTAAACGTTAACCCAGCCTGTCAAATCGCCAACTGCGTAAGATTACTTCCTAGGGGCAAGGTGCGGGATCTTGCTCACGTCGACGTTCTGGTTCCGGTTTTTATCCAGGTAGGGGAATCGAGAGACTGTCGCCCGGATCTCCTTCTGGCACGTCCCAGGATTGCCCCACAGCACGATAACCTCCGTACCAATCTCGCTGTGATTCACGTCGATCGAGCTGAGGGAGATCATCTCGCGGAAGTAGTAGCTGTAGGCCCGCCCCGAGCTGACCCCGACCAGTTTCCCGTCCTTGAGAACCTGGTCCGCGCATAGACCTTCTTCTATCGGATGATGGTTCGGCGTGTCCATGTTGCGGTACGGCTCACCGGGTTTAAACTGCGAGGCGTACACGTCGAAGATATCCTCGGTGTTCCAGAGGAGGGTGACCATCTTCCGGTGCGGGTTCGCCACTTCCTTTTCGAGAGCCTTGCGGCCGACGAAGTCGTGGTCGAACTTGATCATGCCGGCCCAACCGAGCTCGACAGGGTTCCGGTAGCGTAACCTCATATCCTGGCCCATACTGCCTGCACGACGTGCAAACATGAACAGTGATG
>Ga0315279_10003651_pt1 | contig 21227 bp, 20 predicted proteins | sample YL17G06_20_MG_FD_203694 | JGI IMG/M metagenome (GOLD analysis project Ga0315279, IMG submission 203694) | Sediment microbial communities from Yellowstone Lake, YNP, Wyoming, USA - YL17G06_20 | ecosystem: Environmental > Aquatic > Freshwater > Lake > Sediment | place: USA: Wyoming | collected... | reverse complement strand
GAGGAGGCGGCCGGCCAGGCCGGCTGGTGCACCCTCGGCCTGAGCAACCGTTGACACGGCGGCCAAAGGTATTATGATCAGGATGGGAAAGGGCCAAGAAAGGTCCCGTTCATGCAGATAGACTGGCAAAGGACTATCAACGAGATCCTCTCCAGCGAGATCTGCTGCCCCCGCTGCGGCGCGCTGGCCCCAGAGGTGGTGGTGGGCTACTCTCGTGCCGCCTCAGCCAGCCAGTTCGCCCCTCTCTGCCAGGGATGCAATCCCCACGAGGAGTGCGACGCCCGCAAACTGGTGTTGATGTGCGAGGCCTGCGCCCGCGAGCTGCGCCTGCGCGGACGCAAAGTCGACCAGGAAGGGATGATGGTCACCCTCCTGGAGGAGTGCCGGCGCAACCTGGAGGAGAGCCTCGACTACCTGGCTGAATACTGGCGGGAAGACTTGGACATCGACCCCGAGGACATGGACAAGCGGCTGGAAGAGGCCGACCCCGAGCTCTTCACCCAGGAGAACGCCTGGCGCCACTACCTAGAGGAGCAGTATCTAAAGTTTCACCGCTGGTTCCGCGAGCGCAGCCTGCGCATCCCCAATGCCGCCTGGCGCTCCGAGTACGTGGAGGAGATCGTCACCCTGAACTACGAGACCCTCCTGGGCGACTAGGCTGACCTCACCCCTTGGACGAACCTGCCTAGCCGCAGCATCTGGACGTGCTGGCAACGGGCTTCTGAGCGCGAATGAAGGCGCTCACAAAGCTTAGAAGGGCCTGCTCCTTTGCCTCAGACGCAAGGCACGCGACAGCCTCTGCGACCTCGGTCCCCTGAAGATCCTCTTCCTTCCACACTCGCGTGACCTCGACGCCAATGTTCTGGAAGCCAGCGGCCCTCAGCTTGCCCACGTACTCCTCTTCCTTCAACGCCCCGGCCACGCAGCCCGCCCACAGCTCCAGGTTGCGCCGTAGCCCCTCCGGCATGTCACCCCTAACGATGATGTCGGAGACGGCGATGCGCCCCCCGGGCTTGAGCACGCGATAGGCCTCGCGCAGCACCTGGTCCTTGTCGGGCGATAGGTTCACCACACAGTTGCTGATGATCACATCCACCGAGCTGTCAGGCAGAGGAATGTCCTCTATCTCGCCCTTGAGGAACTCCACGTTCTCGATACCCGCCTTCCTCTGGCTCTGACGGGCCAGCTCCAGCATCTCGTCCACCATGTCCAGGCCGTACGCCTTGCCAGTGGGACCCACCCGCCGGGCGGAGAGGAGAACGTCGATGCCGCCGCCGCTGCCCAGGTCCAGGACGACCTCCCCCGGGTGCAGCTCGGCCAGGGCCACCGGGTTGCCGCAGCCCAGGGAGGCCAGCGCCGCCTCCAGAGGAACCTCCTTCAGGTCCTCGGGAGCATAGATCTGGCCGCTTATGGGGTCGGCAACCGCGGGTTCGGCCGGCCCGCAACAGCTTGCCTGGGGCGCGCAGCAGCTAGCGGGCGCCCGCTGTGCGGCCTGGCGAGCAAGCTCGGCGTAGCGCTTGCCCACCTTCTGCTTGATCTCTTTCTTACTGCCCATCGACTACCTCCCTAAATCCAAACTGCCGAAATTGCGCCGTTCTCAAGCTATCGGGCCAGACCGCTCAGCGCCGCGGCCACCTGGCCCAAGACATCCTTGCGCAGACGAAAGTAGCACCACAGCCCCTGCTTCTCGACGTCGAGCAGGCCCGCCTCCTTGAGCACCTTGACGTGATAGGAAATCGTAGGCTGACTCAGGGGCGTACAGTCAACGATGTTGCACTCGCAGACGCCACCCGGGCTCCTGGCCAGCAGGCTGAGGATTTGCAAACGCGTGGGGTCAGCAAGAGCTTTGAAGACAGCCGCCCAGCGCTTGGCGGTGCCGGCCGCCGCAGCGGTCATGCCGGGGCAACAGCTCCGAGCGATGGATTCCAGCACAGGCTCCCCTACCTCGTTCATGTTGATGCTATTGTAGGGCTTATATCGAAGTTTGTCAATATAGTCCGCCCAAGAAACTGCGAATTCTTCCGGTGCCTTTCCCTACCCCGCCGGCCGCGCCCGATAGCCCCAGGAGGCCGTCTCGCCTTCCTCCCCCAGGCCGAGAGCAGCTTCGATGCGCCCCAGGAGGTCCGCCAGGCCCCAGCCCTTGAGCGCCGACACCAGCAGTGCATCCGGCCGCCAGTATCGGAGCGACGCCTGCGCCTCGCCCAGACCTTCCAGCCCCTCGATGGGCCGCCCGTCCGGCCCGCGGATGGCGTCGGCCTTGTTGAGGACGGTGATGCAGGGCTTGTCGGCCAGGCCCAGGTCGGCCAGGGTATCCTCCACCGTCTGAGCCTGCTCAGCGGCATCGGGATGGGTTATGTCCACCACGTGCAGCAGGAGGTTGGCCTCGGACAGCTCCTCCAGGGTCGCGCGGAAGGCCGCCACCAGTTGGGTGGGCAGCTTCTGGATGAAGCCGACGGTGTCGGTGAGGAGGAAGGCGCCGCCCTCAGGCAGGCTCACCCGCCGCGTGACGGGGTCGAGGGTGGCGAACAGCTTGTCCTCCACCAGCACATCGGCCCCCGACAGGGCCCGCATGAGGGTGCTCTTGCCGGCGTTGGTGTAGCCCACCAGGGAGACGACCGACGCCCCCTGGCGCGCCCGCCGCCGCCGGTAGAGCGCGCGCTGCCGTCGCACCTCCTCGAGCTGACGCTTCAGGCGCTGAATCTTGCCACGGATCAGCCGGCGGTCGGTCTCCAACTGGGTCTCGCCGGGGCCGCGCGTGCCGATGGCCCCCTCCAGTCGCTCCAGGTGGGTCCACTGGCCGGCCAGGCGAGGCAACAGGTATTCGTGCTGGGCCAGCTCCACCTGGAGGGCCCCCTCGCGAGTATGGGCGTGCTGGGCGAATATGTCGAGGATGAGAGCAGTGCGGTCGAGGACCTTGATCTGGAGAGCGTCTTCTAGGTTCCGCTGCTGGGAGGACGACAGCTCGTCGTCGAAGATTACCGTGCTGAAGCCCAGGCGATGACGCAGAGAGGCCAGCTCCTGCACCTTGCCGCGGCCCACGTAGTAGGCGGACGTGCGTCGCGCCAGCCGCTGGACGCACCTGCCGACCACATCGGCGCCGGCGGTCAGAGCTAGCTGGGCCAGCTCCTCCAGCGAGCTCTCGCTGGTCCAGCGACTATTGTCTCGCCCCTTCATCTCCACCGCCACCAGATAGGCCCGCTCGATGGGCTCGGCGGTGAGGTGGCCGGTCGTTGCTATGCTGTCAGCCCTCCTTGACAGAATGCGCTTTCCCCTACAAGTATACCTCAAAGAGGAAGGAGCTTGCTCCGACGAGGCGCATCGTCCGCGCCCATCTTAGTGCCAGATGCAGAACGACCCGGACGACGGAAGCATCTCTCGCCGGAGGTCATTGTACAGATGTGACACAATGTGATCGGCCAGGTCTTCCGCTCCAACGAGTTGTTCAAATGCCTGCCTGTCACGATCCCTGAGAGCTTCGAGCTTCGTGGCCAGATCTCTAGCCCATCTGCCCGCCATGTCGTCCCACTGAGCCCCATGGAAACGGTGGTGCTCATATCTCCTGTTGTCGCCACCGGGCAGGTCTTGCGTCAGCATGTCTGCCTGGTCCGCCAGAGCCTGTAGATACGCTTTGCACGTCTTGACAAGGTCCTTGTGCAGGGCGAAGTATCTCGATTCCGGCTTGATACTAACCAAGCGGTTGTGTGCGCCCCGTAGGCCTAGCACATGGCTGCATATCGCCTCAACCATGCGTGGGGTGTCCGCAGGTTCGATGGTCCCGATATCGATGCCTCGTCTCCGGTACACATACACGACGTGGATGAGTTCCGACAGAACTCCCTGGAACACTGGAGCGTACTCAGCCAGCGTCACACGTCGTCTGAACACAGCGAAAGGCCCGACCATCATCAGCTCAGCATGCGCGCCAGACCAGCCTCGACCTCCTCGAGGACAGCCAGTGCCTCAATAATCTCCTGTTGCACGCTCTGAACCTCGCCGCCGGTGATCATGTCAACGCTCCGTTTCGCAGCCAATGCTTCTGCCATGTGCGCTGCGACCCGAACTCGCATGTACGCTGCCGCTATCTCGTGCACGAGGGCCGGGCTCAGCAGTCCAAGGTTCGGCAGCAAGCCAAGGAACACACTTCCGGCAGAGGCTTGGTCGGCGACGAGTCGAAGAAACTCAACGGTATTCGCGTGGCCCGACCTTGCCGAGATCTCCAGCAGGTCGCGGAGGCCGTGCATCGTTGCCTGAGCCTCACCCTGGAGCGCTGACAGGAAGCATTTCCGACTCCTCCGCTCCCGTCTCGACCTGAACCACTCCTCCAGGATCCGCGCCAGGATCACCCCGGAGAGCGTGCCTCCTACTGCAAGAACGCCCCACGCTATGTCGTTCAAGGCCCACCTCGCTATGCGGCCAAGGCCGCAGTGCCTTATCCCCTCCAGCCCGCCAGCCGCCGCAGGCCCTCCTCCATCCGCTCGTCGGGGATGGTGAGCGAAAGGCGGACGTAGCCCTCGCCGTGCGGCCCGTAGCCGATGCCTGGCGTCACCACCACGCCGATGTCGTCCAGGAGGCGGCTGGCGAACTCCAGCGAGGTGCGACCCTCGGGCAGACGCGCCCAGAGGTAGAGGCTGGCCTTGGGCGGGCGCACCCCCAACCCCATCCTGGCCAGCGCCGCCACCAGGCGATCGCGCCGCCGCTGGTAGATGGCGTTGTGCTCGGCGATGCAGTCCTGCGGCCCCTCTAGGGCAGCGATGGCCATCCGCTGGATGGCCTGGGGGATGCCCGAATCGAGGTTGGACTTCACCCGCATGAGGGCGTCGACCATGGTGGCGTTGCCCACCACCATGCCGATGCGCCAGCCGGTCATGTTGTAGCTCTTGGAGAAGGAGTGGAACTCCACCCCCACGTCCCTGGCGCCCGCCGCCTGCAGGAAGCTCACCGGTCGGTAGCCGTCGAAGGCCACCTCGGTGTAGGGGGCGTCGTGGCAGACGGCGATGTCGTGCTCCTTGGCGAAGCGCACCACCTGCTCGAAGAAATCGGGCTCGGCCACCGCGCCCGTGGGGTTGTTGGGGTAGCTGATCCACATCAGCTTGGCCCGGCGGGCCACCGCCTCGGGGATGGCCTCCAGGTCGGGCAGGAAGTCGTTCTCCTCCGTAAGGGGCATGAAGTAGCAGTCGCCGCCGGCGAACATGGTGCCCCCGGAGTAGACGGGATAGCCCGGGTCGGGCACCAGGGCCAGATCGCCGGGGTCGATGAAGCAGAGGGCGATGTGGCCGATGCCCTCCTTGGAGCCGATGAGCGGCAGTACTTCCCTATCGGGGTCCAGGGAAACGTCGAACCGCTGCTCGTACCAGCGGGTGATGGCCCGCCGCAGGTCGGGCAGGCCGTCGGTCTCCGGATAGCGATGGTTGGCGGGGTCGCGAGCGGCCTGGCAGAGGGCGTCGATAACGTGGGAGGGCGTGGGGATATCGGGGTCGCCGACGGCGAAACTGACGACGTCCACCCCCTGGGCTCGCTTCTCGGCGATCTTGCGGCTGATCTCGGCGAACAGATACGGCGGCAGCTTCTCGATGCGCTTCGCTAGTCGCATTACGCCGTTTCCCGCCACCGCACCTCGTACAGACGCACGGGTTCCTCGAACCCCTTCAGTTCGACCTCGCCCCGATCGGAGAACAGGAACCCCTTGCCCGCCACCAACTGCCGCACCACGTCCGAGGCCAGGATCTCCCCACCTTCCGCCTTCGCCGCAATGCGAGCCGCCATGTTCACCGCCGTCCCGAACAGGTCTTTCTCCTCCGCTATCGGCTCCCCAGCGTTGAGCCCGATACGCACCCGTATCGGCTCGTCCGCCCCCTCGCTGTGCGCGGCGAAGGCCCGCTGCATGGCGATGGCACACTCCAGCGCCCCCGTCGCTGAGGAGAAGGAGACCATGAACCCGTCTCCCATCGCCTTCACCTCGGCGCCGCCGTGAGCCTGCAGCGCCTCTCGCACGATGCGCTCGTGCTCCCGCAGCACCTCCCGTGCCCTTGCGTCGCCCAGGCGCTGGGTCAGCGCCGTGGAGCCCTCCACGTCCGTGAACAGGATGGTGCGAAAGGCCCCCGCTACGGGCTCCTCGGTCTTGGCCGTCGGCTCCTCTCCCTCACCCAGGAAGTCGTCGATGGCTTGCAGTACTGCCTCCATGTCGCCTATCCACGGGAAGAACGACGCCCCCTCCAAGAGGGCGAGGCGGGCATCCGGGATTCCGGAGGCAAGACCTTTGGCGATCTCCACGCCCCTCACGCCGAGAGCCGGGGTCTGGCGACGGTGGACTATCAAGGTAGGCGACCTCACTTGCGAAAGGACGGCCGTGACATCGAACTCTGCAAGCGCGCTATAGATGGCGGGTACCGCTTCTGCCGTTGCGCATTCCCGCATAAAGCCAGCGAACCGGCGTGCCTCCTCGCCCGCCGACCATCCGAAAGAGGCATGCGCCAATGTCTCCCTGAATAGCTTCCACCCCTGATCCGCCAGCGCCCGAAATGCATGAAGCTCTCTCGGCGTCCGTGCCCAGGCGCACCATAGGATGAGGTGCGATACGGCCTCCGGGTGGCGGGCCGCATAGGCGATGGCGACCGGCCCTGCGTTCATAGGGCCGACCAGAACGAATCTCTGCATGCCCAGGCGTTCCACGACCGCCTGCAGGTCCAGCATATGGGCTTCGAGAGAGTAGTTGGCCACCTCGCGGTCCGAAAGGCCCGACCCCCTCCCATCGTAGCGGACCAGCTTCCTTTTCTCCGCCAGCCGCTCGTACCAGCAGCGCCAGCCGGGATCCTGCCACTCCAATTGGATATGGCTCCAAGGAAGACTTGGCATCTGCACGCAGGGCATGCCCTCGCCGAGCGTCCAGAAGGCGATGCTGACCCCGTCGGTGGTCTTGGCGTACTGGATGCGCGGCTCCATGGCGCTACTCCTGCCACCGCACCTCGTACAAGCGCACGGGTTCCTCGAACCCCTTCAGTTCGACCTCGCCCCGGTCTGAGAACAGGAACCCTTTGCCCGCCACCAACTGCCGCACCACGTCCGAGGCCATGATCTCCCCACCTTCCGCCTTCGCCGCAATGCGGGCCGCCATGTTCACCGCCGTCCCGAACAGGTCTTTCTCCTCCGCTATCGGCTCCCCCGCGTTGAGGCCGATGCGCATCCTTATCGGCTCCTCCGCCGCCTCGTTGTGCTCGGCGAAGGCCCTCTGCATGGCGATGGCGCACTCCAGCGCTCGTGTCGCCGACGCGAATGAGGCCATGAACCCGTCGCCCATCGCCTTCACCTCGGCGCCGCTGTGGGCCCGCAGCGCCTCCCGCACGATGCGCTCGTGGTTTCGTAGCACTTCCCGCGCCTTGGCGTCGCCGAGCCGTTCGGTCAGCGCTGTCGAGCCCTCCACGTCCGTGAAGAGGATGGTGACAAGGCCGGACGGAGCAGGCCCCGCCGCTGCCTCCTCACGCTCGCCCAGGAAGTCGTCGACGGCGGCAAGCACGGCCTGCCAGTCCTCCAAGGCGTAGCCTCCCGACGCTCCTTCCAGGACGGCGAGCTGGGCGCCCGGTATCCGGGAGGCAAGATCCGTAGCGACGTCCACGCTGAGCCAGGGGAGCTGCCGGCGGTGAAGCACCAGCGTCGGCGCCTTCACTTCCGGTAGCAGGGCCTCAACGTCAAACTTGGCGGCGCTGCCATAAGCGGCCTGCCACTTCTCCGGAGTGACGCTCTTCCGGATGAGGGCGGCGAGCCGGCTCGTCGTCTCACCTGTGGAGAACCCAAGGAAGTAGTGGCACAGCGCCTCCGTGTATAGTCTCCAGTCCTTCTCTACCAGTGCGGTCATCGTCTCGGCTTGCGGCGTGAAAAAGTCGGACCCGCGTGCGTACGTGCACCAGAGCATAAGCTGTGACACCCGCTCCGGGTGGCGGGCTGCGTAGCCGATCGCCACCGGTCCGAAGTTGACAGACCCCCACAGGGTGAACCTCGGCAGTTCCAGGCGGTCCGCCACCGCCTCCAGGTCGCGCACCATAGCGTCGAGGGAGTAGTCATCTACGCCCCGCTCCGACAGCCCCGTCCCTCTACAGTCGTACTGGACGAGCATTCTCTTCCGCGCCAGACGCTCGTACCAGGCGCGGAACTCAGGGACCTGCCATTCCACCTGGAGGACCCCGCATGGTGCCACCGGCGTCTGTAACCAGGGCATGCCTTCGCCCAGCGTCGAGTAGGCAATGCTCACCCCGTCGGCCGTCTGCGCGTACTGGATGCGCGGCTCCATCACCCCTACTCCCGCCACCGCACCTCATACAGCCGCACGGGTTCCTCGAACCCCTTCAATTCGACCTCGCCCCGATCTGAGAACAGGAACCCCTTGCCCGCCACCAACTGCCGCACCACGTCCGAGGCCAGGATCTCCCCACCTTCCGCCCTCGCCGCAATGCGGGCCGCCATGTTCACCGCCGTCCCGAACAGGTCTTTCTCCTCCGCTATCGGCTCTCCCGCATTGAGGCCGATGCACATGCTTATCGGCTCTTCCGCCGTCTCGTTGTACTCAGCGAAGGCCTTCTGCATGGCGATGGCGGATTCCACCGCCCATGTGGCCGAGGGGAAGGAGGCCATGATGCCGTCGCCGGTGTGCTTGATCTCCGAGCCGCTGTGAGACTGCAGGGCCTCTCGCACGATGCGCTCGTGCGCCCGCAGCACCTCCCGCGCCTTGGCGTCACCGACGCGCTCGGTCAGCGCCGTTGAGCCTTCCACGTCTGTGAACAGGATGGTGCGGAAGGCACCGGCAGCCGGCGCCTCGGCCGCCGCCGCAGCTTCCTCGCCCTCGCCCATGAACTGGCTGATGGCCCTCAGTACCGCTTTGGTGTCGCCCAGGAAGGTCGCCCCGGAATCCCCTTCCAGGAGAGCCAGGCGGGCATCCGGTATCCGGGAGGCAAGGCCGCGGGCGATGTCCACGCTGAGCCAAGAGAGCTGTCGGCGGTGAAGCACCAAAGTCGGCGCTTTCACCTGCGACAGCATGGCCGTAGCGTCAAACTCGCCGATCGCTTCAAGGGCCGCCTTCATCGTCTCCTGCGCGATGCACTCCCGCAGCAGCGCAGCATAGCGATGCGCCGGCTCACCCTCCGACCACCCCAGCACGGTATGCGCCACCGTCTCGCTGTACACATGCCAATCCGTATCTCTTAGTTGGACCAGCGCCCGAAGCTGCGGCGATGCTCCATCGCGCGTCCGTGCCCAGGAGTTCCACAGAATAAGGTGCGAGACCCGGTCCGGGTGCCGAGCCGCGTAAGCGATTGCCACCGGCCCCGAATGAATGGGGCTCAGCAGAGCAAATCTCTCCAGGCCCAGGCGGTCCACCACCGCCTCCAGGTCCAGCACCTGGGCGTCGAGTGAGAAGTCGGTCACGTCCCGGTCCGACAGCCCCGCCCCTCTGCAGTCGTACCGCACCACCATTCTTTTCTGCGCCAACGCCTCGTACCAGCGGCGCCACTCAGCTATCTGCCACTCCATCTGGATATGGCTGACCGGAATCGTTGGCATCTCCACGTAGGCCGTGCCTTCCCCCAGGGTCCAGAAGGCGATGCTCACGCCGTCGGCCGTCCGAGCGTACTGAATGCGCGGTTCCATCAGCCTTGCCACCTGACCTCATGCAGCCGTACCGGCTTCTCAAAGCCCTTCAGGGTAGCCTCAACCTTGTCGGCAAAGGAGAAGGCCTTGCCAGCGGCCAGTTGCTGGACAACGTCAGCAGCGAGTATCTCACCTGGCTGGGCATAGGCACAGATCCGTGCAGCCAGCTGGACCGCCGTGCCGAACAGGTCTGCTTCTTCGGCCACCGGCTCCCCCGCGTTGAGGCCGATGCGCACCCTTATCGGCTCCTCCGCCGACTCGTTATGCTCAGCGAAGGCCCTCTGGATGGCGATGGCGCACTCCAGGGCCCGCGTGGCCGACGAAAAGGAGGCCATAATGCCGTCGCCGGTGTGCTTGATCTCGGAGCCAGTGTGCGCCTTTAGGGCGTCGCGGACGATCCGGTTGTGCGTGCGCAGCACCTCCTGGGCTTTGGCGTCGCCCAGGCGCTGCGTCAGCGATGTGGAGCCCTCCATGTCCGTGAAGAGGATGGTGACAAGGCCGCCTGGTTCTCTCGACGGCGCACCCCTGGCCGCTGGGGCGTGCTCGCCTTCCCCAAGGAACTCGTACATGGCCTTCACCATCACCGCCCCGGCAGCTTCGTTGGGCAGGAAAACATGATTTCTGCCGTCCAGGAAGAGCAAGCGGGCCCCAGGTATCCCGGTTGCCAGCTCCCGGCCTGACTCAAAGGGCACGACGGCGTCACCGCGACGGTGAATTACCAGGGTGGGCACTGTCACCTGTGGTAGGAGCGGCCTCACGTCGATGTCTAGCATGGCAGCAAAAAGGTCCACAACATTGTCGGCGAACGCGGAGACCCGCTGCAATTCGTTGAAGGCTCGAATAGCGTCAATATCGGCGTCCGGCATGAACGCGCTCGTGAAGAGCTGGCGGAACGTTGGCGCATCGCTGCCCCACCCGTGGCGGACTAGCGTAAGCATAGCTTCAGCCTGTTGGCGGCCCTCCTCCGTATCCAGAAACCACCCCATGCGGGCGAACGAGCCGTAGAGTATGAGGTGGCTGACCCGCCCCGGGTGGCGCACGGCGTAGGTGATGGCCGTTGGCCCTCCCTGAGACATCCCGTACAGGGCGAAGCGTTCAAGGCCCAGGGCGTCAACCACCGCTTCCATGTCGCGCACCTGGGCTTCCAGGGAATAGTCGCTCACTCGGCGGTCCGACAGCCCCATGCCGCGTCCGTCGTGGCGGACCAAGAGATATCGTCTGGACATGGCATGGATGAAGACCCGCCACAGGGGGTTCTCCCACTCATACTCCAGATGGGTGAGCCAACCCAGGGCGCGTACCAAGGGCGGCCCCTGGCCCGCGGTGGCGTAGGCTATGCGCGTCCCGTCGCAGCTGGTACAGAAACGAATCTGCTGTTCCATAACGCCACTATCCTACACTAACGACATCTGCCCTGCATAGATAGTCCGCCTCCGCCTCCACCCTCACCACTACTTCCTCCACTCCCCCATGAACACCGTCTCCGCCGGTCCCTCCAGATAGCACTCCCCTACCCCATCCCACTCCACCACCACCCTGCCGCCTGGTAGTGTTATGTCGACTCTCTCACCTGCCATACCATAGAGGTGAGCGGCCACCACCGCCGCACAGGCGCCGCTGCCGCAGGCCAGGGTCGCGCCCGCACCCCGCTCCCACACCCGCGCCTCCATGCGCTCGCGATCAAGCACTCGCGCCACCTCGAAGTTCACCCGCTGAGGAAACAGGGGGTGGTGCTCCACCTTCGGCCCGATCCTCTCCAGGGGGAACTCCGCGATAGGACGATCGACGAAGTGGACAGCGTGGGGATTGCCCAGCGAGACACAGGTCACCGCCAGCTGTTGCCCATCGATGTCCAGGGGCATGTCCTTCAGGGGCGGCTCGGCCTCCACCAGCACGGGGATCTCCTGGGGGGCAAAGCGAGGCACGCCCACGCTCACCCGCACCCGCTCCACCGCTCCCTTTTTGCCGAAGACCTGAGCCGCGAGAACGCCCGTCGGCGTCTCCACGCTGAGCTGGCCTTCGCGAGGCCACGCCAGGCCTTCGTCCACGGCGTACTTGACGACGCAGCGGAGACCGTTGCCGCAGATCTCCGCCTCCGAGCCGTCGGGGTTGAACATGCGCATCCTCACGTCAGCCGAGGACGACGGCAGCACCAGGATCAGGCCGTCGGCGCCGATGCCGTGGTGACGGTCGCACATGGCCTGCGCCAGGCGCGACCAGTCCTGCTCATCCCCCTGCGCTCCCAGGAGGACGAAGTCGTTGCCCGTACCCTGCATCTTGACGAAATTCATCCCTATGATTCCTGTAGTGCCAAGTCCCGCGTGATCTGGAGCTGACCCAGGTGGAGAGAGGCATGCTCCACCACATGCAAGAGCGCCTCTCGCACCGATATCTCCATCAGCTCCCCTCCTCCGAACAGCGACTGGGGTGGCCGGAGCCTCTGGTCCAGGGCCGACGGTGCCAGCGCCGCCAGGGCAGCGTCGATATCGTCCGACAGGCGCCGGGCCTGCGCCGTCAGGCCGGCAGCGTCGGGGCCCGAGGCCCGGAACTCTGCCGGCCGGTCCCGTTCAACGGGCCAGCCGCAGGCAATGCCCAGCACCCAGGCCTGGGCGTTCCCCAGGGTGTGGACGGCGATGACGTAGGCGCTGTTAGCGCCAGGCATAGGCGGTCGCCAGTTCAATTGCGCCTCGCTCAGCCCCTGCAGGCAGGCGCAGACCTGCCCCAGGAGTGACTGGATCAGGCGACGGTAACCATCTATCTCAGCGTCCATGGGCAACCCTCCTCCGCAGGCCTAGCTCCGATTCTACAAGCCGCGTCGCCTCTTCACAGGGGGCGCCCAGCGATACGTCGATCCACCGGATGCGCCCGTCGTCCAGGCGAAACCAGGTGTACTGCTGGCGGGCCAGACGGTGCGTGGCCGTCTTGATGCGGGCCACCGCCGTCGCTAGGTCCAGCTCGCCCGCCAGGTGCTGACACACCTGCTTATAGCCGATGCCTGACAACGACGTAAGCGAGGAGCTATATCCCATGGCCAGAAGAGCCCTCACCTCGTTCACCAGCCCTGCCTCCATCATAGCATCCACGCGAGCATCGATGCGCCGATAGAGCTCCTGCCGCGGGCAGGTCAGGCCCAGGATGAAGGTCTGCCAGAGCGGCGGGCCCTTCTCCTGCCAGTAGGATATGGGGCGGCCGGTCGCTCTGTACACCTCAAGCGCCCGGATGACCCGCCGCGCGTTGCGCGGATCGATGCGGGCTGCCGCCTTCGGGTCTACCTGCGCTAGCTCTCCATGCAGCGCTCCTGCTCCCTCACGAGCCGCTCGCTCCTCAAGCTCCCGCCGCAGTTCCTGCTGGGGCGGCAGTCGCGGCACCCGCCATCCCTCCAGGAGGGCCCAGACGTACTGACCGCTGCCGCCCACCAGCAGCGGCTGCTTCCCCCGCGACCATACGTCCTCCAGGACAGCGACGGCCAATTCCAGGTACTGGGCTAGGCTGAAATCCTGGTCGGGGCTGACCACGTCGATGAGGTGGTGGAGCGCCAGCGAGCGCTCCTCCGGCGTGGGCTTGGCGGTGCCGATGTCCATGTGGCGATAGACCTGGCGCGAGTCGGCGCCCACGATTTCGCCGTCCAAGGTGCGAGCGAGGGCGACCGCGAGGGCCGTCTTGCCCGTGGCTGTGGGGCCAACGATGGCGACCAGCTTTCGCGTCACGCCGCTGGCGTCCCCTTAACCTGAGCCGTCTGCTCGACGATGGAAGCGAAGGCGTCGGCCTTGATGCTGGCCCCGCCCACCAGGGCGCCGTCGATCTGAGGCTGGCTCATGAACTCGCCGATGTTGTCGGGGGTGACGCTGCCGCCGTACTGAATGCGAGCAGCCTCCGCCAGCTCGCGGCCATAGAGGGAGGCCATCTCCTGGCGGATGAGGCCGATGGCCTCGTCCGCCATCGGCCCAGTGGCAGGGACGCCCGTGCCGATGGCCCACACCGGCTCGTAGGCAAGCACGAAGCCCGCCGCGATATCGACGCCCGCCAGGCCTCCGCGCACCTGCCGCAGCAGTACCTCTTCCATTCGGCCGGCCTGGCGCTCCTCCAGCGTCTCGCCCACGCACATGATGGGCCGCAGGCCGTGGGCCAGAGCCGCCTTCAGGCGACGGTTCACCGTCTCGTCGGTCTCGCCGAAGTACTTGCGCCGCTCGGAGTGGCCAATGATCACGTACTCGCACAGATCGACCAGCATGGGAGGGCTCACCTCGCCGGTGTAAGCGCCCTCCTCTTCCCAGTACACATTCTGGGCCCCCACTTTGATGGATGAGTCCGCTAGTTCCTGCCCCGCCACCGTCAGGAAGACGAAGGGCGGGCAGACCACCTTCTCCACCGCCGCCAGTCCATCGATGCGCTCCCTCAGCAAGCGGCAGAGCTCTGCGGCGGCGCGAGCAGTGGTGTACATCTTCCAGTTGCCAGCAACGATAGGCGTGCGTCCGCTCATAGATCACGCTCCATACTTGGTGAACCGGTCGGCGTGGGCCATGGCCAGGGGCATTATCTCCGTGGCCGCAAAGAGGCCCAGCGACCCCTTCTGACAATCCCGCTCGTTGAACGCGTCCGCCGGATCGGGCTGACACCAGCGCGAGCGCAACACAAACGGCACCGGGTGCCAGGAGTGAGCACGGTAGGTGGAAGGCGTCGAGTGGTCACCGGTGGCCATGATCACATCCGGCTTGAGGCTGACCAGATCGGGAATGATGGCATCCACCTCTTCCAGTTTGGCCACCTTGCGCTGGAAATCGCCGTCCTCCCCTGCCGAGTCCGTCGCCTTGTAGTGAACGAAGAAGAAGTCGAATTGCCCCCAGTGCTCCCGCAGGGCGGCCAGCGAATCGCTCAGCGAAGGGCCGGTGGGTAGAGCAGTCATCCCCACCAGCCTGGCCAGGCCGCGATACATGGGATAGAAGGCGATGGCCGCCGCCCGCAGCTTGAGCACGTCGGGGAAGGACGGCAGGTCTGGTCGGCGCGCGAACCCGCGCAGGAGCACCATGTTGGCGGGATGATGGTCGCGCAGCCGCTCGCGGACGCCGGCCACGAAGGTGCTCACCAGCTTGGCCGTGGCCTGGGCCTCGGGCGCGAGAGGCTCCAACTCGACCGGCGGCACGCCCACCTTCTGGGGGTCGGTCCCGCTCAGGGCGTCGGAGAGGCCTTCGCCCCGTAGCACCAAGAGGAAGCGATGCTCCCGCACCGGCTCCACGAACAGCTCCACGCCCGGCAGCTCGATGGTGCGCAGCTCGGCGCAGAGGCGGGCGCAGGTGTCCGTGTCGATGCGGCCAGCGCGTCGGTCGACAACGAGGCCGCCATCGTCCACGGTGCAGAAGTTGCCGCGGGCGGCCACGTCGCGGGGGCCCAGGTCGAAGTCGATGCCCACCGCCTCCAGGGCGCCGCGGCCGATGCGATAGCGCAGGGGGTCGTAGCCGAAGAGGGCCAGATGGCCTGGCCCGCTGCCAGGGGTGATCCCCATGCCCACGTGATAGACCATGCCGCAGATGCCCTCCTGGGCCAAGCGGTCGAGGTTAGGGATGCGGGCCGTCTCCATCTCCGTGCGGCCGGTCTGGGGATGAGGCAGGCCACCCAGGCCGTCCATCACCAGCAGGACGATCTTGGTCTCGGCGGGAATTGCCACCTCGCGGATCAGGTCAAAGTCCATGTTCTGTCGCCTCAGTCCTTATCGGCCAGCGCCGCCACGCCCGGCAGCTCGCGGCCCTCCAGGAACTCCAGCGCCGCGCCGCCGCCGGTGGAGACGTGGCTGAACTTTCCCTCCAGGCCCAGGCGCTCCACCACCGCCACTGTCTCGCCTCCGCCCACGATCGTCGTGGCGTCCAGGCCGGCGATGGCTTCCGCTAGGCGATAGGAGCCCTGGGAGAACGCCTCGAACTCGATGACCCCCATCGGGCCGTTCCACAGGACCGTCTTGCAGTCCCGCAGAGCCTGGACGAACGCCCCCGCCGTCTTCTCGCCGATGTCCATGATCTGCCAACCGGGAGGGATCTCCTGCACCGACACCTGCTGGTGGCGGGCGTCGGCCTCGAAGCGGTCGCCCACGATGACGTCCGAGGACAGGAGAAGCATCACCCCCCGCTGGGAGGCCCGCTCCCTGATCTGGCGGGCGGTCTCCACATACGCCTCCTCCACCAGCGATTGGCCCACCTCCAAGCCCTCGGCCTTGAGGAAGGTGCAGGCCATCCCCCCGCCGATGAGCAGGCGGTCCACCTTCGCCAGCAGGTTCTCCAGCACGCCCATCTTGGTGCTGATCTTGGCCCCGCCGATGACCGCCGCGAAGGGCCTATCGGGGCTGGCCAGGGCCTTGCCCAGGAAGGTCAGCTCCTTCTCCATGAGGAACCCCGCTACCGCCGGCAGGTAGGCGGCTACCCCCGCCGTGGAGGCGTGGGCGCGATGGGCGCTGCCAAAGGCGTCGTTGACGTAGACGTCGGCCAGGGAGGCCAGGGCCCGCGCGAAATCGGGGTCGTTGGCCTCTTCCTCTGGGTGAAAGCGCAGGTTCTCCAGAAGCAAAACCTCGCCGGGCCCGAGGGCCTGCGCCGCCTCCTTCACCTGCGGCCCCACGCAGTCGTCGGTCGTCTTCACCGGTGAGCCCAGCAGCTCGCCCAGACGGCGGGCCACCGGCGCCAGGCGCAAGGAATCATCGACACCCTTGGGCCGCCCCAGGTGAGAGCAGAGGATCAGCCTGCCCTCACGCTCCCGCAGGTATTCGATGGTGGGCAGGGCCGCTCGAATGCGCGTATCGTCCAGCACGTGGCCGTCATCCGGATCGAGCGGGACGTTGAAGTCCACCCGCAGTAGAATCCTTTTGCCCTGAACGTCGATGTCGGCGACCGTCTTTTTCATGGCATCGCTCCCTATGCTGGCATCAACGTCAGTCTGCCCTCCGCCTGTCGCTCTATCTCCCCCCGATCGAAGAGCATGGGATGGTATTCCACCCGCCGCCAGGCATCGATCATGTCGCTGTAGTGGCGGCTGGCGGGGTGACCCGACTGGCCGCCGGGCAGGATAGCCACACTGCGGTTGAGGTCGCTCAGGTCGATGATCTGGCGGTAGGAGGCCGTGTAGCTGTGAACCACAAACGGCCGGCTGCCGACGTAGCTCGCCTGGGCGACGGTGTTCATGTCGCCGCCCACCGGCACGGGGCCGCGGTTAAACAGGGGCTGCAGAGCGCGCACCCTGCCCAACACATGCTCGAATGGGGCATAGTGAACGCGGCCCCACGTCCAGCGGGACATGTCCTCCTCCAACTGCCGCCGCAGGCCAGCGACGGCCTCCACCAGGCTCTGCTCTATCACCTCGGGCCAGCTCCGGCCGGCGAACCAATCGGCCGGGGCCTCCCTCATCAGGCCCAAGAGCCAGGATGCGGAACGATGGAGATAGAAGCTGTCAGGAACAGCCGGATGTACCTCCTTGCCGACGAAGTAGTCGGTGAGGGGGCCTAGCTTGACGGCCACCGTGTTGCGGAGCATCTGAAGGAAGAATGCCTCCACGATGGTGGCCGCCACACTGTCCGGCGAGAGCTGGCAGTCCCAGACTCGCAGGAAGTTGAGGGCCCGCCTGGCGTCCTGATCGGCGGGCTGAAGGCTGAGCAGGTGCTGGGCCAGCTCTCGGCCGGGGATGGAGTAGATGTCGCCCTGGATGGAGCGAAAGTCCTCCAGCGAGTGCTTCTCCCTGGCCTCCAGTAGCTCCACGATGCGCTGAATGCGGTAGCCGTCCAGATATTCAGCGCCCAGGAAGTAGGCATAATCGTCATCCACGATCTTGTTGTTGGCCGTGGCCACGTAGTGCGTGGGAGGATTGAGGACGGATGGCAGCTCGTCGAAGGGGACAAAGCCCTTCCACTCGTACTCCCCCGTCCAACCAGGTGAGGGCACCAGCCCCTGCCCCTTGGCCCGCAGGGGCACCAGGCCGGCCATCTGATAGCCGATGTTACCCTCCACATCGGCGTAGACAAAGTTCTGAGCGGGCGCCGGCCACAGGCGCAGGGCCTCGCGGAACTCCTCCCAGTTGCCAGCGCTGTTCAGCAGGAGGATGGACTGGGCATGCTGGCCGGGCTCGGCGACGACGGTGCGCAGGGCCAGTGCCCGCCGCTCACCAGGGATGCTGGGGCCGATTATCGGCCCGTGGCGAGTCACCAGAACCTCCTCCACCACCGGCTCCCGCCGACCGCGCACGGGGATCTCCTCCCGCACAAGGTCTCCGTCCACCCACTTGCCTCCGTAGGCATACTGGCGCGGGTCGTCAGGGTTGATCTGCTCTACGAAGAGGTCGTCGCCGTCGGTCATGGTATTGGTGACGCCCCAGGCGATGCGATCGTTGTGGCCGATGATGACCCCCGGCACGCCGGGAATGGAAGCGCCGATCACATTGGCGCCGCCGCCATTGAGATGCACTTCGTACCAGATGCTGGGCATCTGCAGGGGCAAGTGGGGATCGTTGGCCAGCAGAGGCTTGCCCGTGACCGACTTGTGGCCGTCCACCACCCAGTTGTTGCTGCCACCCCCACCGGCACCGACCAGCTCCTGCACCTTGCGCAGCTCCTCCAGCAGCGGCGCTCCCAAGCCACGGCACTCCGCCCCCGGCGGAACGATGAGTGGCGCCCCTACGGGATAACCCGGCTCCATACGAGCGGCCTCCTCCGGGCCCAGCCGCTCCACTATCCAGGCGCGCACGATCTCGGTATCCCAGTTGCCAGAGAGGCTCCAACCCACGAACTTGCCGATGGTCAAGCCGTCCACGGGCGCCCAGGGCTGCGGCCGGAAGCGAAGGATGAGGAACTCCGGCGGCAGGCGATTCCTGTTCCCTTCGATGAAGGCGTTGACCCCCGCCGCATAGGCCTCCACGTTCTCACGCATCGCCTCGGCGAACTGCGCGAGCTCAGCCTCGGCGGCGCGGCGCAGCCCCACCCGTCGCAGCAGGCGGTCGGCATCCAAGGCCACCGGCCCGAACACCTCCGCCAGACTGCCCGAGGCAGCCCGCCGCGCCAGCTCCATGTGCCACAGTCGGTCCTGGGCATGAACGTAGCCCTGAGCGAACATAACGTCCCTGACACTGCCAGCGTAGATATGAGGCACGCCCCAGCGGTCGCGGAAGACCTCTACGGGCGAATCCAAGCCCTCGAGGCGAACAGAGCCCTTGCTCGCGGGGACACTGCGCCGCAGAAGGGAGTAAACGACCGCTCCCCCCAGCGCAGCGGCCAGGGCCAGCCCAAGTACGAGATAGCGAGCAGCCCTCCCTATCGACAAAGCACACCTCCTACGGCTCCATGGCCCTGATCTTCTCCAGGCGGCGAGCGTGGCGCCCGCCCTCAAAGTCCTCGCTCAGGAACACCCTCACTATGTCCTCAGCCAGGCCCTGACCGATGCACCAGGAGCCCAGGCAGAGGACATTGGCATCGTTGTGCCGGCGAGCCAAACGAGCGGTGAAGCTGTTATCGCAGAGGGCGGCGCGAATGCCTTTCACCTTGTCGGCCGCGATGCTCATCCCGACGCCGCTGCCACAGATGAGGATGCCCCGCTCGTACTCCCCTGCCGCCACCGCCTCCGCCACTGGCCGGGCGATGTCCGGGTAGTCCACCGCCTCCTCTCCTTGACAGCCCAAGTCCACCCACTCGTGCCCCAGCTCGGCCAAGAGCTCTTTGAGGGCCTCCTTCAGAGCGAACCCGCGGTGGTCACTGCCAATAGCGATCCTCACACTCCCACCCCCTGTCCTAGAGCTCTCTCGATCTCTCTCCGCGATATCGCGCCTTCCCGTAGCATCTTCAGCGCATCTGTTGTTATGTCAACGACTGTCGACTCCCGCCCTACCCTGCTCGGGCCGCCATCGATGATCAGATCGACGGCGTCGCCAAGCTCGCGTTGCACCTCGCGAGCCGTGCGGCAGCTCGGCCGGCCCGAGCGGTTGGCGCTGGTGCCGGTGAGCGGCTCGCCCAAGGCGCGGATGAGCGCACGCAGGAAGGGATGATCGGGCACGCGCAGGGCGATCTTGTCGCCGCCGCCCAGGGCTGCGCTCTGGAAAGCAGGCGACCGCCTCAGCACGAGCGTCAGAGGGCCGGGCCAGAAGCGCTCGGCCAGGAGCTTTGCCGTCGCTGGAACCTCGGCGCACAAAGGAGCCATATCCCCTGCATCAGCCAGAAGGAGGGACAGCGCCTTCTCGGATAGCCTACCCTTAACGGCAAAAGCCCTCGCCACTGCCCGCTCATCGCTGGCCGCTGCCCCCAGTCCGTACACTGTATCCGAGGGATAGGCAACCAGCCCACCGCCCTTGAGGACAGCGACCGCCTCCGCCAGAGCGCCCTCCGCGTCAACCTTCAGCACTCTCACCATTTCGATAGCATGGAGTATACCATACGCATCCAGATCAGGCCACGAATTTGTTATAGGGCGAATGCTTTTTATCCCAATCTCGCTTGACGCTCCCTGTCGCCCATGCTACCCTTGTCCACAAGGAGCTCCTTTCCCCATGCCTGACGAGCCCAGCCACCGCATTATCACCAGCGACGATATCGAGGTCTCCACCTATCTGGAGATCGCCCGTCAGCGCGAGGGCGAGCAGCCCGTCGCGGCCACGCCGCCCGTCGTGCCCACCCGCCCGGAGACGGTGGTGATCCTCGACTTCGGCTCGCAGTACAGCATGCTCATCGCCCGCCGTGTACGCGAGTGCAACGTCTACTGCGAGCTCCTGCCGTACAACGCCCCCTGGCAGCAGATAGAACGCCTCCAGCCCAAGGGCTTCATCCTGTCGGGCGGCCCGGCCAGCGTCTACGAAGAGAACGCTCCCCTCGCCCCAGCCCATGTCTTCGAGAGCGGACTGCCTGTGCTCGGCATCTGCTACGGCATGCAGGCCCTCGCCCACCAGCTAGGCGGCCGCGTGGCCCCTGGTGATAGGCAGGAGTACGGCCACACCATCATCTATCAGGGCGCCCGCGACGAACCCATCTTCGAAGGCCTTCCCCCCAGCATGGCCGTCTGGATGAGCCACACCGACCGGGTGGTGGAACTGCCGCCCGGCTTTCGCTCCCTCGCCTACTCCGACAACTCGCCGGTGGCCGTGATGGGCAACGACCGCGGTGTCATCGGCCTCCAGTTCCACCCAGAGGTCGTGCACACCCCCCACGGCAAGACCATCCTGCGCAACTTCCTGTACAACATCTGCGGCTGCCACGGCGACTGGACAGCCGCCAGCTTCATCGAGGAGAGCATTCGCAGCATCCGCCAGCAGGTGGGCGACGGCCGCGTCATCTGCGCCCTCTCCGGCGGCGTCGATTCGGCCGTGACCGCCGCCCTCGTGCACCGCGCGATAGGCGACCAGCTCGTCTGCATCTTCGTGAACAACGGCCTCCTCCGCCGCGAGGAGCCGGAGCGGGTGGTCGAGACCTTCCGCCGCCACATGAAGATCAACCTGGTGTATGTGGACGCCATCGATCGCTTCATGGCCTGCCTGGACGGCGTCGTCGGCCCCGAGGCCAAGCGGAAGATGGTGGGCGAGGAGTTCATCCGCGTGTTCGAGGCCGAGGCCCGCAAGCTGGGGCGAGTGGACTTCATCGCCCAGGGCAC
>Ga0315279_10003650_pt1 | contig 21229 bp, 18 predicted proteins | sample YL17G06_20_MG_FD_203694 | JGI IMG/M metagenome (GOLD analysis project Ga0315279, IMG submission 203694) | Sediment microbial communities from Yellowstone Lake, YNP, Wyoming, USA - YL17G06_20 | ecosystem: Environmental > Aquatic > Freshwater > Lake > Sediment | place: USA: Wyoming | collected... | reverse complement strand
CGCCACCTGCCCGGCGCTTGCGGAGACGATCGATGTCTATCGTACTGTGTTGACCTTGGCCGGAGCGGCTGTGCCCGAGGGCACGTTCGGCGATGACCTGGTGGCGCTGGCGCCGCGAGAGGGCGGCGACGACGACGCGGCCTTCAGCGAGATCGACACCGCGTGCATGGTGCGCACCGGACGGTGGAAATATGCGCACGATCCTGCCGCCGGCGGCGCGCAGGAGCTGTACGACCTCGAGGACGACCCCCAGGAGCTGGGCAACCGGGTGGCCGATCCCGAGTACCGGCCGGTGGCTGACGAGCTGCGATCGCGCATGGTGGACTGGCTGACTGCGACGCAGGCGTGCGATCTCGACGAGTGGGGCGAACTGGAACGCCAGTTCTGAGATGTCCGCGTCTGCCGGGAATCTTGCCCCCGCTGAGGGGCGGACACTCACGGCAAGACCCTTCGCTGACGCTCAGGGTGACAGAAAGGCGATGTATTGTTAGGCGCTCTACGGCGGGCTGATGGCGAGCCAGTTATCCCAGTAGGTGTTGGCGGACAGCTCGAGCTGCTGATAGCTGGTCCTGTAGAAGGCGTAGGTGGTGCTCGACGGGACGTAAATCGCAAGCCCGTGGGAATTGGCGCGCGCGGCATTGTGCGCCTCGGCCAAGACCGCGTCATCCACCGCTTGCGTGACCGCCTGGGCGGCGGTGGTGACGTTGGCGCGCGGCACCGCGGCGCTGACGAGGCGCGCGAAGTCGTAGAGGTCCTTGTTGTCGGGATAGGCGTAACGCTGCGCCTGGTTGCGGGCGGAGGCGATCTGCGTGGAGAAGGTCGGCATCGCCGTGGCCAGCGCGCGCGCGAAACCGTCCAGGGCCGACGCCAGGCTGTCCATCTTGGCGAGCGAGACCGCCGACTGGGTGAGGCCACTGGTGTAGCCGATGGAGGCGTAGTAATCCAAGGTCTGGGTCACGATGCGTTCGGCGAACTGCTCGGGCAGCATGGTCGGCGTGGCCACCAGCGAGGCGAGGAAAGTCTGATAGGCGTAACCGGAGCCGGGCGGGCTTTCCTCCGAGCCGACCATGATGTAGCCGAAGTGGCGCAGCTCGTAGGCGACCTCGACCATCTGCATGAGTGAGGAGTCGAAGCAGATGATGTCGAGGCGCGGCTGGACGTCGAGCGCCTGGGGCAGGTCGGTGATGCTGATGTGGTTGCCGGAGGTGTCGTCGAAGGACACGCCGCGCGTCACCGGGTTTCTCGTTTCGGCGGTGGTGGCGGTGCGCCAGCCGGCGCCGTGGTCCCACAGCACGATGGCGTAGTGCTCAGCGGGGTAGTTGGTGGTGCCCCACTGGACGAAGTCGCGCAGCACCTGCCAGTTACCCATGTCCACTTCGCCCATCTCTTGCAGCACCGGCGAGGTAATGGTGTTGGGGTCGCTGTCGCGCTCGATGTGCAGCCGGCGGCACGGGCCGTCCAGCGTGTCCATTTGCACGACGATGTCCACCTCGGGCGACGAACCGACCATCTCCATCTCGTTGACGTCATCGAAGCCAAACTGGTTGAGGTTATTGTCGGCGTTGAGGAACACCAGGAACGTCCACTTGCGCGACGACGGCTCCAGCAGCGCGTCCTGGACCGTGACGAGCTGCCCCCGCACTACCGTCACCGGTATCGCCGCGGCCAGGTATCCCGGCTTGCTGATGGTCACCATCTGTCGCCCGGCCACGACGTTGTCGATGGGGAAGTAGCCGGCGGCGTCGGTGGTGGCGATGGTGGAGCTGCCGGTCACTATCACGACCGCCCCTTGGATGGCCTCATAACCCGGGGGCGGGGTAGGCCCGCGACCGACGGTCATGGCACGTCCGCTGGAGGCCGCGCCAACCGCAACCTGCCCGAAGACGTATCCTTCTATGGAGCCGACGCCGAGGCCGGAACCATTGCCGCCGCAGCCGGCGATGAACAGCATCACCGACGCGCTCGCCGCCAGCAGCGTCACGATCGCAATAACACGTAACACTGAGTCAAGCTCCTGCAAACGAAAACCGGCGCGACCGGTGCGCCGGCTGCGACCGGTGCGCCGGCTGCGACCGGCGCGCCAGGCCTCCGCTGCACCGGCTGGGTGGGCGCGCAGCCGCATTGGCGCGCGGCGCCTGGTCATTTATGGATTCGAGAGCGGCCGGGAGCAATCCTTTCGGCGTGCGTCGTACGGAGGAGTGCAGCGGGAGCTCGTCGAAGGTAGAGTGCGGGAAAGGATGCCGCGGTGCCGCTTGCGCCTGCCGTGAAGAGCTCGTGGAACGCGTGGATCGAGGTTGACACTGCCGCGATCCGCCGCAACACTGCCGCCGTGTGCCGATTCATCGGGGCATCAACCCAGGTGATGGCCATCCTCAAGGCCGACGGTTACGGCCACGGTGCGGCGCCCACGGCGAAGGCGGCGCTCGCCGGGGGGGCTGTGTGGCTGGGCGTGGCGAACGTCGCCGAGGGGCAGCAACTGCGCGCCGCCGGGATATCGGCCCCGGTGCTGGTGCTGGGCTGCGGCATGCCGGACCAGGCTGCGGAGGTGGTGGAAAACGACCTCGCGCAGACCCTGGCGACGGAGGGGATGGCGCGTTCTCTGTCGGCCGCGGCCACCGCCGCCGGTCGCGAGATCGCCGTGCACCTCAAGGTGGACACCGGCATGGGGCGCCTCGGGGTGCGGCCGCACGAGGCGCTCGCCTTCGCCCGCCTGGTGGCCGGTTTGCCCGGCCTGCGCATCGACGGCATCTACTCGCACCTGGCGACCGCGGATCACGACGATATGACCTATGCGCGCGAGCAGGCGCAGCGCTTCGGCGAGGTGCTGTGCGAACTCGCGGCCCATGGCATAAGACCACCCCTGCGCCACCTCGCCAACAGCGCCGCCATCGTGCGCTTCCCCCAGATGCACTTCGACATGGTCCGCGCGGGGCTGCTGATTTACGGGCTCAATCCGCTGGCGCGCGCGCCCACGGAGATCGAGCTGACGCCGGCGCTCGCCTGGAAGACGCGCGTGGCCTGCGTCAAGGACATGCCAGCGGGACAACGCCTGAGCTACAACGGCCTCTACTCGACGCCCCGCCCGACGCGCATCGCGTGCGTGCCGGTGGGATACGCGGATGGCTTCCCGCGGGCGCTGTCCAACGTGGGCAGCGTGATGATAGCGGGGCGCCGGCGCCCGGTGGTGGGCGCGGTGTGCATGGACCAGATGCTGGTGGACGTGGCGGATACGGAGGCGAAAGTGGGGGACGAGGTCGTCCTCATCGGGGAGCAAGCGGGCGCGCGCATGACCGCCAATGACATCGCCGCAGCCCAAGGCACGGTGGTACACGAGATCGTGGCGCGGTTGGGCAAGCGCTTGCCTCGCGTTTACGTGGGTGACGAGGGGCCCCAGGAGTGCGACGTATGAAGGGCCCTGGTCAGCGGCTTATGGCCGCCTGCCTGCTCGTGCTCACAGTGCTTCAATTGGCGAGCGCAGCCGGACCTGCGGCCAACAGCGCGCCGGGGGGGGCGGCGCCGAGTGCGACCCCGGCGCCGGTTGCCGTTGGCCGCCGGAACACGGTGATCGAGGCGGTGGAGGTGCTGCGCGTCGCCGACGCGGTGGCGCGCGCCTTGGCCACCACCCGGCGCATTCCTGCCGCCGACGTGGTGACTCTCAGCGACGGCAACACGCTGGCGTTGTCCGCCGCGCGGGTGTTCGTGCTGCTGACGCGCTTCCTCGGCAACGGCTACGAGCAGGGCGTGACCCCCGAGTACGCGCCGGTCCCGCCCGAGATGGCGGGACCGCTGACGAGTCCCGAGGCGACTACGGGCGCGGCGGGGGAGTCGGTCATCTCGACGGCGGACTTGCTGGCCCAGGCGCGTCCCACCGCCGACGTGGCGGAGAGCACCGCCAACTTGCCCAGCGCGGTATGGGTCGAAGGGCTGCGCCTGACGCCCGCGCAGTACATGGGCGCGCTGGCGACCGTGCTGCAACACGCGGCCAGCGCCGGCGAGGTGCCGCAGCGCGTGTCGGTCGGCAATTACCTGCCGCCATTGGACTGGACTTCCACGCCGACACCGGGCCGCGCGCCGGTGGCGCCCCAGCCCCGCGTCGCGCCGCCGGTCGGGGCTCCGGTTTCCGCGCCGCCGACGGAGCCTGCCCCCGCCGCCGCGGAACCTACCGAGCCGAAGATCACGGTTCACGTGCCGGTGAAGCCCCCGCTGTCGGGCGAGGTGGCGCTGACCGTCGAGTACGAGGGGCCGCCCGCTTTCATCCGCGTGTCGATCGACGGCAACGCGCGGGCGGTGTCGAACATGGTCCATTTCACCTACCTGTGGGACACCCGGCTCGAACCTGACGGCAGTCATACGCTGCGTGTCGCGGCGGTCGATCAGGTGGAACGCACGGTTGACAGCCTCGAGGCCGACCTCGAGACCGCCAACGGCAACGTGCCTCTCCGCTAGAACAAGCCGCTGGCGGGCGGAGGAAAGAGGAAAGGAATGGCGCCATCGTCGGGTGATCAACCGCTACGCTCCCCGTGCGCTCCGGCGCGTCCCGCTCCGCGGCGTCCCGCACGACTCGCGGACTCGGATGATGTCGGGGCCGCACGCAGCCCGAGGGCGAAACCGCACCCGTTAAGCTTGAAGCCTCACACCTCAAGTCCGGGACCGCAAGGCCTCAAGTGAGCGTCTCCGAGAGCATACTTGTCAACTGGCTGCTCGTGTTTCCGTTTGTCGCGGCGGCGGTCATCGCGGCCTTTCCGCGAGTGGTGCGCTTCTTGCCCGAAGGAGAGCGCGATGCCGCCCGCGCCGCGCCGGCGGTGACGGCGATCACCGCCGTCGCGCTTTCGCTCGGCGTGTGCGTCGCCACGGCGGCGATCATCGCCGGCAAAGGCGACGCGTATGCGGACTACCGCTGGACGCCCGATTTCTTCCAGTTTCGCCTGCGCCTGGATGCACTCGGGGTCTATGCGCTGCTTGCGATAGCGGCGGGACTGCTCATAACGGCGTTGTGGGCCGCCGGCGCGGGCTTGCAGGATCATGTGCGATGGAGCGGCTTCGCGGTCGCGACGGGCGCGTTCACCGGGGTCGTGCTGGCGGCCGACCTCGTTGTGCTGTACGCATTCTGGGAGCTCTCCGCATTGGCGCTGTGGGTGGCGCTTGCCCCCGCCCCTGCCGCGGGAAGAAGGTACCTCACCTGGAGCCACGCGGGCGGGGCGTGCATCTTGGTGGCGATTCTGGGGGTCGCGGTGCTGAGCCGCGACACCCACGTTTATACCGCCGGACCCGGCCTTCTCATCCAGCGGTTGTCCGCGGTCAAGTGGCTGGCGCTGGTGCTTCTGGTCGGGCTTGGGGTTAAGCTCGCGCTGGCGCCGGTGGGCTTCTGGCTGCCCGATCTGTCGCGCCGAGCGCAGGGCCCATGGGATATCGCGCTGCTCGGCATCGCACTGGCGACAGCGGGGTATGCGGCCGTCAGGCTGCTGTTCTACATTCTCCCGGGTTACGCGGCCGCGACGGTGGCGTGGCTGCCCATGCTGATGGGGCTGGTGACCGGCGCATATGCCGGCGCAAGGGCGCTGCTCGCGGGCGACCTTCGAGAAGGCGCGGGCTACGTGCTGGCGGCCGCCGCCGGTCAGATCGCTTTCGGGATCGGGGTCGCCATGCGCGGTGGCGCCGGCGGGGTCGTAGGGGCGGTGGCGCTTGTGGTTCCGCTGGCGATAGCGGCGCCGCTGCTGGCGGCCGGCGCGGGGGCGGGCTCGGAGGCGAGCGCGCGGCGCGATGCACGTGGAAGCCTCAGGACGGAACCCGCCCGCGGGGCGGCGCTGATTGCCGGGGCGTGGCTGCTCGCGGGCGCGCCCCCGCTGGCAGGGTTCTGGGGGCAGCGGGCAATCGTCGCCGCAGCATGGCAGGCGGGTCCCGCTCTCGGCCTGGCGGCGCTGATCGCGCCGGCGCTGGTGGCGGTGTTCGCGGTCAGGGCCGCGGCGATGGGCTTCGCCGGCCCCCGGCCGGCTGCGCCCCGGGAGCCGGGCTGGCGCATGTGGTGGGCCTTTGGGGTGATCTTGCTGGCGCTGGTGCTCGGGATAGCCCCGCACCTGTGGATGCCATATGTCCTCGACATGGCGCGCGGGTTGATGGGAGGCTGACGCGTGTCTTCTCTCGCGGCGCAAGTACTCGGATACTTCTGGCTGACCACCGCCGCAGGCGCCATGGCGGTGGGCGCGGCCGGGCTGTTCAGCCATCGGCTGCGATCGGTCGTGATCTACTCAGCCGTGCTGCAGGCGGGTTACATCTTTCTCGGGTTGTCGGCGGGGTTTCTGGCGGGGCAGGCGGGGGCGTTCGTCGCCGCGGTGTTTCAGGCCATCGCCGCCGCCGCCGGCATCGGGCTGATGTGGGCCTCCAGCCTGGCCATTGGCGCTGAGGCGGGGGATGAACTGCCTTTGCGCGAGGACGCCGCCCCCCCGGCGTGGTGCGTTTTCTGCCTGACGGTGGCGTGCATGTCGCTGGTGGGCTTGCCGCCGTTGGCGGGCTTGCCCGCGAGGGTGGCGATAATCCATGCGGGGCTACGGAACCCTGGCGCGCTTTTCCTCGTCACTATCGGTGCAGCGGTGCTGGGCGTGGTCAGCCTGTGGGTGTATGCGGGCATCTTGCTGCCCATGATCCGCGGTCGCGTGACCGTCGAACATCGGCCGGTGAGCCTGAGGATGCGCATCGCCGTGGACGCGATGATCGGCGTGCTCATCGGGCTCGGGGTGGCGCCCTATATAGGGTTCGCCATCGGCGCGGCGGTGGTGGGCGCCCCGTAGGGCGCGCCGGGCGGCGGCATCCGGCCTGACCGGCGCGGCGAGGCTGAGAAAAAAAGCCGGGCGCTTGGAAGGATACCCCGGGAGCAAGCACTAAATATGGCCCGTGGTCCCGCGTCGAAGTCCAATATCTTGTGCAAAAACCCCATGGTTCGGGGTTTACGGCTCTCCAACTTTGTGCTATCATACCGGCGTTCTGGCTGGGCGAATGGGTCGCTGGCAGCGGTTCCCTCTGTTCGCCTGGGTCGAAAGTCGGGCGAAAGGGAAGGGCATATTGCAGCACACACGCGCTCTAGTCATCATCGTAGCACTGGTCGTAACCGGCCTGACGTTCGCCTGTATTCCTCCCCCGGCGGCAACCGTTCCTAACCCCTCGACACGCGCGGATAGCGACGTCCCGCGATGCGTCCTGGATACCGCGGCAGCGGCGACGCTGAGCATGGTGCCCGGCGCCAGCGCGGGGCCGGCCGCAGCCTCCCTGATGATGGGTATCTCCACCCTCGCGCAGAATGCTTCGCCAGAGGCGGACGCCGCCGCCACCGATGGGGGTGAACCGACGCCGCGCGGCAATGAGCTGGCCGACACCGCGCGCCAATTCAAGGGGGTGCGTTACCGCTGGGCGGGCATGAGCAGCCGCGGCATGGATTGCTCGGGGCTGGTCGCGCGCGTCCTGCGGGCGAACGGGATCCGCGCCCCGCACAACGCCGCGGGCCTCTTCACGCTGGGCAAGCCGGTCCGCTTCGAGGAGCTCCAGCCCGGCGATCTGCTGTTCTTCAAGACCAGCCGCCGCGGCATCTCTCACGTCGGTATATGTGTCGGCGACGATAAGTTCATTCACGCGTCCAGCGGCGCAGGCAGGGTCGTCACCACCAGCATCTACGACCCCTACTACTCCCAGCGCCTCAAGGGCGCGCGGCGCCTCGGCCACCCCGCCGAGTGATTCCTACGCAGGCGATCAAGACCCTCGCGGCTGCGGATTCCACGCCCGGACATTGCGTCGCCCGGGCGGCGCCTGCTCCATAAGCATCGCGCTAGCTGGCTTCTCACGGCTGAACAGCCGCGCCCCGCGCCCGGTGAGCCGGTCATCCGCCGGAAACGCCCTCCCCCTGCACTTCCTTTGACCCCGCCAACTCCTCGATGATGGCTGCGATCTTGTCAGCGGCATCGGGGCGGCCGAGGGCCTTGCTGCGACGCGCCATGGCTTCGCGCCGCTCGTCGTCCTCGATCACCTCGCGCAGCATCTTCGCCAGCAGGCCGGGGGTGAGGTCCTGGTCGCGGATGAGAATGGCCGCTCCCACCTCGGATAGGGGGCGGGCGTTCTGCTCTTGCTCCGCGCCGGCGGCGCCGGACCAGGGGACGACGATGGCGGGGATGCCGCGCACGGTGATTTCGGCCAGCGCCGTGCCCCCTCCGCGGGTGACGATGATGTCGGCGGCTGCGAGGGCGAAGTGCATGTCGTCGAGATACTCCCGCGCCTGGTAGGGAAGCCCGGCGGCGGCCAGGGCGGCTTCGTCGGGACGCACGGGATGGGCGCTGCCGGTCAGATGCACGACCTGGATACGCCGGGCGATGGTTTCGTCGCGCGCCAACCGCTCGAGGGCGCCGGAGAAAGCGACGTTGATGCCGCCGGAGCCGATGCTGCCGCCGGTGACGACCACGGTCAGGCGATCCGGCGCCAGCCCGAGCGCGGCAAGGGCCCCCTCGCGCGAAGCTTCGATGATCTCGCGCCGCACGGGGTTGCCGGTAACCTCGATGCGCAGCTTGGGGCCGAACAGCTCGCGGCAGCATTCGGCCGACTGCTGGGAGACGACGCACAGCGCCTGGGACATGCGCGCGGTGGCGCGGCTGGTGAAGCCGGGGCGCTGGTTCTGCTCGACCGTCACGCGGGGGATGCGCACCATACGCGCGGCGACCATGACGGGGCCGCTGACGTAGCCCCCCATGCCGACGACGACGCGCGGGCGGTGCAGGCGCAGAACGCGCAGGCTGTGGCGCAGGCTGCGCCCGGACAGCAGGTCCCAGGCGCCGCGCGCGCGGCGCAGGAGCGGCTGGCGGCCGCGCAGGCCGCGCACGGAAATGGCGGCAAAGTCAAAGCCCGCCGCGGGAACGATGCGAGACTCGATACGGTCGCGCGTGCCGATGAAGAGGACGCGAGCGCGCGGATTGCGCGCGACCAGGGCGCGCGCAATAGCGATGGCAGGATAGACGTGTCCGCCGGTGCCGGCCGCGGCGATGGCCACGCGCAGCTCGTCGCTGTGTGGCGCGCCGGATTCCATCACTTGCCTACGGGAGCCAACTGCGGCTCGCTCCATGTCGCGAAATCGGTGGAGTGCGAAACCCACCTCTGCTCGTCCTGCCCGGCCTGCACGCTCCAATAGAGATTGTATCCCTCAGCCGCCTCCTCGATGGTGACGAAGCCCTTATCGCCGGGCCCGCTGCTGACTTTCACCGCGGGCGACCAGGCGCGCCCGTCGGCGGAGAACGCGGTCCACACCTCGGGCTCGCCGCCGTCGCTCGTGCTTCGTAGCGCAGGGGCTTCGCCACTTCGCAGAGTAGCATCCGACACCCAGGCGAGGCTCAGCCGGCCGCGGCGGTCGGGGACGAACAGGGAGCCGACGTGGGCGAGGTCGTATTGATTGCCGCCGGCAATGCCCGGGGCCACCGACACGGCTTCGCTCCAGGGCTGTCCCGGCGCGGCAAAGGCGAGGGACAGGGCCGGCCGGCCGTCGCGATCGGACACCCAGATGATGCCCGTGTCACCGCCGGGCATGTCTATTATGCCCGGGGCGCGGTCGGAGGTGGGCGCCAGCGCGACCGGCTGCGGGGCGCTCCAGGTGCGGCCGTCGCTCGAAGCTGCGACCCAGATGTCGGGGCTGCTGAGGACGTAGTCGAGGCCCGCGTCGGCGCTGCCATGGCCGGCGGTGACGGCCGCGCGCCATCCGGTGAGGGCGCTCCACGCCAGCCGGTAGGTGCCGTCGAAGGCGCGCGCCAGCGCGAACTCGTCGGCCCCGCCGTCGGAGAGCACCCACTCGGGATAGGAGCCGCTGACCTGCACCGGGCTGCTCCAACCCCCATCATCGGTTGCGGTCGCGACGAAGATCTGGCCTTTCTGGAACGCCGGCGCCGACAACCAGGCCATGATCGCGGCGTCGGGGGAGACGACCGCCCTGACGTGGTGAAACTGGTCGACGCCACCCAAGGCGCCGGGATCGAACACAGGGTCGGCCTGTGCCGCACCGACCGCCAACGCGATGGCGGCAACAACAGTCAGTTTTCGCATGCTGGTATGCTCCCGGTGTGACTGAGTTTGGTGGGTGTCGGGCAAGTGTCGCCTCACCCCTCTCCCTCTCCCTCTCAGGGCGAAAGCGCCCCCGACCTGTCGGGGCAGGGTGAGGGTGCACGGCAAGGCTTGTCCCCCTCACCTTGAGCGGCGTGGGCCATGGTTGACCTCGATCCTCTCCCCCAAGGGGAGAGGAATCTTGTCGCGACCCCCACTTCTTGCCGTCACATCTTGTGCTCCCGAGCTGATGAAGCGTTCTGGCAGGGTGGCGGGCCCGCGCAGGAAGTGAGTTGGGGCTAGGGTTCTGCGGCGCGCGCGTCATTCCTTTTCGCGCCGGTGTCTGCGCAACCGAGAACGCGGCGAACAGGAGAGAGAGCGCGCGCGGCGAAAACCGGCTGCAGCATACGACGCGATCCGGAGGCAAGCGGTGAGGACCTGGGCACTACTGGTGGCATTGGCGTTTTGGGCAGCGCCGGTCACGGCTGCGGAGTGGCAGCCGCTGTTCAATGACAAGGACCTGTCGGGATGGCGCGAGGTCCTGGGCGGCAAGTGGAGCGTGCAGGGCGGAACCATCGTCGGTGAAAGCGGCGACGGGCGCTACGGGTGGCTCGTCACCGACCGGCCGTACCGCGATTTCATCCTGGAGCTGGACTTCAAGACCGAAGCGCCGGGCAACTCGGGGGTGCAGTTTCGCTCCCACGTGGTGCGGGAGGGCCCCGAGCGCGACACGCCGCGCATGAAAGGCTACCAGGCGGAGGTGAGCCCGGCGCGCGGGGACAACAGCGGCGGCGTGTATGACGAAGGCACGGGCAGAGGGTGGCTGGTCATGCCGGCGCCCGAGCTGGCCGACACGCTCAAGGAGGGCCAGTGGAACCACTACCGGATATCGGCGGTAGGGACGCACATCAAGACGGAGCTCAACGGCGTCAAGATGGTGGAGTTCGGCGACGACCGCAGCGTGCTGGGGATCATCGCCCTGCAGGTGCACTCGGGGGAGACGCCGGTGCGAGTGCGCTGGAGGAACCTGCGCCTACAGGACCTGGGCTACGGGCCGGGCTGGCAGCCGCTGTTCAACGGCAGGGATCTCGCGGGCTGGACCGTTCACGGCGACGAGAAATGGACGGTGGACGATGGGATGATCGTCGGCGAGAGCGGCGCCGGGGGCTACGGCTATCTGGCGACGAAGCAGAAGTACCGGGATTTCCAGGTGCGGGTGAAGTTCAAGTGCGACGCCGAGGGCAACAGCGGGCTATTCTTCCACTCGACGCTCGACGGCACGGACATTCGCGGGGTGCAGGCCGAGATCGACCCGACGCCGCGCAACCTCAACGCCGGCCTTTACGAGAGCGGCGGGCGGGGATGGCTGGCGCAGCCCAACGAAGACGCGCGGACGCTCATGCGTTTCGACGACTGGAACGAGCTGTGGGTGACGTGCAAGGGGAATCGCACGGTGACCCATCTCAACGGCTTTCGGGCGGTGGATTCCACCGACCCCGAGCCGCAGTTCACCGACGGGGTGATCGCCCTGCAGTTGCACAGCGGGGGCGGCGCCAAGGTGCGCTGGAAGGAGCTCTACGTCCGGGAGCTTGCGGAGTAGGAGCAGGCGGCGACGACGGCACTGCGGCCGGCCGGCGCCCGGGACCGAGCCCGCGCCTCCACAGTCCGTTTTGGCCGACGGGCCGGTCGAGGTCAATTGATGGCGTCGGTGGCAGGAGCGTGGGCGAGATCGGTGACGCCGACGCCGGCCTGGGGGATGTTGACCAGCAGGTGCTGATCGGACAGATTGGCGACGAAGAACAGCACGCCGCGCGGCCCCCCGAAGATGGGGGTCATCAACTCCGAATCGGCCTTGACCTTGAAGAACAGCGGCACGGCGGCGTCGCGGTGCAGGCCGACGCTGATGGGACCGATGTCCTCGTCGCCGCGGTGGGCGCGATGATAGATGTAGATGCCATCGCGGCTGAAGAGCCCCTGCCGGTCGTAAACCATGAGCAGGCTCAGCTCGCGGGTGTCGTCCTCGCTGCAGGCCTGGCTGATCTGATGGATGCGATCCGCCAGGGCGAGCGCCTCGGCCGACCCCACGAACTGATGGGTGAAACCGCCCCCAAGGGCGCCCGAGAACTCCTCGGGCAGGTCAACAAACTCGTAGTAACATCCGCGCTCCGACAGCACCACTCGCACTAGTTCGTTCGCGTATTCGTATCCTGGTTCGACTTGTTCTTTGATGTAGTTTATGAGTACCTGGTATTTTCGGCGAGCCTCGGCGCGGAGCACAGCAAGGTAAGGCTGCTCATTCCACTCGTCCATCGCGCGCACATGTCCTTTCGCTCCGAGCTCCGCCAGCCTACGGCGTGGGCAGGGCCGCTGATGGCTGTGAGGTTGGTATGACAGGCGCTGAGCTGTTGCTTCTCCATCGTCCCGTGCCTTTGTTTAGGTTCCATACTTTGTGGTATACTTTGAGTGGAAATGAGGGTCGGTATGCGCGGACTAATGCGAGCGTGGTGGCTGGTCGCGGTCAGCTGCTTGCTGGTCGTCGCGCCAGTGGCGCTGGCGCAGGTTCAGCCCGCCCCGGACGGCGGCAAGCCCTCCGCCGCCGAGGCGGAAATGGGCAAGCAGGCCGCCGAGCAGATCGAGAAGGAGTTCAAGGTTGCGGACGATCCGGTTGCGCTGGAGCGCATCAACCGGATCATCGCGCGCGTCGAGCCTTACACCCAGCGCCCGGCTATCGAATACCAAGCTAAGGTGCTCGCCGAGGGCGGAATCAACGCATTCTCCTTGCCCGGCGGCTACATCTACATCACCAAGCCGCTGCTTAGTGCGGTCGAATCCGACGACGAGCTGGCGGCGGTGATCGCGCACGAAATGGCCCACGTCAGCCTCGGCCACGGGATGGACCTGGCGCGCCGGGAGGCCAAGATCAACAACAAGGCGGCCCTGGCGATACTGGCCGCGGTGCTGGCGGGCAAGAACGTCGATCCCGGCGACGTGGTGCTGCTGGCGGGGCTGGTGCGAAACGGCCTGCTCAGCGGCTACAGCCAGGAGGCGGAGCTGCAGGCGGACGCCAACGGGGTGGTGTACCTGGAGAAGGCCGGCTATCACGCGGTGGCGATGCTGACGGTGGTGGAGGGGCTCGCGCAGATGGAGATGGAGCACCCGCACGAGGTAGTGATATTCAGGACCCACCCGTACCCCGACGCGCGCGCGCGCGCCACGCGGCGGCAATTGCTGGCGATGGGGGTGCCTCTCAACCCGCGGCCCGTATTGAGCACCCTCAAGACCAAGTCGGAGGCGGTGGAGGAGAACGGGCACACCATCGGGCGCGTAAGCCTGGATGACTACGTGGTGTTCGAGCCGGCGGTGACGGCCGACGGGCTGACGCCGCAGGAGCGCGCGGACAAGATAGCGGTCGAGCTGGGCCGGCTGCTGCTGGATAATCTGCTCATGTACGAGGTAAGCACGGCGGTACGGCCGGACCGGGCGCTGGTGCTGGCGCGGGGGGTGCCGGTGGTGACGGTGCTGCCCGGCGACGCCGAGTTCCACGGCGCGACCACCGCCGAACTTGCCGCCAAGACGGAGCAGGCCATCAGGCTGGCGCTGTGGCACGAGGCGGTGCGGCGGGCGTTCTGAGGGGCACCCTATGTGGCACAGGCGCCCTCGCCTGTGTCCGAACTGAACCGCAGAGAACGCGGAGAAACAACGGAGGGACGGCCGGTCGGTCGTCCCTGCGTCTTGGGGTGGGTGCGCTTGCGTACCCAGCGTCAGCTTGCACTTTGCGCGGCCTCTGCCGACTATGCCAGAAGCTCCCAGCGGAGCCTCAGATTGGTCCACCGACTCCTGTTGCACTCACTCTCGACTTGCCTCTCGATCTCCGGTAGGGGGAAGAGATTGGCAGCAGGGTGAAAGGCGTAACGGTGCGGCCGCCCCCTCTCGCAGACAAATGCCAGGAGCGAAACTCCGATGGCGTTTAGGATCTGCGCCTGTCTCGCGGCACTGGTGCGGTCGACGTTGCTCGGCATGTGGTATGAGCAGTACTCCGGCCTGCTCGTTGGATGATTATGGAAGGCGACCACGCTGTCGCAGCCGAGCTGTGCGCATGCGGTGGCGAGGTCCTCTGCGGTTACGCCGCCAATAACGCATGTCTTATCCAGGCCCTTGTTTGCCCACAAGGCCAGACACCTGGTGCCAGCCACTAGGCAGAACACTATCCACTCGTGCTTCTTGTACTTCAGGAGGCTGCCGGCAAACCACGGTAACTGATCTAGCGGAATATCTGCCGGGTAGAATCGGCCCTCCGAGCGTAGCGAACTCTTGAACGCAGGATGCGCTCCCAGACTGGGAGGTCCAGCCCTGAAATGCCGTTCTAGGGCCCGCTGACGGCGCTTCTTGGAAAGTTTCTCTACCTCCGTGGCCGTGATGTGTCTGCCAGCCCAGACGAGCAGCAACGTTAGCGCGGCGAGCGCAACCCCTGCGACTAGACCGACAGCTACGTAGGACTCCACGCGACACTCCACACGAGCGCTCGAGCACGCTCAGAGATGAAGGTGCAGCGGGCTGCGTCAAGCTCAGTGGCAACTGCTTGGATCGAGCTCTGGAACGGCTTATTAGCAGCCGCACGATGGCGCGTCATCGGCTACACGCCTTTGCCACGCTCCGCCGGCCGTAGCGCCAGCGAAGCTATCAAGGCCCGCTATGGAGCTTGCCAGAGAAGGTTTCCCTCTTTGTCGAACAGCATCATCCCTGGGCTCCCCTCGGTATCTACCCCCAGGCCGGCGCGTGTCTTGCCGTCCTCACCGGCTAAGCCCAGGCTCGGGCTTCCGTCGACGTCCAACGAAAGAATCGCCCGTGGTCTCCCGTCTTTGTCGAGCAGGTTCAGCCATGCGCTCCCGTCGGTGTCGAGTCCCAGACGCGCACGGATCGTGCCTTGGTCCAACAAGTTCAGCCATAGGCTCCCGTCAGCATCCACCCCGAGGCGAGCACGCATGGCACCCTTCTCGAAGAAGTTCAGGCTCGGGCTCCCATCGACGTCCACCCCGAGGCCTGCTCGCGGCTTCCCGTCATTGTCGGCCAGGACCAGGCTTGGCGCCCCGCCCGCATCCACCAAGAGGCAAGCGCGCGGCTTCCCGTCCTGGTCGAACAAGTCGAGCCTTGAGGCGCCGTCCTCTAGGACGCCGAGACTACCGCGCAACGCGCCTCTGGAATCCACTAGCTCGAACCGCTGCGCCCGCACCACCTCCGCTAGCGGGTTCATCCTTATCCTCCCTCTCGGACCTTGTCTGACCAGCGGGTCCTTCGAGCGAACTTGATCTTCTCGTATTCTTCGACCATAAGTCTGAGGAGATTCTCGTTCCCGGCAAGGATGGCGCGGATGTCCTTCTCCGTGAGAACAAGGATGTAGACGTCATCTCTGTGGAAGGCTTTCACGATCTCCAGATCAGCGTCTTCTCGCTTCCTGTTACCTTTCACGCCTGTGACGCCATTCCTTGACAGCAGAACGCCGCAGCGCGCACCGGCGCTGCGCACCTTTGCGATCAGGCGGTCCACCGCCTTCGTGTCTGCCGGCTTCTTCCAGTGCTTACACTCCACTATCAGGTATTCGCCGAAGGCGGCTATGACGGGGTCAACTGTCACCAAGTTACGAACCACCAGGTCATTCTCTCCGCTTCGCGTGGGTTCCCGAAAGCTCCTGACCTCGAATCCGTTCACTGAGTCGAACAGATTCAGCGCCAGTTCTTCCAGGGCGTATCCCTTTTCTCGCGAAGTTCCGGCGCCCTCGAGCGCCGCCGCAAGCGCCTCTAGACTCGGCAGATTGGGGGCGAAGAGATCGCATTCGGTAGTCCGTGCCGGCCTGTGGCGGCTAGAGACGAACCTAGCCAGTACTTGATCCGGATACCAAAGGATGCGCTCGGGGACGGGCTGGCCTGGCACTTTCGTCGGTTCGTTCTGCAACTTCACGACGAATGCCCTGAGGGCGTCAATGTCCCCCTTGGGCTCGTGGAGAAGCGACTGCAGGAATCGCGAGGCCCGCGCCTTCGATGGGTCTCCGTACTCCCTGACGTCCTCGATCAGCGCCACTCGCGCCCAGTGACGCGCTGCGTCGCGATCGAACCTCAATATGCACCATGCTGCGTTGAACGCTTGCGCCCCCTTGTGAATCCGCCGCCCTTCGGTGCCTTGCCGTCGGCACAGCCAGGTGTACCAGGAACTGAAGTAATCGACCTGCAGTAATGCGCTCACTGCATCAGCTGCAAGCCTAGACCACACTATGGATCTGACCTGAGTCCATTCATCATCTGAGCCCGAGCTGGACAAGTACTCCAAGAGGTCCGCCATGCGCTCCGTCAGCACACCCGCAATCCTGGGCATCACCGCCGCGCTTGGGCCCCCCGCCCGTGCATCCCCCTCCATCTGGATCACGGCATCTACCCAACATCGGTCTACCGGCGTCGCGGAATCAGCCAGCCACTGGAGAAGCTCGTTCAGATTAGTCATCGCCTCACCTTAGAGTGAGTCGGACACAGCCGGGGGCGGCTGTGCTACATTGTCCGGCAGGCGAGGATGCCTGCCCCACCATCAAGGGACACAGCCGGGGGCGGCTCCTTCGACAGGCTCAGGACAAAGGGTCTGCTCTTTGCGCTACCGAGCGCCTGCTTACCCCGCCTCCATGCGCCACGAGGTCTCGCGCGGCGGGGGGAAGTCCTTCATGGCCTCGAGGTAGCGGCCGGCGCCCATGGCGACGCAGGACATGGGGTCGTCGGCGACGCGCACCGGCACCTGGGTGTGATGTGATATGCGCCGGTCGAGGCCGCGCAGGAGCGCCCCGCCGCCGGCGAGGGTGATGCCGTAATCGATGATGTCGGCGGACAGCTCGGGGGGAGTGTTCTCGAGCAGGGCCTTGATGCGCTCGACGATGACGCCGACGACCTCGCCCAGGGACTCCCGCACCTCGGCGGAGTTGACGACCACGGTCTTGGGCAGGCCGGTCACGAGGTCGCGGCCGCGCAGGGACATCTCGCGTTCTTCCTCCAGGGGCCAGGCGGAGCCGATGGCGATCTTCATCTCCTCCGCCGTGCGCTCGCCGATCATCAGGTTGTGCTCGCGCTTGACGTGGCGCGCGAGGATCTCGTCCATCTTCTCGCCGGCGACGCGAATGCAGTCGCTGACGACGATGCCGCCGAGCGAGATGACGGCGATGTCGGTGATGCCGCCGCCGATGGTGACGACCATGCTGCCGGTGGCGCCGGTGACCGGCAGGCCCGCGCCGATGGCCGCGGCCACGGAGCCCTCGAGCGGGATCGCGCGCTTGGCGCCGGCGGCGGTCGCCGCTTCGAGCACGGCGCGCCGCTCGACGCTGGTGGCGTCGGAGGGCACCGCCAGCACCGCCAGCGGCTTGACCAGGTGCCGCCCGCAGATGCGGGCGAAGAGATGCTTGAGCATCTTGTGGGCGACGGTGAAGTCCGCCACTACTCCATCGCGCAGGGGACGGCTGGCGATGACGCTGGCCGGGGTGCGCCCCAGCATCTGGCGCGCGTCCTCCCCCACCGCCAGCACCTCGCCCGTGTCCTTGCTGACGGCAACGACACACGGCTCCCGCAGCACTATACCGCGCCCGCGCGCGTAGATGGCGACATTGGAGGTGCCGAGGTCGATGCCGAGCCCGGAGTTCAGTCCGAGCATGAGCGTCTCCGGTTGTTGCGCGCGACGATGGCGGCGCCGAGGGCGGCGAGCTTGCCCTCGAGGTTGGCGTAGCCGCGGTCGATGTGGTGGCGCCCCACGACCTCGGTGGCGCCTTCGGCGGCGAGGCCGGCCAGCACCATCGCCGCGCCGGCGCGTATGTTCTGCGCCTGCACCACCGCCCCCGTCAGGCGCTCGACGCCGGTGATGATGGCGGTCTGATCGACGACCTTGATCTCCGCCCCCATGCGCCGCAGCTCGTCCACATGAGGCAGGCGCCCGTCGTACATGGTCTCCTGCACCACGCTCGTGCCGTCGGCGGTACACAGCAGCGCGCCGGCCTGCGGCTGCAGGTCGGTGTGGAAGGAGGGATGGGGCCCGGTGACGATGTCCACCGCGCGCGGGCGGCGCGGGCACACGGCGCGCAACTGCTGGCCCTCGACGCTCACCTCCACCCCGGCCTCGGCGAGCTTATCGAGGAAACACTGGAGCTGATCGGCGCCGAGCGGGCCGACGGTGACGTCGCCGCGGGTGATGGCGCCGGCGAGCAGCAGGGTGCCGGCCTCGATGCGGTCGCAGCTCGCGCGGAAGCGGGCGCCGCGCAGAGTGTCGACTCCGTCCACGCGGACGGTGGCGGTGCCGGCGCCGTCCACGCGCCCGCCCATGGCGTTGATGAAATGGCAGAGGTCAACGACCTCGGGCTCGCCGGAGGCGTTGTGAATGACGGTGGCGCCGTCGGCCAGGGATGCCGCCATGATGGTGTTCATGGTGGCGCCCATGCTGCGCAGGCGGGCGTCCTGGTAGATGGTGGCGCCGCGCAGGCGCTCCGCGCGCGCCTGCATGTAGCCGTGCTCGACCGCGATGTCGGCGCCCAAGCGCTCGAAAGCCGCAAGGTGGAAATCGACGGGACGACTGCCGAGGTCGCAGCCGCCCGGCAGCGGGACCTCGGCGTGGCGCAGCCTTGCCAACAACGGCCCCGCCACCCAGAACGAGGCGCGCATGCGCCGCGTGATCTCCAGCGGCGCCGCCGAGGTCAGGGACCCCGTGCTCTGGATGTGCGCGACGCCGGCGTCGTCCAGGCTGGCGCGCATGCCGAGTGCGCCCAGCAGCTCGATCATGGTGAAGACGTCCTCGATCAGGGGGGCGTTCTCGATCACGCACTCGCCGTCCATCAGGAGCGCGGCCGCCAGCAGTGGCAGCGACCCGTTCTTGCTGCCGTCGAGGGTGACGCGGCCCTCGAGCCTGGCGCCGCCGGTGACGTAGATGCTGTCGGGATTGTGATCCAATGTGAGTCCTCAGGCCGCGGACATGCAGCCGCCTGTCTGCGTTCGACAAGCCCGCCGCCCGGTGAAGTCCAAGTGGCCGCACAGTCCGCAGCGTCGTGATGTTTCTGCGCGCGCTCGCGGGGCACCTGCCGCGCGGCGCTAGCCGCAATGGTTAAACGCCGGGCGAGGCTCACAGGTTTGCGCGCGGGAGCGGTTATTGCGGCGCGACGACGAGGGGCTGGGCCGGCGCCCGCAAGATGCAGCGCGCCGCCCAGCGGGCGTGCTTACCCGGGCGGCGAGGCGGGCGCTTGCGCCCCGCCGTGCTCGCGCGCGACCTGCAGGCGATTCAGGGCCCGGTGCAGGGCGGCCTCGGCGGCGACGAACTGCGGCTCGCCGCGGGCGGCCGCCGAGCGCGCTTTCTCCGCGCGCTCGCGGGCGACCTCGGCGCGGGCTACGTCGATCTGGTCGGCGCGCTCCGCGGCGTCGGCCAGCAGGGTCGCGTGGTTATCCGCCACCTCCAGGAAGCCGCCGGCGACAGCGAAATAGATGTCGCGGCCGTCGGGGGCGGTGGCGCGCGCCTCGCCGATGGCGAGCCCGGTCAGAAGGGGGGCGTGATCGGCGAGCACGCCGAGGTAGCCCTCGGTGCCGGGCGCGACCAGGCTCGCGACTTCGCCTGAGAAGACGGTGCGGTCCGGGGTGACGACGTCGAGCTGAAAGGATGCCGGCATCATGCACCTCGCTCCTGCATGGTCTGCGCCTTCTCGACCGCCTCCTCGATGGTGCCGACCATGTAGAATGCCTGCTCCGGCAGGTCGTCGTACTTGCCCTCCAGGATCTCCTTGAAGCCGCGCACGGTATCGGCGATGCGCACGTAGCGGCCCTCGAGGCCGGTGAAGACCTCGGCGACGAAGAAGGGCTGCGACAGGAAGCGCTCGATCTTGCGCGCGCGGAGAACGACGAGCTTGTCCTCGTCGGAGAGCTCGTCCATGCCCAGGATGGCGATGATGTCCTGCAAGTCCTTGTTGCGCTGCAGCATCTCCTGCACCTGGCGGGCGACCGTGTAGTGCTCCTCGCCGACGATGGCGGGGTCGAGGATGCGGGAGGTGGAGCGCAGGGGGGCCGCCGCGGGATAGATGGCCTTTTCGAAGATGGCGCGGTCGAGCACGGTGACCGCGTCGAGGTGGGCCATGGTGGTGGCGGGAGCGGGGTCGGTGATGTCGTCGGCGGGGACGTAGATGGCCTGCAGGGAGGTGATGGAGCCGCGCTTGGTGGAGGTGATGCGCTCCTGCAGCGCGCCCATCTCGCTGGCGAGGGTGGGCTGGTAGCCGACCGCGGAGGGCATGCGCCCCAGCAGCGCCGAGACCTCGCTGCCGGCCTGCACGAAGCGGAAGATGTTGTCGATGAAGAGCAGCACGTCCTGCCCCTCTTGATCGCGGAAGTACTCGGCCATGGTGAGCGCGGTCAGCCCCACGCGCAGGCGCGCGCCCGGCGGCTCGTTCATCTGGCCGAAGACCATGACGGTCTTGTCGATGACGCCGGACTCGTGCATCTCCAGGTAGAGCTGGTTGCCCTCGCGGGTGCGCTCGCCGACGCCGGCGAAGACCGAGGTGCCGCCGTGCTCGGCCGCGATGTTGCGGATGAGCTCCATCAGCAGCACCGTCTTGCCCACCCCCGCGCCGCCGAACATGCCGACCTTGCCGCCGCGGGGATAGGGGCAGATGAGGTCCACCACCTTGAAGCCGGTCTCGAAGAGCTCGGTGACGATACCCTGCTCCTCGAACGACGGGGGCTGGCGGTGAATGGGCAGGCGCTCCTTGACTGGCGGCGCCGGCTTGTTGTCTATCGGTTGGCCCAGGACGTCGAACATGCGCCCCAAGGTGGGGGGCCCCACCGGCACCGAGATGGGCCCGCCGGTGTCCACCGCCTCCATCCCGCGGCGCAGCCCGTCGGTGGAGGCCATAGCGACGCAGCGCACCACGTCATCGCCCAGGTGCTGCGCGGCCTCCACGGTGAGCGTGCGATTGTGTTCCCGGTCTTCGATGACGATCGCGTTCAGCATCTCCGGCAGCTCCTCGGGCTTGAAGCGCACATCCACCACCGGCCCGATCACCTGCACCACTTCGCCTGCCGCCATATGCGGTCACCCCACAAGTATTGTCGGATGCTATCCGCGGATTTCACAGATTACACAGATCTGGAACAGGGTCTCTTCTCATCTCATAATCTGCGTC
>Ga0315279_10003649_pt1 | contig 21230 bp, 18 predicted proteins | sample YL17G06_20_MG_FD_203694 | JGI IMG/M metagenome (GOLD analysis project Ga0315279, IMG submission 203694) | Sediment microbial communities from Yellowstone Lake, YNP, Wyoming, USA - YL17G06_20 | ecosystem: Environmental > Aquatic > Freshwater > Lake > Sediment | place: USA: Wyoming | collected... | reverse complement strand
CTGGGTGTTATTAGATAATGCCGCCGTTGTTCGATTATCTCCTTGTGGGCTTTCCCACACATCAATCCGAATGGGCTTTGTTTTTCCAGAATTAGCCGCACTCATATAATAGAAAACTCTCACTAAATACGTCCCTGCGTTCGGAACGTAACAGTTCCCGATTATATACGCGTCCGTATCCGCAATAGTCACCGACCAGTATGTCCCATAGCCATCATTACCAAAAGCAAAATTATTTCCGCAATCACAATTCACACAAATATAGGCTTCCATCGGCATTAATTCGTCATATATGGCATCCTTGCTCGGTGCGGTGTCCGTATCGGCGTTCCAAGTGCTGGTGAAGGCGGTATCATCCACCTTCCCATCTGCATAGGTCTTCGCCGCCTTCTGTGAGGGCACTCGGGTATCGGAGTTCGCCGCAAATGTGCCATCCGTATCCAAATCTGCCCCATCCACCATATCGGCGTTCAAGTTCTCATTCATCGTGGTAGAGGTCACATCTAAGGGGGCAGTGCCCTGCGCCACCGAGAGCTTGAGCTGGTCGCCCATCTCTGTAGGTCCATCAATGGCGTTGGAACCCGAGGAGAGGCAGAGCGAATCGAAGATTGCCGAGACATCGCCCCCATCTAGATCCAAGATGCCCGTGATCTTCTTGCCGTTGCAATCTAAGTCGCCACCCAATTGTGGCGTTGTATCTTCAACCAAATTGGCGAGTTTCTTGATCATCTCATCGTAAACAGCATTCTTGGAGGGGGCGATATCCGTGACGCCATCCCAGCCTGCCGCGTAGGCATCGTCGCTCACCTTCGCCGCAATGGCGGAAATAAGGGCTTCGATCTCGTCATAGACCGCATTCTTGCTTGGGGTAACATCCGTGACGCCATCCCAGCTTTCCGCATAGGCTGTATCAGAAATCTTATTAATAATTTGCTCATCAAAATCGGTTTCACCTAAAGTCATTTGTAGTGTGTTACCATCAAAGGTATCTGCAGTTACACTAATTCCGTTATAATACACCGTTCCGCCCTTGTGTCCACCACCATAGGCAAAAATACGTGTCCCATATAGGTCATACTGAGTGGTGTCTCCATTATAACTCATCGGATCGTCCCCGCAGGAGCCTGTTGGTATAGCAACATCTTCTACTTTTCCAAGTAATGTTGTCCCATCGTCAGCATATATATAGAGTGATGTTGTTCTTGCCTGCATATCTGTTACATTTTTAACAAAATACCATGTGCCAACATCCCAATCTAAATCTCCACCACCAACAGCTTGAACATTATGCCAACCTTCTGCATCATGATATACCCATCTGTATTGATTTGGGGTATTATCATTAACCATTTGGCACATCTGTGTTCCAAATCCAGTTCCATTAGCAAAAGCTACTAAATCAACGTCTAAATACCAATCTGGTAGGTCTCCAATTTGTTCAAGTCCTGGAGTTCCGACGGTGACAAAATTTGCTCTTCCTTCTTTAAATTCATCTTTCTCATATGCGCCATAACTCAATCCTTTGTCATAAGAAGAATAAGTGTCTTCATACATAGCCCAAAAGCTTGACACAATATTTCCAGTTAAGGGAACTGGTGCTATATAGTATAACGTTGCTTCTGGATTATCAGCGATCTCTTCGTTGGTTACATCTACCGCTATTTACAATGTAGCAGTACCTGTTCTATTCGACGGGGTTTTTCCTGTGATTATTTTATAATATGATGCTGGATTATGATAGTTTGGTGGCACTCCAGCACCTGCATCATATCCACCGTAAAAGTGGAATTTTGGTCGTGTCATTTCATATTCACCTTTCCTTTTTTAAACTCTCGTTTTTTTAACCATTATTTTTAGTTCTATCTATCTTTTTCAAAAAAAGGTATATAAAGACCACAAATTCTATATACTAATCCCGGCATTGCCCGGAGGCGAGGGCATTAAAAAGATTGGGGTATGAGGAGACCGCTAGGAGCGAAGCGACGGTGTTGCCTAGTTCGATTTACGAATTAATTTAGGTTTTGTTTCTACATTATCCAGAAACCGTTAAATATATTTCCCGCCATTCAAACGCCTTAATATTTATTTTTCTTGTTGTTACTATTTTTATATATATCGCTACTGAAAGTGATTCTATAGCATCACTCCAAAGATTTATTTGTATAGGGGAAGAGAATATTATTAGCTAAGAATTGGAAATCCTATTTCTTCAAAATTCTTGTGAAATAGGATATTGGCTTATCCTCTAACTTGTTGAGGACGAAGCGGTGTTAGGGTTATGAAACTGAAAAAAAAAGATTTTAAATTCCGTATTTTGAGTCAAATAATTTCTTGTTTTCTATTTTCTGTTGGAATAGGCTGTTTTGGGCGAGTCATAGGAAAACCCGCTTCGATCAAGTCTATACTACTTAACTCAAGGATTACAGGTGAAATAAAATGATTCAAAAAATAAGGCTCCATCTTAATAATCTCCTCTGCACTTCATTCCGTTTGCATTGTTTGCATCAAACACTAACTTCCAACAATTGGAGGTCTGTGCCATGATCCGCCGAGCTCTCATAAAAAGTACCTGCTTCATCTTCCTCTTCCTAGTACTTTTCCTAGGATCTTGCATCAATTTTACAGCCCCTCATGTGACCACCGTCCGTTCAGACACCTTGGGCCTCGCCACCATCCCAGGAAGTAGCGACCCCAGCCAAGACGAGTGGCCCATGTTCCGTGGGCAGCTCAATCATACGGGCGAGGCGCATACACCCCTCCTAAGTAGTTCAAGTCCATTTTGGAGTTACACCACGGGAAGTTGGGTGGAGTCTTCCCCTGCCGTTGCGGGCGGGTGCGTGTACGTGGGTAGCAACGATCACAAGGTCTATTGCCTGAACGCTACCACGGGCGGGCTCCTCTGGAACTACACCACAGGGGGGTCTGTCTATTCGTCTCCAGCCGTGGCAAACGGGCGCATGTATATAGGTATTGACAGGAAAGTTTATTGCCTGAACGCCACCACGGGCAAATCCCTCTGGAACTATACTACAGGTGGTAATGTGGATTATTCTTCGCCGGCAGTGGCGGGCGGGCGCGTGTATGTGGGCAGCACCGACCACAAGGTCTACTGCCTGAACGCCACCACAGGTAAATCCCTCTGGAACTTCACCACAGGGGGATCTGTGCATTCGTCTCCAGCCGTGGCAAGTGGACGCGTGTATATAGGCAGTTATGGCGGGAAAGTCTACTGCCTGGACGCCATTATGGGTACATCCCTCTGGACCTACACCATAGGGGGTGTCATGTGGTCTTCCCCAGCGGTAGCGGGCGGGCGCGTGTATATAGGCAGTTATGGCGGGAAAGTCTACTGCCTGGACGCCACTACTGGTGAATCCCTCTGGAACTACACCACGAAGGGTGCTATGAGATATTCATCTCCAGCCGTGGCAGGCGGGCGCGTGTATATAGGCAGTGATGACAGCAATATTTACTGCTTGAACGCCACCACGGGTAAATCCCTCTGGAACTACACTACCGGATATAGTGTGAGATCTTCCCCTGCAGTAGTAGGGGAGTATGTATATGTAGGCAGCGAAGACGATGCAGTCTATTGTTTGAATGCCACCACGGGTAGGCGTCTCTGGAACTACCTCACCGGGGATGAGGTGACATCCTCCCCTGCTGTGGCGGGCGGGCGTGTGTACATTGGCAGCTGGGACCACAAGATTTATTGTCTGCCATGTATTCTCAATACTACCTATTCATCCGTGACTGAAATCGCCAACACATGGTCTTATACCACTGGCAGCATAATATCTAACGTGGTAATTTCGGGTGATGGGCAATATATTGCGGCTGGCAACCGTAATGGTAGTATCTATCTCTTTCAGCGCAACAGTTCTACGCCCCTCTGGGCTTATTCGACCGGTTATGCTTCGAGCGTAGCGATCTCAAGTGATGGACAATACATCGCAGCTGCTGCTGGTAGTTATTCCAATGGGGGTCACGTTTATCTCTTCCAGCGCAATAGCTCCACGCCCCTCTGGTCTTATTACTCAATAAATGAAGAGATAACGAGTATAGCTATCTCGAGTGATGGGCAATATATTGTAGCCGGAGGTATTCAAAGTATGATGGGAGAAATGAACGGTGCTTTCCCGTATATCCTCCTCTTTTCCCGCTCTAGTTCGCAGCCCTCTCGTAAACTTGGATATGCATCACAGAGCGTAGCGATTTCGCATTCAAATGGAGTGACATCCATTGCGAGTGGAGGTTTTGGGGATATTGTATTTTGGGATTCTGCCTTTGGTACCAGATGGTATTACGACGATGGCAGTAATTACATGAAGAGCGTAGCAATCTCGAGTGATGGGCAATATATCGCGGCAGGAAGCAATGACAATAAAGTCTATCTCTTTGGATGCAACAGTTCCATCCCCCTCTGGGCTTATTCGACCGGCGGGTATGTGAAGAGCGTAGCAATCTCGAGTGATGGGCAATGTATCGCGGCAGGAAGCAATGACAATAAAGTCTATCTCTTTGGACGCAACAGCTCCATCCCCCTCTGGGCTTATTCGACCGGTGGATATGTGCAGAGTGTCGCGATCTCGAGTGGAGGGCAGTACATCACAGCGGCAAGCAATGACACTAAAGTCTATCTCTTTGGATGCAACAGTTCCATCCCCCTCTGGGCTTATTCGACCGGCGGATATGTGAGGAGCGTCGCGATCTCAAGTGCAGGGCAATATATCACCGCGGGAGGCACTGATGGGATAGTATATTTCTTTGATGTTGGGGGGGTCTCCATAGTGGAAAGTGCGGACCCACTGGAACTAGGCGGGACGGAAACAATTACAATCACCGGCGTACTGGCCCTTTCCGGACTTCAGACGGCCCAGATTGCCTTCGAGGGGAGCAATCATACCCTGACCAACTTAGGTGGCGGGACATGGCGCTATAATGCATGGACTCCTGGGAGCCCGGGAGACTATACTTATACGATTTACCTTCAGGATAACGCAGGAAATTGGAATGCGACCTCTGGCTTGATTCAGGTTGTGAATGCAACCCCTCCGACGTATATCTCTGTGACAGAAAGTGCCGACCCGCTGGAGCTCGGTGGTGTAGAAACGATCACGATTATGGGGGTGGCGGACCTTTCCGGGATTCAGACGGTCCAGATTGCCTTCGAGGGGAGCAATCATACCATGACCAACTTAGGTGGCTGGACCTGGCGCTATAATACATGGATTCCTGGGAGCCCGGGGGACTATCCTTATACGATTTACCTTCAGGATTACGCGGGAAATTGGAATGCAACCGCCGGGACCATTCAAGTGGTCGATACCACCCCTCCTACGTATACGTCTGTGATAGAAAGTGCTGTCCCCCTGGAGCTCGGTGGTGTAGAAACGATTACAATCTATGGCGTGGCAGATTTCGCCGGGATTCAGACGGTCCAGATTGCTTTCGAGGGAAGCAACCACACCATGACCAACGTGGGTGGCGGGACTTGGCGCTATAATGCATGGACTCCTGGGAGCCCGGGAGACTATACTTATACGATTTACCTTCAGGATAACGCAGGAAATTGGAATGCGACCTCTGGCTTGATTCACGTTGTTAATGCAACCCCTCCGACGTATACCTCTGTAACAGAAAATGCGAATCCACTGGAACTTGGTGGAACGGAAACGATCACGATTATGGGGGTGGCAGACCTTTCTGGGATTCAGACGGCCCAGATCGCCTTTGATGGGAGCAACCACACCATGACCAACGTGGGTGGCGGGACTTGGCGCTATAATGCATGGACTCCTGGGAGCCCGGGGGACTATATTTATACGATTTACCTTCAGGATAACGCGGGAAATTGGAATGCAACCTCCGGCTTGATTCACGTTGTTAATGCAACCCCTCCGACGTATGCATCTGTAACAGAAAATGCGAATCCACTGGAACTTGGTGGAACGGAAACGATCACGATTATGGGGGTGGCAGACCTTTCTGGGATTCAGACGGTCCAGATTGCCTTCGAGGGGAGCAATCATACCATGACCAACGTAGGTGGCGGGACCTGGCGTTATAGCACGTGGGCCCCTAGCAGTGTAGGCACTTATCCCTATATAATTTATATTCAAGATAATGCAGGGTATTGCACTACGGTTAATGGCACGATCCGAGTTCAAAGGACTACATCACCTCCTGCTTTCGAACCTTTCATATGGCTTTTAGCAGGTATTATCGCCGGAACTGTGGTTTTTGCTATCGCCCTTTATCAACGATTGAGTAAAAAGGTCCAACCACTCTCAAGTCCGAAAACAATTCTGCCAAAGGATCTTCCGAAAAAAATGCAGAGCCAATGAATAATATTCAATTTCTAATTCTTTTTTTGCTATTAGAAAGGTAATTTTTTTTATATAGATGCGATAGTAACTTATGAAAGAGGCATACGATGGATTTAATTTATAGTCTAGACAAAGACACAAATGCTTGATGCCCCCCACCGTATGAGGTAATAAAAACCATTTTCTTAACTTAAAGAGAGTGACATGGATTGAATTAATTAGATAAACTGAACATCTAAATTTTCCATCCAAAAAAATTTGAATTATCAAAATAGCTAGTCGATAAGATTTTTAAGGGGAATTAATAATAAGAGACTCATAAAATATTGTGGAGGTCTCATTTTGAGCGTGCCAGTCTTAACATTATGGAATCGCATTCAAGGATTTATTGCAGCCCTTCTTTCTGGACTAATTTTTCTTATTGCTGGAATAAATTTACCGATTTTCGGGCAAACTATTCTCGAGTTCCTGCAAACGCACTTTCCAGGGCTTGGCGCTTATACCCAGTCTATTTTGAATATTATGATGCTGGTAGCAAGTTATACAGGAGTATTTGTTCTAGTAGCAGCAGTGCTGATTCTTCTGGGTCGGACAGTAATAGCACGTGTGATCCTTTTCTTTACGATAAGCGTTGGAATTTTTGCCTTTGCAGTGCCCGTTTTTACAGCCATTTTTCAAGGAGCAAATACCCTTGAAGTCGCAATCAATGGTATTTCTACGAAATATGCTTTAGCAGCATTATTCGCGCTCCTTGCCAAGAATTATGCGAAGAAGTCATAGTTTTTTTGGAGCAAAATAATTCAATTTTCTCTTTTTTTTAATGAACCTTGGTTTTTTCTGTTCTCTGAGAATTGTTTTAAAAATTACCTTTGAAGCCCGACAATATTTGCATCGGGATTGGATTTTAGAAAGCCACTCTAATTATAATTTTATTAATTTATTCAAAATGAAAGAAGTCATTTTCTCGCAGGATCTATGGAAAATAATTACCTTATTTTTTTTAAAAAGTCGTGGATTTTAGTTAGACTTTTACAAATTTTACTTTTTAACCGGTGTCTGTTGAGTTTAAAAGGGATTATCTTCTGTTGAATGATAAATCTATGGTAAGATGTTAATGGCAAAGAGTGTTGAAAGACTGACTAAAAAGAAGATTGGAGAAGAAATGGAAGATCCTATAGAAGAGTTAGAAAGTGAAATATTGCAGAGTGATGAGGATTCAGTTGCTTCAGAAGATTTTGTGGGCCCAAATTTAAAAGAATTGGCTGGAGTTGGTCCAAGCATCTCAGAGAAATTGCGAGAAGGAGGATTCACAACCTTTGAAGCAATTTCTGTCGCATCTCCAAAAGAGCTTGCAGGGGCAACGGGAATAGGGGAAGCGACGGCCGCCAAAATAATCGCATCAGCAAGGAGTAAATTAAACATCGGTTTCACGACTGCGGAAAAGTTGTTGGATGATCGAAAAAAGATTGCTAGACTCACAACTGGTTCCGAAAAATTGGATGGTCTTCTTGGGGGCGGGATCGAAACTCGAACCATAATAGAAGTTTATGGAGAATTTAGAACAGGCAAAACTCAGCTTGCGCATCAATTGTGTGTTACGGTACAGCGTCCAGTGGATCAGGGAGGGTTAAACGGCTCTGCTCTATATATAGATTCCGAAGGAACATTTAGACCTGAGAGGTTGCTCCAAATTGCACAAAGATTCAATTTAGATGGAACAGAAGTATTAAAACGTGTTTATTTTGCCCGCGCCTATAATAGTGATCATCAGACACTCATCATAGAGAGCTCGCCGAAATTAATCCAAGAGAGCAATGTGAAATTAATTATTGTAGATTCTATTATGAGTCATTTCAGAGCGGAATATGTGGGACGTGGAACATTAAGTGAACGCCAACAGAAATTGAACAAATTAGTGCATAAGCTCTTACAAATAGCAGAAGCCTATAATATTGTTGTATTTATAACCAATCAAGTTATGGACTCACCGGGAATCGTATTTGGTGATCCGACGCGCCCAATCGGGGGGCATGTGTTGGCACATACGAGTACCTATAGAGTGTATCTACGGAAATCTAAAGGCAACAAGCGGGTAGCCCGCTTAATAGATAGCCCTTGTCTCCCCGAGGGCGAAGCTTTGTTTGAAATCACCGAGGCTGGAATTGAAGATCCCTAAATCTTTCTCATTTTCTTTTGAATTTCGATTTTTTTTGAAATTATTTTTCATGTTCAAGGTTTTTATTGACCGTAAAGAAAAAGTAGATTGTGGCGAAATTCAAGGAGCTTCTTCAAGATAGATTAAAGCACAAATTAAATGCAGAGGAGCTACAGGTTCTACCGACAGGCTTTCAAACTATTGGAGACAAAGCAATTTTAACGTTAAGACCAGAATTATTGGGATATAAAGATGATATTGCGCACGAACTATTGGATTTATTTAAAACCATTAAAGGCGTTTATTTAAAAACGGGAGCTATTTTTGGGGATTACCGCAAACCCCAAATTGAATTTATTTTGGGTGAAGACTGCCCTGAAATTATTCATAGAGAACACGGAATCGCCTACAAATTTGATATCACGAAAATTATGTTTTCAAAAGGAAATATCAATGAAAGAGCGAGGATTGCTAATTTAGTCAAACCAAATGAGATTATATTCGATTTATTTGCAGGCATCGGTTATTTTAGCTTACCGATTGGGCGTACGGGAAAGCCCCAGAAAATTTATGCATTCGAGTGGAATCCAGATACTTATTACTATTTGCTTGAAAATATTGAATTAAATCAAATAAATAAAGAAAGAGAGATAATTGTCCCAATCCTTGGAGATTCCAAATTGGAAGCTTTAAAGATATCCGAGAAAGCCGATCGGGTCATTATGGGCATTTTACCAGCTCCAAAAAACCATATTGATACTGTTTTTCAAATTATAAAAGAGCAAGCAGTGGTTCATTATGAGGGATTACTGAACGAAAATGAAACGGAACAGAGCTTATTAACTGATTTTGAATTAAAAGCCAAAATCTATAATAGAAAAATTAATATAATAAAGACTAATTATGTAAAATCGTATGGACCCAAGGTTTACCATGTGACTTTGGATTTGATTATTGAGGAGGACCTGCCTTAGCTTTCGAATTTTAGACGGGGACAAGAACCTTTTTTTAAATAGGCGTTTACAACAAAATTTGAATATTATTCGACAAATTTTAAATTGAATATTATTCACCTTTAACCCAGAAAAAAAAGATAATATTCAGAAATAGGCGCGAACGCCTCTCTAAATAGGCGCGGAAGGATTTTAGGTTGAATAATGCGAGGAAATCATTGAAGTTAGATGAGATAGATCGGAAGATTTTATTTTTTCTCCAAGCCAATAGCAGAATTCCTTACCATAAAATTGGAAAAGAGCTAAAAATTGCAGCGAGCACCGTCCATAATCGAGTAAAGAAAATGATTGAAACTGGGGTAATTAGTCGGTTTGCGGCAATTGTGGATTCACAAACGCTCGGGTTACTTGTAAGCTGGTTGGGAATAAATGTAGACCCAGATAAATTAGAATCTGTGGTCAAGGAGCTTGCAACGTATGAGGAAGTCCAAATCGTTGGTACAAGCTATGGGGATCATGATATCCTAGTTCAAGTCGTATGTAGAAGTGCAAAAGAGCTTTCAGAATTTATAAGAAACAAAATCAAGCCAATCTCTGGGGTTAAGGAAGTTCCTGGTGTACATTCGTCTATATTCACTGAAATTCAAAAAAATGTGAATTGGGTGCCTTTAAAGGAAGGGGTCAAAATAAATATGAAGTAAAGATTAAGTCCCAATTAAGGTTTTAACGCGATCGATGAATAATTTTTGGATTTTTCGTTTTTTATCGGGATTGATTTTCTCCCAGCTTCCAGGAAGAAATTGGATTTTGGATTTATCTAAAGTAAATCTACAGATTAAGCCCTCTGGTCCTTCGATGTTGTAGACTTTCTGGTCATCCTCAGTTTTTACACCAAGGAAGATGTCGTTGTATTCGGAAAGGATTGAAGTGAGAACGATAGCAGCTTTCACCTCACCAATAAGAGGTTCATCTTCCATTGGGAAAGGCATAATAGGTTGTTCCTCTGGAAGCTCGAGAATTTCTGTTTCAGATATATCGGGAAGGGGAATATCGACTTTAGCCGCAGGTTTAGGAGGACCTTTGGAAGGTGAAATACCCGGTTTTACGGTGGGTTTAGGAGGACTTACGGAGGCGGCACTCACTTTGGTGGCAGGTTTGGGAGGACTTACGGAGGCGGCACTCACTTTGGTGGCAGGTTTGGGAGGACTTACGGAGGCGGCACTCACTTTGGTGGCAGGTTTAGGGGGAGTTTTTTTTGGAAACGTTGCAGTTGTTGATGACCCTGAAGGAATGTCGCCCTGAAATTCGCCTACAATTTCCTCTATTTTCCGGGAATCATCACCCGCTGAGGGCGCTGCTATGGCAGCTTGCACTAAGTCATCGCGCTGTGATCTGCTCAATCCATAATAGGCGGGCTGTTCAACTTTACCTAGCACCTGAAATTCTGCCAAAAAATCCAATTTAATTGTATGCTCTTGTGTAAAAAGGGAGATCACTTTCTCAAAATTAGCCTTTTCTCCCAGATCACTTTCAATTCTTAACCCATCAATAGCGATAACATCTTTTAACTTACGTCCGACGATCGAAGGACCGATTTCATGCCCATACGCTTTTAGACTTCGCGCAACGCGCATACTACCCCGTCTCATAATTAATCCGGTGTTTTTCCCCATCCAAAGCCATATGACTTCATGGATTTCGTCCAGAACTGCAACGATATTATCATCAGTCAGACTTTCTGTGGAAAAGGGTAACCGCTTCGCAGCTCCACTAGATATTTCCAGTAAGATTGCATCTTTAACAGCTCCACTCATCTTAAGCTCGCCTCATTTTCACTTTTTTTAGTTCAAAATCCTATATAATCCTTTTATCGCTATCATTTTGTTCAAAAATTTATTTTGCACTGAAAATTGGGAAAGTATTTTAATAGTTAATCTACTAAAACTATTTTTTAGTATTTAAATTAAAAAGTTTTGTTTAAAGGATGGAATTAGAATGTCGATAGAAACTGCCGTTCAAAAAATATTACAATTGGAGCCGAATATTCTTGCAATCGCAGTAATTAACACGCAAGGAAACGTTATTTTTCAGACCAATAATTGGGACATCTCCCCAGATATTGCTGGAATTTTGCAAGTATGGAATACAGGGGGAGGTGGAAGTCTATCGGTGCAGGAGGTAAATTACTTAGCATTGGAGGTAATTCCAGAAAGAATTGTAGCAACGAATGTTAGAGGGCAAGGACATATTGTAGCCGTAAGAGTGCGAAGTGGGGCTGTAATAGCATATGTAAGCCCTCAAGGAGATGCCAGAAGCGGATTGACAGCGCTGATTGAAGGAACTAGGGGACTTTAACCAAAATAAGATTCGATTTCTCTTTTTCTTTTAAATTGGGAAAATCTTTATGTTATTCGATGACTGTCAACCATAACTCTTGAACCATTTAAAATGGTTAGGAAAGAGATCTTGAGTTAGGATGAATGCATAAAGATCCTAGAATATGAAAATAAGGGAAAAAGAGGATTCAATTGGACCCAGCAATTTTTATATCTGCAACCCACAGAGAAGGTGTTATAACATTAAAAATGGTCCGATAATCAGTACCAATTTGATAAATTTGTTTGAAGAAATCGAGCATATTGATTCCCATCATCGCATTTTTTAGGGGGTAAGCGATCGCGCCATTTTCTATTTTGAACCCCGAGCTAATCAAGCCAGAAAAGTCGCCCGTGGCAAGGTTTGGTTGATCACCAGTATCCCATACTAAAATGCCTTTCTCAATTTCAGAAATGAAGGAATTTAGATCTCCTGAGTTCCCAAGAACCTGTAAATTGGTAGCTGAGATTGATGGAACAGTTCGGTAACTGAAACGTGAAGCATTTCCCGAACTTTTATGATTTTCTTTTCCCGCCGTATAGGAATCATATAGATAATTTTTTAAGATTCCAGCAGAAACTAGAGATGTTTTTTGATGTGGAACGCCTTCACCATCAAATTTTGAGGTCCCTAAACCTGCAATACCCTTTTTATTAATAAATAAGCCATTATCAAGAATATTCAACTGATCCGGGGCGATTTCAGTATCTATTCGATCAGTTAGGTAGGATTGCTTATATTGAATGGCTTCTGCATTGAGGGCAGAACCAATAGAGCTAGATAATAAGCTGGATACTGCAATTGGATGAAAGATAACGGGATATGTGCCGGTTTCAATACTCTGGGTATGAAGACTTTTTAGGGCTATTTCAGCAGCAGAGCTCCCAACGGTCTCGGGGTCTATTTCTTTTAAAAACCGAGATGCTTGAAATTCAAACCCAGAACTTACATCTATATCCTCTTTTGCGGCAATTTCAGCGGAGATCTGGATAGCAGTCCCTTTTGAATTTGCTTTAATACCATTTGTATTTAAAATATAGCGTTGGGAATCGCCACAGAAAAAATCTACATTAATAGAGGTAATTCTATTATCGATTTGCGCAGAATCAGCGGTTCGTAGACAGAGATCCATTGCCGAATCGATTTCAATAGTAGTCAGGGCTTTATCCACCATGCCTCTGACTGGGGAATATGAATGGGAATGAGGCAGATCTTTGAAATCAGGGTCAGGGATTCCTGTTTTGCACAGTTTGATTGCAGTCAGAACCATATTCTTTAGGCTTTCCCATTCAAAATCCGTTGAAAACGAGAATCCAATAGAGCCGTTTTTTATGCAACGTATTCCAATACCATGGTCATATAAAAATTTCGCAGTTTTTATGGAATTTTTTTCAATCTCAACATTAATAGCTCTTGCATTTGAAATATAAACTTCTGCAAGATCAATATCCTCGGTTTGGGCGAATTCTAAACATTTTTCCCCATAGCTCAAGTAATTTTCTTCCATCATTTTGACCATCTCTTACGTTAATCCGCCAACCACGACATCTTTAACAGCAATATGTGGTCCACCATCTGTAACAGGCACGCTTTGGTCTTGTTTGCCACATGTGCCCTCCGAAAATTCTAAATCCTGACCGATACCAAGGATATTGTTTAAAACCTCGAGTGTCATGCCTGATAGGCCAACATCCCGCAATAATTTTTTACGTTCGCCATTTTCGATAGTGAAAGCCTGTCTGCACTTAAAAGTGAAAGAGCCTTTGGTGGGTTCACAGTATCCATAAACCCATCCTCCTAAATACAAGCCGTTCTTCACTTCTTCTAATAATTCTTCAAGAGTCCAATTACCTGGCTGAAAGTAAGTGTTTGACATGCGTACAATTGGAATTGATTGGTAATTTTGAGCTCGGGCGTTGCCAGTAGGGGCAGTACCTAATCGACTGGAAGTTTCCAAACTGTGCATGAAATTTTTCAAGACCCCATTTTCTACGAGATATTTTTTCTGAGACGGGGTGCCCTCGCTATCGTACGGATAATAGCCCAATTCTCCAGAGAGAGTAGGATCATCAACTACCGTTACAGTTTCTAATCCAACCTGCTCTCCGATTTTATCGGCAAGAATAGATTCGCCCGAGAGGACCGCATCTGCTTCACAGGCATGACCAAACGCTTCATGGATAAAGACGCCTGTCAGTGCGGGATCCATTATAATGGTATATTTTCCAGCTTTTGCGGGGCTTGCTTTTAAGAGTTGGATCGCTTCTTCAGAGGCTTTTATTCCTAAATTTTGGGCCTTTTCCGTTTCGGCGAGTTCAAATCCCGCTGTACCTCCAATGCTTTGATAGCCCCGTTGCCTAACCCCTGCTTCAAAAGCATAATTAATACTGACAATTCTGATAAAATTAACTTTCATTTCGAGTTGTACTCCGAAAGAATTCAATAAAAGGTGTTCTCCAACGAAATCTGAATAAGAAGAATTCGTGTTGATTATCCGAACATCAAATTCTTTAGCTTGTTTATCAAGATCGATAGCCAATTTCAATTTTTCTTCGATAGATGTATCAAGAAGGCTTATTTTTTGTGGAAAAGACACCTTTTTTTTATACGGGGTTTGATCCTCTAATTTGAAATTGATTTTCGCTAATTCTCCAGCTTTTTTAGCGATTTTAAAAGCGGAATCCATTGCTTCGGTGAGAGAATCTTTGTCCAATCTATCTGTACAGGAAAATCCCCAAGCTCCATTAATAAAGACACGAATTCCGATACCTTTATCAATGGCTGAAATAATATCGCGAGTTTTTCCATTGACAATAACTATAGTATTGAAAGAACTATTATTCATTCGTAAATCAATAAATTCTGCACCTTTTTGCAGAGTTTGATCGATGAGTTTCTCTAGAAAATCAATCATTTTTTCACCATATGCTGTGTAATTAGGCTTCTCGTACGCCATCTGAAATTTGACAAATATAGATAAGCGGTTCCTTGCCCGTTAGTTTCGGATATTTTGAAACAATATTCGAAATTAGATCATCGACTTTATCACGCTCTACTATTGCTATCGTGGCACCCCCCAATCCAGCACCAGTCAATCGGCATCCTATTACACCTGGCACTTCTATTGCCAATTTAACCATAATATCTAATTCATTAATACTTACCTCGTAGAGCTTTGCCAAACTTTGGTGTGATTCCTGCATTAATTTGCCCAGCTTTTCCAGATCGCCATTTTCTAAGGCGGCTTTCGCTTCTATAACTCGCTGATTTTCATAAATAACGTGTTGGCTCCGTTTTCGAAGCGTAGGAGGCAAAGATTTCTTATATTTTTCAAAAAAATCGATAGAGACATCCCGAAGAGCTTCAATAGATGAATCAAATTTCTGTAATTCCTTTACGGCATCAAAACACTCCTTTTTTCTCTGATTCAGAGCCGATCCGGCAGCACGTTTTACATTGGTGTGGAGAACTACCATTTGTAAATCCTTGTCTGGTATTTTGATGGCCTCATAATCCAAAGAGCGACAATCAATGAAAATGGCACTATGTTTCCTACCTCGAACGCTAACATATTGATCCATGATGCCACATTGAACCCCCATAAATTCACGCTCCGCACGGTATGCAATTTTTATTAAATCAAGATCAGGGATATTCAAATTAAATAATAATTGAAAGATATAGGCTATACTCACCTCTAACGCCGCCGAGGAGGACATCCCGCTCCCAATGGGAACTGTACTATGAAGTACTCCATCAATCCCCCCAATCTCATAACCCTCCTGTAGTAAATAATAACAGACTCCTTTCGCATAGTTGCCCCAGGAATCTGTTTCGGTGAGTTGTAAATCTTTTAAAGAGAAATTAATCGCATCATCTAAATTTAATGACATTAGATTAACACGATCTGTTTGGTTTGGCGCTGCAGATATCATGGTATCTTTATCCACGGCAAAAGGCAGAACATAACCCATATTATAATCCGTATGCTCTCCAATTAAATTAACACGCCCAGGAGCAATTGCAGTTCTGATTTCATTTTCTTCAATCTGAGAAGTCTGTTGCTTCAACTTCTCGATTAATTCATTCTTTCTACTTTCCAATTTTTTTCATCACTTGAATTCTTTAGAGAGATTGGAAATGTAAATAAAATTAAAATTTCTAAAAGAATTAAAATGTATAAGTAAATAAGGTTACTTATCCGAGGAATTTAGTGTGGCTGAGTCAGTAATTACGACAGGAGTCAAAGGTTTAGATGCATTAATTGAAAATGGACTCCCATTTAAATCATTGATTCATATTTATGGAGAGAGTGGAACTGGTAAATCAACGCTCGCGATACAGTGTGCGAAGAACTGTGTTTTGAAAGGATGGAAAGTTTTAGTGCTCGATAATGAGCGTAGTTGTTCAGGTACGCGTTTAAAAAACATTTGTGATACTGATTTCTCGGAAATTGCCCAATCCATTTTTGTATGTGAACCCACTTCCTTTGAAAACCAATCGGAGACTGTAGAAAATTTAGAAAAATATATCACCGATAAAACAAAAATGATAATAATTGACACTATTACGACCCATTATCGGCTTGCGCTTACTGAAAAAAGTGAAAAGAATGTGGTTTTAAATAGGGAGCTTAATCGCCAGCTAGCTCTTCTGAAGAATTTGGCTAAAGAGTTTGATCTCACCGTTTTAATGACGAATCAAGTTCGTGGAAATCTGAAAAGGGGAAATGGAATTGAACCGGTAGCTGCTGCGATTCTAACTTATTGGGCAGATTATGAAATTCAGTTGGGATATCTTCCGGACCGCCAGATGAGTAGAAGAACCGCGACACTTGTTAAACAACCGACAGATATTAGGAAACCGCCTGTAGAATTCTATTTAACTGAAAATGGAATCGAAGATATAAAATAAGTAAATTTTTATATTTCAATTTTAAAGATGAAAAAGGAAAACTCAGATTTTGGAGATAAATGAGATGGACAAGCAGGAACCGCAAGAGAAATCAATCGATCCACGAGGTGTAAAAATTGCTTATACTTTATGCGCAGCTTTCGGAATAGGATTAATTTTATTTCTGCTAGTGCCCACTTTATTGGGTATTTGGACAGTATATGATGTTGCCTTAGTCATTTGTTTGACTTTATTATATGTGGCACCTGCTTATGCGACCAATGGCTCTATGGTTATTTTTGGACGTCATGGAACCCCAATAGATGCCGGAAGAAATTTTTGGGATGGCAAACGCATCTTGGGCGATGGGAAAACCTGGCAGGGTACAATAGGGGGTATAATCACAGGAACTTTAGTAGGACTCATTTTTTTACTGATCAGTAAATTCATAATCTGGCCTTATATCGACAGCCAAGTTATCGCAAACCCACTCTATCCAATGAATCTTGATGATCACGACTATTTAGAAAAGTTCCTAAGTCCAACAATTCTTATGGGAATCCTACGTGGTTTCCTCCTTTCATTAGGCACCCCCATCGGAGACATGATCGGATCATTTTTTAAACGAAGATTGAATCTCGAACGAGGGGCACCAGCCCCCATTGTTGATCAACTCGATTTCCTACTCGGAGCAATTTTATTTGCATATATCGTTTTTCATTTGAATTGGGAATATTTCATTTTCGCGCTGCTTGCTACGCTACTCATACATATTCTTGCAAATACTGTGGGCTATAAACTGGGGTATAAGAAAGTCCCTTGGTGATATTAAGATCAAATTTCAGTCTTTTGCTCAATTAATTTAGCAATTTGATTTTTATATAAAGATCCAATTATTTCAACAGCCGCAACCACATTTTTATAGCATTTTTTCTCCCAAATATTATCGTTCATATAATTTTGCATGCCTTCACGGGTCATTAGGTCATAGCCCGTTAATTCCTGGCAATGAATGGTTCCGAACCGCTTTTTGAACTGTGTTAAGAATTTCACGCCCTCCGCCGCCGCAATTAGTTGGTGAATTTCTTTTTCACCTTTTTTCCCAATAATCAAACCAATTATCATCAAGCCAGCATTAACAGCCCCACAAATATTTGTTATACTCGCCAAGGGAGTGGCCATATTAATCAGATTTGAATCATTAGTATTTATAATTTCCAAAAATCCTTTCATTGTTAAGGCTGCACAATTTTCCGATGCAATCTTACCATCACTATTTTTCCCCGGCAACTTAAGATTTAATTCCTTGATCTTTTCTTCTAAAAGTTGTTCAACTTTTACCGTTTTAGACAACTGATGTCATGCCCTCTTCTTAAAAACTATACAAAGATAATATATAAAATCTCTAGCAAAGTGGGAATATAAAAAGATTTTATGAATTGAGAACGGCAAAAATTTGGAAAGAACCTAGTAATTGTCGGAGTATAAATTAACGCCCTTATCATTGACAACAATCGATTGGAGAGAGAATACGGCAAAGAAAACTAAGATGATTCCGATTGCGAGTAGCATATATGAATATTTTGGTCGATAGAAATGTTTAGTGCTCTGGTGAATGAAAAGAAATCCGATGAAACCGCAAAGGATTAAGGCAAATGCAATAATTCCTTCCAACAAGAATTGATCGTTGAGACTATTATAAAAGAAGATTGGGGTAGCAGGATGCGTGGAAGTATCGTAGCCCACCGCAATTCGCCCCGTAGTTTTACTCATAATATCGTAGGCGCCCCCTGCAATACTAAACCCGACAAGGAGCAGAGAGAGAGCGAACATGATAATCCTATTTGGAATAGGGACCGTTGGATTAATGCGGGGGGGAGTGAATCGAATCCGTGGTTTCCGGAGAAACTTTGGAAACGGTAAGTGTGCATACCAGAATTCTTTCTTTTCCAGTTGACCTAGCTTTTTTCCCATATTTTTCAGTTTTGAAATAAGGTCAGTTTTCTCAGGTACCTCTCTTACCTGTTTCCGTTTGTATTTCTGTATTTTCTCTGCTAAAGTTTGTTTTTTAGGTTCCATTTCACATCGGCTGGTTTAGATTAATCGAAATATAGAAATAAAATAAAACTAATACATAGAATATTAGTATAAATTTAATAATTTTGGTACATCTCTTAGATAAAAATTTTCTATCCTATTAGTAAGATTATTCAATGATTAATAGGAAAATCATTAATTAAATTTATGGAAAATGATGGTTTTAAACCCTTCAAAGTGAAAAAGGAGAGTAAAAAATGAGTAAAGATCTTGGAAAACGAAAAGATGCCCATAAAATTAAAAAAGATATGAAAGATTTTAAGAAAAAAAAGAATAAAATCGTTCAAAGTGGTTAATGAATTCCGAATGAAAAATTAGTAATGCTTTTATTTAACCAGATTCAAATTATAATAAAATTTATGGGGTCTCGAAAATGGAAGAAGAACCAGAAGAAGAGCCAAGTGAAGAGCAAATAAAGAAGGATCAAGAAATAATTCGAAAATTGCAAGAACAAAAGCGGAAAGATCAGGAAAAGATGTTCTCTAAAGGCGGTAAAGACGCAGGATCCAAAAAGAAAGCTCAGGAATTGTTTGAAAAAAGAATGCAGAAAAGTGCATCAGATCAAAATACGGAAGAAAATGTTGAAGATCAATGAATATAGTGATCTAATTTTTCAATACTTTTTTTTATCGAATTAAAGTTAAGATTAGAGGGAAGGGATAAATTTTGCTCATTAATTCCGAAGTAATTGATAACCAATTTTGTGGCAGCAGCAATATCTTCTTGTTCTAGAGAAAAAAGCCTGTCCTCAACCTCAACGCGATCCTGCTTCATCCGATTCAATAAATCTCCTATCATACGGGCAACTTCAAAATTAAATTTGTTTTCGCGAACAATAGAGACGATTTGTTCAACATCAGAGTGACTTAGCGAAGTGTATTGGAATTGTAAATAGTCCTTTAAATTTTTTTCATCTAATTCACATTCAATAGCGCACCAGTTTTGGATTGAACTTTTTCGTTTCAAGTAAATCATTTCGATGGGAATTTTGAGCTCATTAAAAAAGTCGATTAGTTGGTCTGAGAACTTATTTATTTTGAAAATGTAATACAGATGCATACCAAACCCAGTGTAATGTTGTTGCATGTATAATCCACGTTGGGACAAATTTGCTAAGATAGAGATTTTAATGGATTGAATGCCGTTTTCCTTATCGAGGATAGGTCGATTCAAATCACATTCACAGAAGACTAAATTCCCTTTTTTAACATCATTATACCGGATAGTGAAACCATAAATGGATTTTTTATTCACTTGCATGAATTCCTTAAGCCCATTCAGGGTCGGATTTATATTAACTTCTTTTAAATCACTCTCATCGATTGTTAAATAATCGTCCTCCGTCCCTACACACAAACGGATGGAATTTAATTTGAGGTCATAGAGATTGCCAAAAACTTTACGAATAGCATCGTTAAACGGAAATAGCTCTTTTTCTATAATTTCTTTTTCAGCGACGATATACTCATAAGGAAGTAACTCCCCAGCAGGGAGAAAATTTTTGATTGGTGCCTCTGAGGCGATAATATTTAATTCATAATCCGTTAATTCTTTTTTTACTATGATTTGGATCATATTTCGCTTTTCCATAGCAAAAAGACTTGTATTATCGTTTATTACAGCACGAAATTCTTTAATTTTGTCTTCTTCCTTATTAGCTGCCTGCGGTCCTGGATGTTGATTCTCTCTAAACACTCTTTTCCACCGTTATCGAAAAACCTTGCTAATTTTACACTATTGAAATACCTTATTGATTTTAAGATTTCTTAATTATTTATGGCATTCCAGCTTTATTAACTATAGGAGTTTAAATCTTATTCTTTGATAAAAGGAATATGGTTGAATTAACTTTGGAAAAAGCCCTATTAATTGCCATCAGTTTATCAATTGCAACATTAATTGGTATTAAATTAATAATTCCTCTTATAGATTGGATTCGAGATATGTTAGTTATTGTAAAGATAGGGATTATTTAAGAAAGGAGTTTAATCCTGAAAAAGTCGGTTAGATTTGCCTCGCCTTGACTGATATTTTGAATATCTGTCATTTTAATATTAGAAGTAATCTCCTGGACAATGGATCGCATAGGTTCATTGGAAAATAAACGGAATTTTTCACTTTTGCGTTCTTCTAGAATGTATTCAATCCCTTTAGATTTTGATAAAATCTCCGAAATTTTCGGAAAGGGCTTTTTCAATTCAAGAAGGATAACACGTCCCGCCCCAGGCAAACTTTTAATGAGTCTTTTGGGATTGCCGACAGCCACAATGCCTCTTTCTTTCGCAAACATACAGATTTTTGAACAGAATTCGCCCTCTTCGGGATAATGCGTTACAACCACCAGACTGGTTCCGTATTCCTCATTTAAATTGGAGAGCATGTTCCAAAGCTCTTTCCGTAGCACAGGGTCAAGTCCGCTTGTGGGCT
>Ga0315279_10003647_pt1 | contig 21246 bp, 25 predicted proteins | sample YL17G06_20_MG_FD_203694 | JGI IMG/M metagenome (GOLD analysis project Ga0315279, IMG submission 203694) | Sediment microbial communities from Yellowstone Lake, YNP, Wyoming, USA - YL17G06_20 | ecosystem: Environmental > Aquatic > Freshwater > Lake > Sediment | place: USA: Wyoming | collected... | reverse complement strand
TCGAGTCTGCCCTGGCTCCCACGTCGGCCACGGAGCAAAGGCTACGGTGTGGCTGTCGTGTGGCCCCCTCATCAGTGTACTGCGAACTGTCGCTTCCACAAGATTCATAATACTAGGAGCGCAAAATGGACGCGCAACTGACCTTTACGGATCAAGACTATATCGGCAACCCGGACGATGAGCTGGCTACCCAGGATGTCGTCAGTATACCCGAAATGTTCCAGACCCCCGAGATTGATCAAGCAGAACTCGATCTTGCCAACGGTTGGTTCCTCTCGTAAGGCGCGATTGGAGAGCGAGACGCGAATATGACAAACATCCGTGTGTTGATCGTAGATGATATGGCCCAGGTGCGGCACGATCTGCGCACCGTGCTGCCGCTGGCCGGACAGGCCGCCGGCCTGCAAATTGAGATTGTGGGCGAAGCCGGCAATGGGCAAGAGGCAATTTGGCAGGCCGAAGCGCTGCGCCCGGATGCGGTGGTGACGGACCTGGAAATGCCGGTCATGGATGGTTACCAGGCGACCCACGAGATCAAAGCCCGCTATCCTTCCTGCCGGGTGATCGCCCTGACGGTGCATGGTTACGAGGCGGTCCGGCAGAAAGCCATCCAGGCCGGAGTGGATGTTTTCATCGTGAAAGGTGCACCCGTAGAAACCCTGGTGCAAGCAATTTCAGAAAGAAAGGAGTAACCCATGGACGCCAGGAATGTTCAAAGAAGGTATGACATTGACTGGTTGCGTGTACTCGCCATTCTCTTTGTCTTTGTCTATCACTCCACCCGCTTTTTTAACCTGGAGGATTGGCACGTCAAGAACCCCACCACGTATTTTGCGGTGGAGGTCTGGAACAGGTTCGCATCAAGCTGGCTGATGCCCTTTGTTTTTGTCATCTCGGGCGCCAGCCTGTTTTATGCCGTGGGCAAAAGCGGGGCAGGCCAGTTCATCAAAGACAAGGTGCTGCGCCTGCTGGTGCCCCTGGTGGTGGGCGTCTTTACCTACTGTACGCTGCAGGTCTATCTGGAGCGTCTCACGCATGGGCAGTTCAGCGGCTCCTTTTTCGATTTCCTGCCGCACTATTTTGAGGGCATCTACGGTCTAGGCGGCAACCTGGCCATAACGGGCATGCACCTGTGGTACCTGGCGGTGTTGTTCGTGTTCAGCATCGTCCTGCTGCCACTGTTCCTGCTGCTAAAAAGCAAGGTGGGCTCCCGCGTGCTGGGCAAGCTGATGGACTGGGTCGCTCTGCCGGGGTTGGTTTATGTGCTTGCGCTGATCATCCGCATGTCCTGGAAACTGATTGACCCCAATAGCGTGCTGGGATTTGATAAATTTGGCTGGAATCTGGGCGTATATATGTCCTTCTTCCTGTTCGGCTTTGTGATCATGGCGAGCGAAAGATTGCAGCAAAGCATCCAGCGGCTGCGATGGATTTCACTGCTGGGGGCCATCACCATGACGGTCATGCTGATCTCGGGCAACCCCGACCCTCATCGTGACTTGATAGCCTGGTTCTTTGTCCTGACCTTTCTCGGCTTTGGGATGAAGCACCTGAATTTCAATACGGCGTTCCTGAAATATGCAAACGAAGCCGTGCTGCCGTTCTACATCTTGCACCAGACAGTGCTGCTGTGCGTGGGCTACTTTGTGGTGCGGTGGGCCATCCCAGACCTGCTCAAGTGGCTGATCATTGTCCCCCTCTCTTTCGTCATCGTCATGAGTCTGTACGAGTTGGTGCGACGAAACAACATCCTGCGCTTCTTGTTCGGGATGAAGCTGCTCAAGCAAGCGGTGCCGGTCATGACCCTGTCGGCTCAACCTTTGCCTGAAAAAGCCTGATCTATTGAGCAGCTTTCGTGACATGGTCAGGTGTGGACGATTTCGGCGTTGGGTACAACGGGCGTTGGGTACAACGCATCGTCAAAGGCGCGCCGATCAATTCTCTCCTACAAGCAATGACAAAAGAAAAGGAGTAGCAAAAATGGAAACAAAAGCTATCACTCGAAGATACGACCTCGACTGGCTGCGGGTGATGGGAATCTTGACAGTTTTCATCTACCACAGTGGCCGGTTCTTTAACTCGGAGGGCTGGCACATCAAGAACGCAACCACCTACTTTGGCGTGGATGTTTGGGAGACTATCCTGGCGAACTGGATGATGCCGTTGATCTTTGCCATCTCGGGCGCCAGCCTGTTTTACGCGCTGGGCAAGGGCAGGCCAGGCCAATTCATCAAAGACAAAGTGCTGCGCCTGCTGGTGCCGCTGGTGGTCGGCACCCTTACGCTCGGCGCACTCCAGATTTACCTGGAGCGCCTGACGCTCGGACAGTTCAGCGGCTCTTTCTGGGAGTTCTACCCACACTATTTTGAAGGGCTGAATGGCTATGGCGGCAATTTCGCCTGGACAGGCGTCCACCTGTGGTACCTGGAGATGCTGTTCATCTTTAGCCTGGCTTTGCTGCCACTCTTCCTGTGGCTTAAGCACGGGTCTGGGCAACGCGTCCTGGCCAGGTTGGGCGACTGGCTGGCCCGGCCGGGGGCGGCTTATCTGTTGGCGCTGCCGGTGATCTTGCTGCTTGGCTTGATGAACCGCAATAGCTTCCTGGGCGGCCTGGGCTGGGGCGGCGGCAGCATCCTCTCGCACCTGTGCTTTTTCCTGTCCGGCTTTGTGATCGTCTCGCACACTGGATTGCAGAACAGCATCCAGCGCCTGCGCTGGCTTTCTCTGGCGCTGGTCGCCGTTCTCTTGGTGACCATCTTCACTTTGTATATGTTGGTCGGTGAACCAGCCTTTGGCACGGCGCAGTGCACGCTGTTCTTTTCGTTGTACGGCCTGTGGGCGTGGTGCTGGGTACTGGCGATTTTGGGCTTTGGGTTGAAGCATCTCAACTTTAGCACGCCAGTCCTGCAACATGCCAACGAGGCTGTGCTGCCGTTCTACATCCTGCACCCGCCGGTGTTGCTCTGCGTGGGTTACTTTGTCGTGCAGTGGGCGATCCCTGACCTGCTCAAGTGGTTGATTATCTTTTCCACCTCGTTCGTCATCATCGTGGCGCTGTACGAGTTCCTGATGCGGCGGTTCAACGTGATGCGCGTGCTGTTCGGGATGAAGCCGCTCAAGCAAGCTGCGCCGGTCGCAACCCGGCCAGTTCAACCTGCGCCTGGAAAAGCCTGATCTATTTTATCAAGGCTCACCCTTGCGAAGGAATCTCGGCAAGGGTGAGTCACAACGATTGAAGAAAGGAGTAATCCATGTCTACTCAATCCGTCAGCATCGAGAGAAAAGCGCAACCCATGGCCCCCGAGGCGCACGTCGCCCCGACGCAATCGTCTGCCGGGCCGCGGCTGCTCTTTATTGACAACATGCGAGTGATGCTCACGATCCAGGTGGTGCTGTTCCACTTGCTGATCATCTACGCCGGAACCGGCGGATGGTTGTACAAGGAAGGCCGCGAGGATTTCGCCACGGGCGCGCTCGGCGCGTGGCTCATCACCGTCAGCCAGGCTTACTTTATGGGCCTCTTTCTGCTCATCTCGGCTTACTTTGTGCCAGGCTCATACGATCGCAAGAGCGCAGGTCGCTTTTTGCTCGATCGCATGATACGCCTCGGAATTCCAATGGCGATCTATAGCTGGCTCTTCAGTCCGCTGCTGGTGGTCCTGGTCCAGCGCGTGACGGAGGGGACAAGCCAGCCTTGGTGGCACTATCTTCCCGGCCTCAAGTATGAGGCCGTGATCGGCTCCGGGCCGCTGTGGTTCGTCGAGACCCTGCTCATCTTTTCAGTCGTGTACGTGGGATGGCGACTTGTTTCGTCCTGCCCAGCCCCATCCTCGGTGGACACTCGCTTTCCTGGCAATGGCGTGATCGCACTCTTTGCATTGCTCCTGGGAATCGTGAGCTTTTTGGTGCGCTTGTGGCGTCCGATAGGCTGGAACTTTTCTCCGTTGAATCTCCAGTTCCCCTTTTTCGCCCAGTACATCGCCCTGTTCGTCGTCGGGCTGATCGCCTACCGGCGCAACTGGTTCCTGGGCTTGCCCGAGACGACGGGGCGCCTGTGGCTGGCGATTGGCATCGTCATGATCTTTTTGTTCTGGCCGCTGGTCCTCGGCGGCGGCATGGACAAGGGGGTCGAGCCTTTTGCCGGCGGCTGGCACTGGCAGGCGTTTGCTTATGCGCTGTGGGAATCTTTTACGTGCCTGGGCATGTGCATCGGCTTGATCTATCTGTTTCGCCGCAACGTCAATCGCCAGGGCAAACTCGCTAAATTTCTGTCGTCGAACGCCTACACGGCCTATATCATTCATGGTGTGGTGATTACGATCATGGCGCTTGCGGTGCGCGATGTGATGGTGTACCCGCTGCTCAAGTGGGCACTGGTCGCGCTGGTGGCTGTCCCGTTGTGTTTCGGGCTGAGCCACCTGATCCGCAAGTTGCCGTATCCGGATCGAGTCTTGTAGCGAGATCGTCCGAGGAGAATCCCAATGGCAAAATCTCGCGCCTGGCGAACGGTCGTGTTCAGCGACCTGGGCATTCTGATCTTGCTGGCGCTGGCCAAGCTTGTTCTGCATACACTCACCAATGGCCAGTATGGATGGCACCGCGACGAGTTGGACATACTCGACAATGCGCGCTACCTGGCCTGGGGCTACGTGTCTTATCCGCCGGTGACGCCGTTCATCGCGCGCGTGGGGCTTGTCCTATTCGGGCCATCGCTCGTCGGCCTGCGCTTCTTTTCCTCGCTGGCGATGAGCAGCGCGATGGTGCTGGCAGGTCTGATGACCCGCGAACTGGGCGGTTCGCGTGTGGCCCAAATCACTGCGGCGATGGCAGTGGCCATCGCGCCGATCTCGCTCCTCGGAGGAGCATTGGTCACCTATTCCTCGTTCGATTACTTGTGGTGGGTGTTGATCGCCTACTTGATGATCCGGCTGCTGAAATCGGATGACCCGCGCTGGTGGCTTGGCATCGGCGCAGTGATTGGCCTGGGCATGATGACCAAATACACCATGTCGTTCATGGTCGCGGGCATTGTAGCGGGTGTGCTCCTCACCCGCGCACGCCGCTACCTGACCAGCCCCTGGCTGTGGGGCGGCATGGCGCTCTCACTGCTCATCTTTTTGCCCAACCTGATCTGGCAGATACAGCACGCCTTCATCTCGCTGGAATTCACGAGCGCCATCCACGCGCGTGATATTCGGATCGGGCGCGCAGACGGTTTTCTGGTCGAGCAGTTGGTCTTTTCGGCCAATCCCGTCACCATCCCGCTGTGGGTAGCAGGGTTGTATGTCTACTTGATCGCCCAGGCGGGTCAGCGCCACCGCATGCTCGGTTGGATGTTTGTCGTCCCGTTCGTGCTGTTTTTCGTCACGAAAGGCCGATCATACTACCTCGCCGCCGCTTACCCCATGCTGGTTGCGGCAGGGGCGGTCTTGATGGAACAGTGGCTCACCTCACTGCCAGCGGCGCGTGCCCGTCTCGTGCAGGGGATCATGTGGAGCGCATTCGCGGTCAGTGGCGCAGTCTTTGCTACCGTCGCGTTACCCATCACGCCGGTCAATTCTCGCTGGTGGAACGTCGTGGACGAGATCAACGGCGAGCTAAGGGAAGAGATCGGCTGGCCCGAGTTGGTCCAGACGGTGGCGGGTATCTATACTACCCTGCCTGCCGAGGACAAGCTCCAGGCCGGCATTCTAACGGGCAACTATGGCGAAGCGGGCGCGATCAACCTGTACGGTCCCGCCTATGGCTTGCCAATGGCCATCAGTGGAGTCAACACTTACTGGCTGCGCGGCTATGGCGATCCGCCGCCGCAGACGTTAATCATGCTCGGGTTGAGCAGCGTGGAGGCATATCGTATATTTGAGTCGTGCCAGGCCGCCGGTCGAATCACCAACCGTTACGGCGTCAGGAACGAAGAGACCCGAGAGCACGCCGTCATACTCCTCTGCCACGGGCCACGAGAGCCATGGCCAGAGCTGTGGAAGCGATTGAGATCATTTGGATAGACAAGGGGCCGCGACCAGTTCTGAAAACGTCAGCGCAATGGCATAGCCCAACGCCGGAGAGATCAACGTCGCTTTTGGCGATCGCGGTGCAACTTGTATCCGCTTCAGTAGTCTAGTAAGCCCACGAGGTTTTGCTCGACCGACGCCTGCCTTTTGACTTTTCCCCCTGCGAGACATACAATTTTCCGTGTCGCCTTCCCGGCGATTGACAGCCTGGATCCCGGCGCGCACATTCAGTTCAAGCTACCCCCGAAAATGACGGGAGGTGAGGAGCTTATTATGGTTTCCCCTGAGAACGAGCCGAACGTCAACTCCTTCGAGTTGATCAAACTCTTCAAGTACCTGCGTGTGGCAGATGTATGACGCGATGGACGGCATCGGCTATTTTAACTTGGGCCTCATGGACGCCGAAATACGTCCCTTGTGGCTGGGCATGAGATTCTGGGGCGTGGCGTTCACCATCCGGTGTGTGCCGGCGAATCGGCCGATGTGGAAATTGAATACGACGGAAGAGATCATGAAAGCGCACGATATTTGGTTCGAGCAAGTGGGGAATGTCAGTTACGAAGGGCAAATCCGGACGGGGCACGTGGTGGTGACCGATACGGGCGGCAGCGGGGAAGTGGGCTTTTGGGGATCGGCCAACTCGCTGAGTGTTATTGCGGGGGGCGCCGTCGGCATCATCACCAACGGCTATTGCCGGGATACCGCCGAAATTGCGTTGCAGAAAACGCCCGTGTGTGCCCGCGCCCGAGGCCGCACCATTATTCCTGGGCGGATCGAGGTGGCTGAGCTCCAAACCAAGATAGGGTGCGGTGGCGTCCAGGTGCGGCCAGGCGACATGGTGGGGTGCGACGACGGCATCGTGGTGGTTCCAGAAGTCGCCGAGGCGATCGCTGTCCACGCCCGCGCTGTACTTCTCGCCGATATGCGCGGTCGCAACAGGCTTTACAAACGCGTCGGCCTGGCACCTGATGCTACCATTGATTACGAGACCGTGGAGGCCTACTACCGGCAGTTCGAGTAATAGGCCACTTGTTAAGAGTTGGGGTACCGATGCCCTTTCGCGCGCCGCACATGTGGGGGGCCTCAGTCTGACTTCATGGTGACGTGCCGTACTGTTTGACTTTTCATCGCGCGGGGCATACAATCTTTCACGTCGCCTTCCGGCGATTGAACACCGGCGCTCCGACTAACCAGACACACGCCGACATGACACAGGCGACATCTAAACAAGCACTGAATATCGTCACCGATTTGGCCGAATGTCCACCACCTCGCTAGCCGATTGTGAATTACCCCAGCACCGCCCGGCGCACTTTTTCCCGGTTGTCGCATGATTTCCCGACTGGGGGGCGTTATGCGACAAGTTGTCCTAAAAGACGTGGTCAAGCGCACTCGGGTCATCAGCGCGACGAGAAAGGTTTATGCCCATGTCCGTCTTGAACAGAATCGCTTACTTTCAAAACCGGCGCGATGAGGCACCCAATCAAGAACTGGCCAGAGAACTGGCCAAGACGAAGAACAAACCCGGCCTGAATCCTGCAACGGATGAACAGTGGATAAGTGGATAGCGTGTCACACATCCGAATATCCGGTTGCATCCGTTGCGGCTATCATTCGACATTCGTCTGAGGAACAATAACTATGTCCATTTCACTCCGAGGTTTCATCCTGGATATGGATGGAACCGTTTACCTGAGCGACCGCGCGCTGCCGGGAGCTGTCGAGACGATCTCAACTTTGCGCCAGCGCGGGCTGGGCGTCGTGTTTCTCTCGAACAAGCCGCTGGAGCCGGGATCGGCTTACGCTGCCAAGCTCACACGCCTGGGCATCCCCACCTCGCCCGAAGACGTGATCACCTCCGGCTACGTGTTGAGCACATACCTGGCGCGGGTGGCTCCCGGCGCGCGCGTGTTCGTCATCGGCGAGCCGCCGCTCTTGGACGAGATGCGCCAGGCCGGTCTGCAACTCACTGAAGACCCGGCGCAGATCGAGTACGTCGTCGCCGCGTTTGATCGCACGTTCGACTACCGCAAGTGGAACATTGGCTTCCAGGCCATAAAGTTCCACGGCGCTCACTTTGTGGCGACCAACCCCGACCGCACCTGCCCAATTGATGGAGGCGAAATCCCCGATTGCGCCGGCGTCATCGCTGCACTGGAGGCGACCACGGGCAAAAAGGTCGAGTTGATCGCGGGCAAGCCCTCGCCGATGATGATCCAGGCTGGGGCAGAACGCATCGGCGTGCCGGTCAATCAATGTCTGGTCGTGGGCGACCGGCTAGAGACCGATATGGTGATGGGACGCCAGGCCGGAGCGCGCACGGCCCTGGTGCTGACCGGCGTCACCCGACGCGAGCACCTGGCAAGTGCACCTGCAAAGCCCGACTATGTTTTGGAAAACATTGGCGGCATACTGGGCCTTTTAGCAGATTGAATTGCAGCGCCTCGATTGACCCGCTCCGCAGAGTCGTGTTATACTTTGTGTGCGCCCGCGCTCGTGCTGTGCGGACAATTTTTTCTATGGAGTGACAGCGGGTGTCCGGCATTCCCTTTTCAGTTGCGCTGCTCATCGCACTGGCATTAGTCTTTGACTTTTTGAACGGTTTCCGCGATAGCGCCAGCATTGTGGCGACCATGATCGCCTCGCGCGCGCTCTCTGGCCGCCAGATACTGGTCATCACGGCGCTGGCCGAATTTGCCGGGCCATTCATTTTTGGCGTGACCGTGGCTACGACATTGGGCAGCGAGTTGCTCAACAGCAGCACGTTACAGCTTTCTATCATATTGGCCGCGCTCATCGCGGCCATTGTGTGGAATGTCATCACGTGGTGGCTGGGCATCCCGTCGAGTTCGTCGCATGCGCTGGTGGGAGGACTCATCGGCGCGGCCATGCTGGGCAACGGGTGGAACGCCATCAAGCTGACCGGGCTGGGCAAGATACTCTTGGCGCTAGCCATCTCTCCGCCAGTTGGCCTGATCGCTGGTTACCTGGTGATGAAGCTGGTGCTATTCCTGGCGCGCGGAGCCACTCCGCGCATCAATCAGTTCTTCAAGCGCAGTCAAATCCTCACCGCACTGACACTAGCGTTTTCGTACGGAGCAAACGATGGGCAAAAGACGATGGGCGTCGTCACGTTGGGCCTGGTCACGGCCCGCGTGTTGCCTGTCTTCCACGTTCCCTCGTGGGTCATCGTGATGCAGGCGAGCGCCATTGCGTTGGGCACGATCACGGGCAGTTGGCGCATCATCCGAACCTTGGGCGGCCGGTTTTACAAAGTCCGTCCGGTACACGGATTCAGCACGCAGATTGCTTCGGCCGGCGTGATCTTGGGCGCGGCGATATTGGGCGGACCGGTCAGCACCACTCAGGTCATTAGCTCGGCGCTGATCGGCGTTGGCTCTGCCGAGCGCATGTCTAAGGTGCGATGGGAAGTGGCCGAGCACATTGTGCTGGCCTGGCTGGCGACGATGCCGGTCACGGCGCTGCTGGCAGCCGGCCTGGCTGTCATTTTGAGGAGATGGTTATGAGTTGGTTCAGCAATTTCTTCAAGCCACATCAGGACAACTTTGTGCGACTGCTCATCGAACAGTCCGAGTGGACCGTCCAGGGATTGGAGGCGTTGCTGACGTACATGCGCGACGCCGACGAGACTTCCGCGAACACGGTGCGCAAGTGCGAAAAAGAAGCCGACGAGGTGCGCCGCATCTTGGTGGACGAGCTCAATCGCACGTTTGTCACGCCGATGGACCGCGAAGACATTTTTGCGCTCTCACGCGCGATTGACGACATCCTGGATTATGCCTACTCGACCTTAGACGAGATGACGGTGTTGCATGTCACTCCCAACACCTACTTGCAGCGGATGGCCTCGCTACTGCGCGATGCAGCCAACGAAGTCCGCCTGGCAATGCTGCGGCTCAAAGATCACCCTGGCGTCGCCGTTGACCACGCACAGCGCGCCAAGGCGCTTGAGAATCGGGTGGAGAGTGTTTATCGCGAAGCGATTGCCGCGCTGTTTGAAGGGCCGGCCGATCCGGAGCACATCGTGGAGATGCTCAAGCTCCGCGAGATTTATCGGCACCTCTCCAATGCCGCCGACCGGGGCGACGAGGCGGCCAACATCATCAGTAATGTGGTTGTCAAAATGACGTGAAAAGAGCGACGCGCCGTAACGGCTCACCCTTGCGAAGGGTCACTCGGAATTCGCGACAAAATCGGCAAAAACCTTCGCAAGGGTGAGAATAAAAAGCGACACACCTCGCGAGGTGCGCCGCTCTTTTCATGCCCCCACCGGGATTCGAACCCGAGTTTTGGCCTTGAAAGGGCCGCGTCCTGGTCCACTAGACGATGGGGGCAACGCGGCGTATTCTACCATAAAGCCCCTATTGGTCAAGGCAAGTCCCAAATGTCAAACTTGCTGTGCTCACGCCGCGGATGGCTGAGCGTGCGCTGCTCGGATTGCGGCCAGCGCCTGGACCAATTGTCGCACGCCGGCGGCCAATGGGGAACTGGATTGGCCGGGCATCAGCGGAACCCCCCGCCCCAAAGCCTCAATTTGAGCTTCGTCATAGGGCAGATTGGCGAACAGCTTCCGGCCTAACGCTTTTTCGATGGCCGCCGGCGAAAGGCCAGGCCGAAGCGCAACCTGATTCGACACCAGCAGGACATGGCCATCCGGCACATTCAAAGCTTTGATGGTGCGCAGTGTGGCGGCTGTTGTTTGGAGCGAAGCCACTTCCGGCGTAAGAACCAGCAAGACAAAATCAGAACTCAAAATCGCCGTGCGTCCGGCATCGTCCAGTGTGCCAAGGTCTACCACGGTGGCGCCGAACGCCGCCTTGAGCATTTCCAGCAAGCGAGCTATCGCCTCGCCCGTCGGCGGTCGGACGGGCGGCAAGAACGGCGAGGCCAACACGCGCAGCCCTGAATCATGTCGCAGCAGGATCTGATCTAGCGCCTCCGGGCTGAGGTTATTGATCTGCAGCAATGCATCGGCCCAGGTCATTTTAGCTTGCTGGCGCATCTGGATAGCCGCATGGCCGGATTTCTGACACAAGTCCACCAGGCAAACTTGTCGCCCCGCTTGCCGCAGCGTCAACGCCAGGTTCACGGCGATGGTCGTCGTCCCTACGCCACCGCGCAGACTGAACACGCTCGTCATCAGATTGTCCGGTAGGCTGGCCTGGGAGCGCCGCTCCAACAAATCCGAGACAGTCTGCAATAGCTCAGCCGGAGAGACAGGCTTGGCCATGTAGGCGTCGGCGCGAGCCGCCAACGCCGCGTCGCGGTCTACCGATTGGGCGCGAGCGGTCAAAATGAGAATGGCGATATCGGCGGTCGTCGGGTCCTCGCGCAGTTTTCGCACCACCTGGTAGCCATTCATCCCCGGCATCATCACGTCCACAATCGCCAGGTCAGGATGAAGCTGCTGCGCCTTGACGATTCCATCCATGCCGTCGCCAGTGAGGATGGCTTCGTGACCGCCGCGCTGCAGCATCATCCGCGTCATTTCCAGCAAATCGAGGTCGTCGTCTATCACCAGGATGCGGGCCATAGTGTCTCCTGTCATTCCTGCGGGACGGGCTTGCCTTTTTCCTCGGCGCAAAAGACCTGGATCGCGTCCTTGTTGACCAGGACCAACTCGGCGGTATATTGCGTGGCGGGGAAAAAGGCGCTGGTCGCCACCGCGTTGATGACCTGCATAAAACGTTCTGCCGGCGCAACCAGCAACGTGGTCAAATCAAGTTTCCCCGTCAGCTCGATGTGGCCGGTGATCTCGACCGCCCCGGTGGCAACCCAGACCCGATACAGCAACCGGCTATAGAACGTGCTCGCGTGAGCGATCTTTTTGACCGCGCCTTCGGTCGAGCCGGACACCATCGCAAGCGAGACCTGGTCTTTCCGCAGCGTCGAGATGGCATAATCGGCAATGATCTCGCCCGGCTTTTCGATGCGTGAGATGTAGGCCATTTCTAAATTGATCCACGACACGCGCGGATCATTGAGCTGGTCAGCCAGAGTGTGCCCAAAGACGTTCACTTGCGTCGAGAGCCTGTGCGCCGGCGTAAAGAAATCTACCTGAAGCATCTTGCGACGGGTCGGGATGGGTGTTGCCATGGTCACCTCCCTGCCACACTCACAGCTTATCCAAACATGCTTTGAAAGCGCTGGCTTGCAGCCTCACGCGATCCTTCGGCCGGGCCTAGCAACGGCTTCAGCCGAGCCATGACTTGTTCGTCGAACAACTTTAACCCGCAGACATCGCACAGCCAGGCGGGCACGCGCGGGATGACGATAAACTGCTCCGTGCCGACGCCTTCCACCGTGTGCCAGTCGGCGTACGTCACAACGCGCCGACGCAGCACACCAGCGTGACAACAGGGGCAAATCTCCGTCATGCCAGGCCGGCTTCTGCCATCATCTTGACCGAAGCGCTCGCACCGATACGAGTAGCGCCGGCGGCGATCATCTTTTGCGCGTCGGCCAGCGTGCGGATGCCGCCGGCAGCCTTGATGCCCATCATCGGCCCAACGGCCCGCCGCATCAGCGCAACATCTTCCGCAATCGCGCCACCCGGCCCAAAACCAGTCGAGGTCTTGACAAAGTCGGCGCCAGCGGACTGGGCCAGTTGGCAAGCCGTGATCTTTTCGTCGTCAGTTAATAGCGCGGCTTCGAGGATGACTTTGACCAGCGCGTTCCCCGCGTGCGCCGCGTGGACGACGGCGGCCATGTCGCGCGCCACAAGGTCATTGTCCCCGTCTTTGAGAGCGCCGATGTTGATGACCATGTCAATCTCGGTCGCCCCTGCCTCTAGCGCCTGCTGCGTCTCGAACGCTTTGACTTCAGGCAAAGTTGCGCCGAGCGGAAAGCCGACGACGGTGCACACTTTCACCGGGCTGCCCTTGAGCCGTTGCGCGCACAGCCTGACGTGCGCAGGGTTGACACAGACAGAGGCGAAGCCATATTGCTTTGCTTCGTCACACACTTGCTCTACCTGCGCGCGGGTGGCTTCAGGCTTGAGCAAGGTGTGATCAATCATCGAGGCCAGGTGTCGAATGTCAGTTACCGTCATAGAAGAACCTTTCGAGGGATAACGAACGCAAAACGTCAAGTGTGCGCGGCGCGCTTCGCGCCGCAGCCAAAATCTGATCCGCAAATCTACACGAATACAAATTAGAATTTACTTACCCTTGCGAAGGTTGTAATTGCACTCGCCACGTGTCTCCTTGAAACCTTCGCAAGGGTGAGCAGTCCGAGAGTTTTTAGGGCGTCTTGGCCTGCGCGTATGAGTAATGTGGGACGACGCCCCAGTCTTTCGGCGGCCAGTAAGTCACCCAGGCCTTGCCGTCTATCACGCTGAGTGGTATAGTGCCCCAGTTGTGGCTGTCACTTGAATTGTTGCGGTTGTCACCCAGCACAAAGTATTCGTTCGGGCCGATCTTGCGCGGCTCCATCGTATACGCGTTCGGCTGCGCAATATAAGGCTCGTTCAATGGCGCGCCGTTGACGAGGACATGGCCACCCTGCACTGCCACGGTATCACCCGGCAGGCCGATAACGCGCTTGATGAATTCGCGGCTGCCTTCGCGCTGGAAAACGATCACGTCGCCGCGCTGAGGCGGTTGCAGCCGGTAGGTGACCCGGTTGACGATGACGTACTCGCCGTCGTGCAGGCTAGGCTCCATGCTGGAGCCGTCAATCCGGAAACGGCCTGTGATCGCGTTGACCAGCACAAAAATGACGACCGTCAACAGTAAGGTTTCGACGATTTCACGAAAAAGCGATGATCCCTGCGTCGTACTTGTTTGCGGCTGGCCGGCCTCGGGTTCCGGCGCCGGCAGCGTTTGTGGTTGTTCCAAGCTCGATGCTCCTCACTCCACACAGTTACAATATGCGGAACTTTGCGTGAGAGATTATACCGCATCTCCATAGCCAAAGCAACCATACGCGAGGCGACACATGGACCAACCGCCCAAGAAACTGCTCGATCAGGTTCGCGACGCTTTGCGCCTCAAGCATCGCGTAGCATCCCCTCGTAGGGGGAAGGGCTGGGGACGAGGGTTTATGCCAGGCCGCCCACGCAGTGGGGACAGCCCCCCTCGACTAAAAGACCTCCGAGGTCTACCAGACCTCGGAGGCCTATACAATGGGAAGGGCTGGGCCTGCTCTGAACAAGGTCGTAGGGATGAGGTCCAACACCCTTTTCCCTCCTAGGGAGAAGGGGCGGGGATGAGGGTCCAAAAAGCCTGCCAGGTCTATTTGAGAATATAATACGTCCCCTTCTTTGCCCCCACCCGCATCAGCATCCCGCGCCCCACCAGGTCGGCCAAGTCAATGCGCAGCGTCTCGGCGGACACATCGGGGCAAAGCTGCTGGTATTCCCGGTTGGTGATCGAGCCGTGTTCGCGGAGGTAGGTCAGCGCGCGGACCTGGCGCTCGTTCATCGTCCGCTCCCAGGCGGGCGTGGGACGCCGCTCGCGCACGTTGGACAAAATGACGGTGAACGAATGAGGCTGCGCTTTGAACTGGGGCGGGCGGTGGCCGGCCTGCGTCATCTCTTCGATCATCCGGTCAATCCCCAGGCCGAGTTCCTCGATATAGCCCCACTGGAACAAGCCGGCCACGATGCGCGGGTTGCGCGAAAAGTGCTCCTCGACCAGATTGTCCACGGTGATAAAGCCAGGCAGCCCGCCGGGACTGATGACCTCCATCCGGTCGGAGAACATGCGGATCTCGATGCGCCGCCCGCGCACGCGGTAATCGCGATGGCAGACCGCGTTGACCAGCGCCTCGCGCACGGCGAAGGGCGGGTACTCGGTCTTCTCTTCGCGCTCCAGGCCCTTGACGACTGCGCCTTTGGTCATCTCTTCCAGTGTCACCTGCCAGGCTCGCTCGATGATGCGCGCCAGCGGCCCGCCGATTTCCTCGCGGCGACCGTAGCCGGGCAAGCCGCCTTCGCCGCGCGGCTCCGTGCCGAGGAACTTGACAAACACCAGACCGCTGTGAGGGAAATACACCTGGGGATTGCGCCCGAACAAGAGGACGCCGGAAGTGGTCGGCTGACCGGCGGGCGTCATCGCGCCGAGGTCGGTCAGCAGCTCGTCTGGCGAGCCGAGGTGTTTGCGCCCACGCTTTTCCCGCTCCACCAGGTACTCGGCGATGACGGCGTCGTCCAGGTCGGCGCGCGTCGCGCCCGGGACCGGCTCGGCTTCATAATCGGCGGATGACTTGGTGGCGGCCAATTGGCGGATAGCCTCGCCGCCGAGCGGCTTGTTCGCCGCGCCCACGCGCACCAGCACGCGCCCGTCGCTCAGGCTGTGCAACTCGGTGCTGCGCGGGATGGTGATGGCGATGACTTGCGCCCCGCCGGCGTCTTGCATCTGCCAGCTCACTTGCACGGGCGGATGGCAGCGTAGCTCGGCGGCGCGCAGCGCGCCTTCTGCGTCTTCGGCATAGACGCGCCCGGTCGGTTTGCCGGCTTCGTCCACGCCGATCAGCACGCTGCCTCCGTCGCCGTTGGCAAAGGCCACCATCGTCTCGGCGAGCCGGTTGCCGTCGGCGTCGGGCAAATATTCCAGCAATTGCCCCGGAGTCGTTTTGCCGGGGGACGTAAATACAGAAACCATCAACGTGCGGCGGCCGTGCGGTGACTGATGCCGCTCAAGATATTTTCGCGCCCCTCAAAAACGTCGGTGACCACCATGCCGCCTTTGCGAATCTCGGCGCGGCGGATTTCTTTGGCGTGGTCGCTGCCGCGCATCTTGAGCACGACGATGGCGCGCTGCATGGCGCTTTCCACTTCGACATAGCGCAGCATGATGATGCCGTCCACCACATACGAGAGCTTGCCCCGTTCCTGGCGCGGATCGGGCGCGCGGCTCTCTTCGCCCAGCAGCAGCGAGGTGACGCCTTCGCGCTTGAGGCCGTTGACGACGGTGTTGTAGATGGCCCGCAGCTTGACCGGGTCGTCGGTGAGGCGCGAAAAATGCGTGACGCTATCCAGCACCACCCGCTGGATGCCGCCGTCCAGCATCAGCCGGCTGAGTGCGCTCTGCGGCGAGGCCAGGCTGTCCAACAGGATTTGCGGCGTGGTGAACATGAGGTGCAGTTGGCCGGCTTCCTCCAACTCGGCCAGGTTCCAGCCCAGCGATTCGGCGTCACGGTGAATCGAGGCGGGAAATTCTTCGAATGAGATAAACAGGCCCGGGTCGTTGTTGCGCGCGCCGTGGACGAGGAACTGCAATCCCAGAGACGTCTTACCGCAGCCGGGCGCGCCGCGCACCAGCACCGTTGAACCGGGCACCAGTCCGCCCGAGAGCATCTCGTCCAGGCCGGTAACACCGGTAGCAACCCGTATTTGTTTCGTCATCATATTCCTCCCAGTCGCGTCAATGGTTCTGTTGAAAGCGGACCAGCGCCAGATTTCTTTTACAGTCGCCGGGCATTGAAATTGTGTAGGCCGTTGAGAGTGGCAGCTTGGTATCCGGCGAGGCGACGAGTTGCACGGTCCAGTCCCCGACGAGTTGCGCTCGCGCCAGGCGCAATTCCCATCCCGATGGGCCATAATTGGCGCTCCCGCCTACGCCCACTACTTGATCTACATTGTCCAATCCCCAGACGTGGACATAGCTGCCCAAGGCCGCTTTGCCTTGCAAGTCCGTCACGGTGCCACCCACGCCCATCCAGTCGCATACCTGCACAGGATGGATCTGATACGTAATGCTGGCTGTGTAAGTGAAGGCCGAGCGTGTTGGGCTGGGCGACGGCGTCACGGTCGGCAGAAGCGTGGGAGAGAGGGTCGGCGTCGCCGTCAATGAAACCGTGGCTTCTGCTGTCACCATCGCCGTCGCCGTGAACGTCGGCGGCGCGCTTGTTTCGGTCGGCGTTTCGGTCAACCCCGGCGTCGGCGCGGCGCTCGGCTCGACCATCGGCGTCGCCGTGGCGGCGTTGGGTACAACGGTGGGAAAAATCACCGCAGCCACCGGCGTTGGCGTTGGGTACAACGTTGGCGGCGGGAACGGGTTGAGCCGCCCATAGGGATTCATGGCAATGTTCACTTCCCATCCCAATGAAAGGATTGACAGACCCAGAAACACCACCGCTAAGAAATTGAACAACCTCGCCTGGCGACCGTGGGGCATTGTATCCCTTAGTGGTTCTGTTGGAAACGCACAATGGCCGTGCTGGAGCCGCAAGCTCCCGACAGGTGGACTTCGATCTGATCAGACACCTGCCGGCCTTGGATCAGCCATACGCGCCACGTCCCGGCCGTTGTGCCCGATAGGTTGATGATCACATCCCAGGCAGAAGGGCCTACGACTCCGGTGTAGGGAGATGCGCCTTGCATTTTATTGCCGCGCCATTCTTCGCCTGGGTGCAACGCGCCGCCGGTATCAACATCCGCGTCACCTTCGACGTGGATCATCATGCCGCCTCCCGTCACCGGCTGGCCGGACAAGTCGGTAATGGATCCCAAGACGGCCGAGCCGCCGCAGCCATAGGCCGGGTCAATCTGATAAGTCACTGCGGCGGTGTACGGGTACTTGGAGCGCGTGGAACTGGCCGTGGGTGAAGGGCCGGGCGTCACCGTTTTGGTGCGCGTGGGCGCCGGCGTGATCGTGGGACGCTGCGTTTCCGTCGGCTCGGGCGTGCTAGGAGTAAAAGGCGTGGACGTCTCGGTGGGGATGCCGGGGACGGTGGGCGTCCATGTGGGGGGCAGGCTTTGCACCGTCGGCGTGGCTGTTGGAAGTTGGACGGCGCGCACGGGCGTCGGCCCGGCGAATGGCCCGGCCAGCGTCGGCACAAAGAACAGCGTCGTGTAACACAGGCACGCCAATGCGGTGAGGCCTAGCAGCACCACCGAGAGTATATTGAACGCTGACCCACTTCCACCCTTGGTCATTTTTGCCTCCATGCAGCAATCCGGATGAGAATGAACAGTTGTGTCTGTGACTGGATTCGGCGCTTGCCAGGGGGAACGCTACCTATATCTTGATCTTGTCATTTCACCAATCGTTCAATCTTGGCGGATGCCTTCAAGCCCTCCAACCAACGTTGGAAGGCCGCCTCGCGCGCAGCCCGCAGGGCATCGTCCGAAAGCGTACGGGCCGGGTCGCGCTCGATCACCTGAAGGATGTGATACACCATCTGCCCGCCGCCCAGGTCGCTCTGCACCGGCGTCTTGCTGATCTGGCCCGGCTGCAACTCGAACGCGGCTTGTTCCAGCGCCGCATCAAACAGCCCGCCGCGCGGGAACCACCCCAGGTCGCCGCCGCCGGCGCTAGTGATGTTATCTTTCGAGTACTGCTGCGCCAGCGTGGCAAAGTCGGCTCCGGCGCGGAGTTGGGCCAGCAAGGCATTCGCCTCCGCCAGTGTATTCACCAGGATGTGGCGCGCATGGACTTGCTCGGCCGTCATCGGCACGTCGCGCGTCACCCGTTCGATCAACTTTTGCGTCAACATGCCCTCGCGCTGGCCGGCGCGCCATTCGTCCAGCGTCATCTCGGCAATATTCGCCAGGTACTTGTTGAAAGCATCCTGGCCGCCGCTGTCGGCGATACTCTGGTTGATGGCCGCGTCCAATTCAGGCTCGGCCACGGTGATGTTTTGCTTGACCGCTTCCTGGTCAATCAACTCTTGTTCGATCATTCCTTCCAGGATTTGGCGGCGCAGCTCGACGAGCGCCGTCTGGCCGTCGGGCGTGCTGAGGTCGAGGCCCTGCTTAGTCATCTCGGCCTGGCGACGCGCAACTTCCTTTTCGAACTCAGCCAGCGGGATGGGCTTCCCGTTGACGCGCGCCGCAGGCGGCCCCTGGGTGGGCACGGGCGTCGGCGCGGCGGTTGACTTGGGGGCCACGGTCTTGGCCGCGGAGGGCGCGGCGGTGGATGCCGGTGCAGCCGGCGGGGCCGTCGCGGGCACGCTCTGCGGTGGGACATTGTCCACACTGCACGCGGCCAACAAGACGACCAGACTTGCTAGACACGCGAATTGTTTGAGTGACAAGGGTTTCTCCTTGCGGGCAAATCTGAAAGTATTATACCCATGCCGTGCGTTTTACGCAATGGTACGCAGAGGTGGGCTGTCAATCCCTTGCTGTGGGTATTCCTACTTTTGCAACCTTTGCGTGGTATAATCCCACCCAGCCATGAGATTTATAGGAGGAACCATGTTGAACAGTCTATTCGGGCGACGTGAGCAGGAGCAGCAAGTCAGGAGCGAAGGACGCCTGCCGCCGGGGCAAGCGTTGACCAACAAATTCCCGGTATTGCACTATGGGCCGGTGCCCAAGTTCAACCCGGCCACGTGGGATTTCCGTGTGTATGGCCTGGTGGAAGAAGAGAAACATTGGACGTGGGAAGAGTTCAATCAACTGCCGCGCCGCAAGATCAAGATGGACATTCACTGCGTGACGCGGTGGAGTAAGTTCGACACCGAATGGGAAGGCGTGTCGGTCAAGGACATGGTGGAGCAGGGCCTCATCGTGCTCAAGCCCGGAGCGCGCTTTGTGATGCAGCATTGCGAGTATGGCTTTACGGTGAATGCTCCGTTGTCTGTGGTGCTGTCTGACGTGTTTCTGCTAGCGACGCACTATAACGGCCTGCCGTTAGAGCCTGACCACGGCTATCCGCTGCGTGGCGTGGCCGGTGCGCTGCCCAGTCAGCGCGGCGAGAGTGACCGTTACTTGTGGAAAGGCGGCAAGTGGCTGCGCGCGCTCGAGTTCATGCCGGAGGATCGGCCTGGATTCTGGGAGCAGGCGGGATATAGCATGAGCGCAAAAGTCTGGGAAGAAGAACGTTATCAATAGGCGGGCGATGCCTTACAGCAGGTCAGCTTCAACATCGGAGGAAAAAACAATGAGTGGCAAATACGTCCTGATTTTGAAAGGCAGTCCCAGGGAAAAGGGCAATAGCAGCCTCTTGGCCGATCAGGTGGCGGATGGAGCCAAGTCCGCCGGGGCCGAGGTCGAGAGCTTTGACTTGCACAAGATGGACATCCGGCCGTGCGATGCCTGTGATGCCTGTCAGGGGACAGATGACGACTGCATTATTGAGGACGACATGCAAATCCTGTACCCCAAGCTCCGCAGCGCCGATGCCATCGTGGTCGCCAGCCCCATCTACTGGTTTACGATGAGTGCGCAGACAAAGTTGTGCATAGACCGGTGGTACGCGCTGGAAGGCCCTCAGGGCAACGCGCTGGCCGGAAAACAGATCGGCATTGTTTTGACGTATGGCGATACCGATCCATTTACATCTGGCGCGGTCAATGCCATCCGCACGTTCCAGGACATGTTCCGCTACGTCAAGGCCAATCTCGTCGGAATTGTTTATGGCAGTGCTTCGAAAGCGGGAGAAATCCAGAACCAGCAGGAGTTGATGGAACGAGCCTTCAAGCTGGGCCGGAAGCTCGCTGATGCACAGCCGTCATTAGAGCCTGTCTGAAAAGGGCGACATCCCCCTGTCGCCCGCTCCGCACTACTTGCGAGTACGCGAGACGCGCTCCCGCAGCTTTCCGATGTGGTCTTGCGATTCTGCTCTCAGCTCAGCCAGCCGCTTGGGCGTTGGGTTGGGTTCGCGCAAACCCTCGAGAATCACCGCCTCCGCTGCAACGTACTCATTGCCGATGTCGGCCAGCTCAGTTGCGATCTCGACCGGAAGGGTCGTGACGCCGTTGCAGTCAGCATGGAGCAAATCATTCGGATAAATGGCGATGCCACCGACGTAAACAGGAACATGAATCTGCGGGACATGGCTGTAGCCGTGCGCGCAGAGGGTGCCACTGGTAAAGATCGGAAAGCTCAGCCGCCGCACCTGATCCAGGTCACGGCCCGCGCCGCTCGTTACCAGTCCGATCGCGCCGAACGTCTTGTACGCCGTGCACATGACCTCGCCAAACGTCGCCGCGACTGGTGGACTATCCAAATCCTGAAAGACGACAATCGGTGGTCCGGATAGCTCGCCGAACCGCTCCACCTGGGCAGCCAGGCTGGCGTAAATGTCGCCCTGGCGCGGCGGAGCAGATGCGCGAAACGTCGCCGTCGCGGCAAAGCCGACGATGGGCGGCATTTCGGGAAAGCACGCCTTGATGCGGTCGTCCATGAAGCCCGTGTTGCGCGGGCGCACCTCAAAGAGTTCGACCAGATTGCAGATCGTCGGTGTGTCGAACTGGCGCAACTTGTCCAGCGTTTCGGGATGAAAGGCTGTCATATATCACCTCTCCAAGATGAACTAGAGCA
>Ga0315279_10003646_pt1 | contig 21263 bp, 16 predicted proteins | sample YL17G06_20_MG_FD_203694 | JGI IMG/M metagenome (GOLD analysis project Ga0315279, IMG submission 203694) | Sediment microbial communities from Yellowstone Lake, YNP, Wyoming, USA - YL17G06_20 | ecosystem: Environmental > Aquatic > Freshwater > Lake > Sediment | place: USA: Wyoming | collected... | reverse complement strand
AGGTCCCCCGCCTGGCTCACGAGCCGTTTCAATGACCCGATCTCTTCCGCCGTGATCCGCCCGCAGGCCAGTTCGACGGCGTAGGCCTCCAGGACATTCCGGATGCCGAAGACCTCTTGAATGGCCTCCATGTCCAGACGAGTCACCCGGACTCCGCCCTGGGGGACTCTTTCCACGAGGCCGTCCTGTTCCAGCCGGCGGAAAGCCTCACGGACCGGCGTGCGGCTGGCCCTCAGGTTTTCGGCAACCTGATTTTGCATCAGCCGTTCTCCGGCCTCGATTTCCCCGTGGAGGATTTGCTGCTTCAACCGTTCATAGATCTGGTCGGAGATGGAATTGGGAGGCTCCAGAAAATGGATATTCCCTTGCCTATTCTTGGGGGTAACTTCCCCGTACATGAGGGATTTTCTCCGAGGGAGTAAAGAAGAAAGAGAATCAAATCATAATAAACACTTACGCGCTCCATGGATCCCTGGCCAAAGAATCCATGTATCCATGTATCCACGAAACCTTATATTAAATCTCAAGGAGCTTGTCAAGGCCAAATTCTCAGGAGAAAAGAGAATTTGCAGATGGAAGCAAATTTGGGTCCCTCAAAAAATCCCAACCGGCTGGACTTTCTTCCAAATCATTAGACTTTTCCCCGATTTTTGGGATAATATATTTGGGTTGGACAGTTACAGAGACAGATTTATCCATGGAAAAGGAGGATTTCAGGGATGAAACCGGCAGGCGGCTACTTGAAAAAGGTACTCCGGGTTGACCTCAGCGCGGGGCAGATCAAAGCGGAGCCACTCAGGGATGACCTGATAGAGACATATGTGGGCGGCACCGGCATTGCAGCCAGACTTCTTTATGAAGAGGTTCCCCCGGGGGTGGAGTGGAACGACCCGAAGAATCGCATATTCATATTCTCGGGCCCTCTCGGGGCGACCCGGATCTCCGGAACCGGGACTTTTTCGGTGGTTACGAAAGGTCCCATGACCAACATGGCGGGATGCTCGCAGGCCAACGGCCTCTTCGGTGCGTACCTGAAGTCGGCCGGGTTTGATGGAATGGCGGTGCAGGGGGCCGCCTCTCATCTGGTCTACCTTTTCATCCATGATGGAACCGCCGAGATCCGCGACGCCCGCCATCTTCAGGGAAAGGGGACTTTCGAGACGGAAGAGATCCTGCGGAAGGAATTAAAACTGGGCTTCCGGGGGAGTGTCCAGGCAATCGGCCCGGCAGGAGAGAACCTGGTCCGTTTCGCCATGATCTCGGGAGATGGAGGCCATGTGGTGGCCCACAACGGCATGGGCGCGGTCATGGGGTCAAAACGGCTGAAGGCTATTGTCGTGGCCCGGGGAAAGGCGGAGTTTTCGGTGAAGGACAAGGCGGCGGTGGAGAGACTGACCCGGGAACTGCACGAAGACGCCAAGACCAAAGGGTCCAAGCGGATTTACGAATGGGGAACCGGGGGAGGATTCTCCGGAGCCGCCCTGGGAGGCTGGCTCCCGATAAAGAATTATACGACCGGAGTCTTCCCGGAGCATGGGAAGCTGGATGGCCAGTATATCCGTACCCATTTCAAGATGAAAGACAACCCGTGCTGGGCCTGCCAGCTGAAGCACTGCAAACTCTGCGAAGTCACGGAAGGCCCTTACAAGGGGTTCAAAGGGGAAGAACCGGAGTACGAGGGCCTGGCCGCCTGGGGGTCGGTGATCGGCAACGCCGACGCGGGGGCGGCGGTGATGCTCAACTGGTTCAACGACAATATGGGCATGGACCTGAACGAGGCCGGATGGACCGTGGGCTGGGCCATGGAATGCTACGAGAAAGGGGTGTTCACCCAGAAGGACCTGGGCGGCCTGGACCTGAAATGGGGCAACGCGGAAGCGGCCAAGGAGCTCCTGAAGCAGATCGCCCATCGCCAGGGAATCGGAAACCTCCTGGCCGAAGGGGTGAAGAGGGCCTCGGAAAAGACCGGCGGGGAGGCGGCGAAATGGGCTATCTACACGCACATCGGGGCAGCTCCGAGAGGCCACGACCACCGCGGGCGCTGGTGCGAGATGCTGGACACCTGCACCTCCGGCACCAGCACCATCGAAGCCACCCGGGGGGGCGTCTTCCCGGAACGGCTGGGCTATCCCCCGGTCTTCGATAAATTTTCTCCCTGGGAAGTGGCGGCGATCAATGCCAAGGAGAACGGCTGGCTGCAGTTTGTGGACTGCCTGGGGATCTGCGCCTTCTGCTGCCCGAACCGCGACCTCACCGTGAAATGCGCCAATGCCGTCATGGGATGGGATCTGGACCTGAAAAGCGCCACCCACATCGGGCTGAGGATTGTCAATCTCCTCAGGGTCTTCAACTTCCGCCATGGGTTGAAACCCGAGAACGAGAGGCCCTCTATCCGTTACAGCGAGACGCCGAAGGACGGACCGGTCAAGGGAAGACCCATCCAGCCTCACTTCGATTTCATGGTGCGAATCTACCGTGAACTGATGGGCTGGGAACCGGAGACGGGAAGGCCCCTGCCGCAGACGCTGAAGGCGCTGGGGTTGGAAGAACTGATCGAGAAATTTTGAAGAAAATTCCAAATTTCAATCCCGCCAAAGGCGGGACCAAGCACCAAACAAATTCCAATGACCGAAATTCAAAATTCAAAACCAACATTAAACGTTTCGGGCATTGGAATTTTGTATTTTTGAAGTTTATTTGGGATTTGGTGCTTGGTATTTGGGATTTTGCCGTTTGTTTTCCTCGAAGGCCAAGTGAGGTACTTAGAACATTGTCTTCCTCGAAGGTTAAGCTTGAATTCTGGATGGCCGACCGCCTGGGTTTTGATCAACCCGGGCCGGTCGTCCTGGAAGAACCGCTGGGAGAAGAGGAGTCCCTGCGCCATCTCCTGACCCGCCTGTCCGGAAGGTTCAGCCACTTCTCCGAGAACCTGTTCGATCCCGCAACCCAGACCCTCTCCAGCGAAGTCAGCCTGGTCATCAACAACCACGTCGATCTTCCCCAGGGCATGGATACGAAACTGAAAGACGGGGACCGGGTTTTATTCCTGCCGATTCTGGCGGGAGGGTAACCTAAGGAATGTTTCGGGTTCCGGGTTTCGAGTTCCGCGTTAAAAGAATCAGGGGTTCGGGATCATACCTTCTCATGGCTGCGGGGAAAAAAGTTTTCCGCGGGCAATCACGGTTCTGACTTTTTTAAGTGCCCGGATGTCTTTTAGGGGATTTCCCTGGACTCCCACGATATCCGCGAATTTGCCGGCCTCCAGGGTCCCCACGGTCTCTTCCAGGCCCAAGACCGCCGCGGCGTTTCGGGTGACCGCGGCCAACGCCTGACTCTCGGATGCCCCATAGCGGACAAGGTACTCCAGTTCCTGAGCCAGCTCTCCGTGCATGCCGTCCGTTCCGGCGACGAATTTCACTCCGCTGCGAATGATGACTTGCATCCTCCGGGCCACTTCATCCCGGTCTTTTCGGAAAGCATCCGCAATTTCCTTGGGCAGGGTCTGAATCCTCTCCTCGGTGAAGAAGGGGCTGGGAGTCAAATCCAGCCAGCGACCCGATTTAAGCAGGAGTTCAATCTCCCGGTCGGTGAGGAAATAGCCATGTTCGAAACAATCCAGGCCGGCCGCCAGGCAGATTTCAAAGCCCGGGCCCCCAATGCAGTGGGCCGCGGTCCGCAGACCGGCGCGGTGGGCTTCCGCGATGGCCACCGAGATCTCCTCCGCTGACGGAAAGCAGGGGAGTTCCGTCCCGGATCGAACGGTCCCGGTGATGAAGAGCTTGATCACATCGGCCCCGGCCCTTATATTTTCTCGGACCGCCCGCCGCACGGCGTCCGGGCCGTCAAAAGGGTACCCCACCATTCCGTGACCGTGGGTGGCGCGGATTCCGCGAGTAGCCACCAGGAGCCGCGGGCCCAAAAGCTTTCCCGATTCGACCGCCTTCTTGCAGACCACGTCCAGAAAATTCCGGTCTCCCAAAGAACGCGCGGTCGTGATTCCGGCTTTTAAATCCACCGCCAGATTGTTCACCGCCCGGAGAGCCTGCTCCGCATCGCTGTCGTTCAACCGGGCCGGCCAGTTCTCCTGAGTGGGATCCATGGAGAGGTGGCTGTGACAGTCGATCATCCCGGGGATCAGAACCTGATCCCCGCAGTCGACCACCGGAAGGCCGGGCGGCGATCCGATTTCCTTCTCTGGACCCACAGCCGCGATGCGATCGCCCTCGATGCGAACGGCTCCTTTCTGAATTGGAGGTTTTCCCGTCCCATCAATGAGCAATGCGCTTTTGACGATAAGAGAATTCATTTTTCGGTTTCCAATGATGAAAGATTTAAGATCGGCTGCTATCCCGGCAAGAACCCCTCCCGGAATTATAGGGGATAATGCAAAGCGCATAGCGTCGAGAATTCCCATTCCCGTCTTGGCGCTATGCGCTCTGCTCCACGCGCTTTGCGGTTACACGAGGGTCTTTTCGTCCCGGATGTCGAAGAGGTGCATATTTGCCATGGTGGGCTTTAGGCACAGACTGGCGTGTGGCTTGGCCTGGGTTTTCGGTTCCGCCCGGGCGATGAGAGACTGCTCGGCGGCTTTCACGTCCAGGTATACCTCGCTTCCCAGGGGCTCCATGACTTCCACGATCACCGTAAAGGTCTCCCCGGGTGCCGCACAGGCGGCCTCCGGCAAATCTTCCGGACGGATCCCGAAAATCACCCGCTTCTCCGGGTAATCTTTCAGCTTGGCCGCTTTGTCCGCGGGAATTTTCAGTCTCACCGCGGGCCCCTGGAAATACAGCGCGCCGCCTTCTGAAGCCACTTCGCCTTCCAGGAAGTTCATGGCCGGGCTGCCGATGAAGCCGGCGACGAATTTGTTGGCCGGGTGGAAGTAGAGCTCCAGGGGGGGACCGACCTGCTGCTTCAGCCCGTCCTTCATGACTACGATGCGGTCGCCCATGGTCATGGCTTCCACCTGGTCGTGGGTGACGTAAATGATGGTTGTCTGGAGCCGATCATGGAGCTTCTTCAGCTCCACCCGCATCTGCACCCGCAGCTTGGCGTCCAGGTTGGAGAGGGGCTCGTCGAAGAGGAAGACCTTGGGCTTGCGCACGATGGCCCGGCCCACGGCGACCCGCTGGCGCTGCCCGCCGGAGAGGGCCTTGGGCTTGCGGTCGAGAAGCTCCTTGATGTTCAGGATTTCCGCCGCATCCTTCACCCGCTGCTCGATCTCGGGCTTGGGAAATTTCCGCAAAGTGAGGCCGAAGGCCATGTTCTGGTAAACCGTCATGTGGGGATAAAGGGCGTAGTTCTGGAAGACCATGGCAATGTCCCGGTCCTTGGGGGGGAGGTTGTTGACCACTTTGTCGTCGATTAAGATATCCCCGGAGGTGATATCCTCCAACCCCGCCACCATGCGAAGGGTGGTCGTCTTGCCGCAGCCGCTGGGACCGACCAGGACCATGAACTCCTTGTCGGGGATCTCCAGGTCGAAATCCCTCACCGCCTTGACTTCGCCGAAATGCTTGTTCAGCTTTTCCATCAAAACTTTAGCCATATTCGCACTCCTTAAAAGATTCTTTTAAGAAAGAAATATTACCCTGCCCGAAACGTAGAAAGGACCCCAAGTGAACTATGAAATTAAGATATTGCCGGCACAGGACCTTTCCAACCCCGCATCATTAAAGCACTTCTTTTTTAACAAGGCAAGGGCAAAATCGAACCCCCTACGCTCCAGGTTCGAGGAGCGAGGCAAAAAAGTAAATAGGGACTACTTTTTTCTCTTTTGGGCCGCAGCATAGCCCAGGGGTGGTTTTTTGCGGCCTATCCGGCTTATCTTCCGGCCGCGGTCTTTTCCAAAGACCTGGGCAAACGCCGCTCCCTGGTCCTTGCAGTATTTATGAATGATATCGATGTCCCATCCTACACAGAAGTGTTTTACCCCCATTTTCAAGTAGTTATCGGCATCCCTGAAATCGCCTAATTCCACCCGGGGGGCCACCCCCATTCTCAGCGCGGTCTTGATGACATATCGTTCGGCTTCCCTGGTCCGCGGGTGGTTCCATTGGCCCGGGATGCCGATGGACATGGAGTAGTCGGCCGGGCCGAACTGAATCATGTCCACCCCGGGGACCGAAAGGATGGCTTCGAGATTCTCCACTGCCGATTGTTTTTCGATCATGAGCGCGACCACGCCGTCTTCGAGCTGATCCACATAGATTTTTGAACCGCAGGTTAAGAGATAGCCCGTGTCCCGCCTCATGGCTGCGCCCACATATCCTTTGGTTTTTGGCGTTTCCGCGCGGGCCGCCGCCACCGCCTGCCGGGCATCTTCCACTGACCGGATATCGGCAAAGAGCAGGTTCTGGATCCCGGATCCGATGGCCCGCCCGGCAAGATAGGTCCGGGGTTCCTGGTCGAGTTTTATCATGGAAGACATATGGGGAAAGAGGTCGATGGCCCTTCCGAAGTTCTCCAGGGCGTAAAGATCATAAGGGGCGTATTCCCCGGAGAACTCGATATAATCCATCCCTCCACTGTACCCGATCACCTCAACGATTCCCGGCCAGGTCACATGAACATGGGTCCCCAGAGTAGGCTTGCCCGCTTTCAGAAGCTCCCGCAAAATATTTTTTCGTTTCCTCGGGTTGGTTTGCATGGGTTTCCCCTTCCAATCCTTTTCGTATTCCTGCGGGCTTCTCTCTTTTTCCCGGAGGCCGTATTCACGAACCGCGGCTGTAAGGGCGATTCATGAATCGCCCCTACGCGGGGATATTCAAGGGTGCCTGGCATGGACCCTAAAACTTCCTGAATCCGGGTCATACAGGGTCGTCCCTCTTCACCCGGGACTCGAATTCCTAACCCTTTACGGCTCCGGCGGTCAGCCCGGATACGTAATACTTGACAAAGAAAGAATAGATAAAAGCGATCGGGAAAGACCCCAGGACGGCGGAGGCCATGAGCGATCCCCAGAACAGAGTATCGGCCTTGATGAGATCACTGACCGTTCCCACGGGAATGGTTTTCATCGGCCCCGAAGACATGAAGATCAGGGCATAGAGGAATTCGTTCCAGCAGAGGGTGAAGCAGAAGATTCCCGCGGAAAGGAGGCCGGGGACCGACAAGGGCAAAACGATCCGCACGAGGATCTGGAGGCGGGTGCATCCGTCCGCCATGGCGCTTTCTTCGATTTCTTTGGGAATCGTCCGGAAATATCCCATCAGCAGCCATGAGGAGAAGGGGATCAACTGGGTGGGGTAGGTGAGAATCAAGGCCCAATAGGTGTTGTACAGGTTAAAAAAGGCAATGACCTGAGCCAGGGGAAGGAATAAAAGGGTGGGGGGGACCAAATAGGCCAGGAAGATTCCCACGCCCAAAAAGTTACTTCCCGGGAACCGTAACCGCGCCAGGGCATACCCGATAAAGGTGGCGCACACCAGGGATAAGGCTGTGGAGACTACGGAGACGATGAGGGTATTTTTCAGCCATTCGGGGAAATCCGTACTTTGGAAGAGATATAAATAGTTCTCCAGGGTGAAATGCTGAATCCAGAAAGGGTTGAACTTCATGTCAAAAAGGTCGTTCGTGGGCTTCACGGATACGATCAACATCCAGTAGAATGGAAAGAGGAGGAAAAGGGCATAAATACCCAAAGGCAGGTAGAGGCTGAAAAAACGGGCGCGGAAAATGTTACTTCCAACCATCGTTATTGTTCCTTCCGCAAGTAAATGAGCAACAGAATGGCAAAGAAAGTCAGGATCGGGAACATGTACAGGGCAATCGCCGCTCCCATACCGATTTCGGTGGCGTTCAAACCGATCTGGTAGGCATAGGTCCCGAAGATATGGGTCTGGTTGGCGGGGCCTCCTTTGGTCAGGATGTAAATCAACTGGAAATCGGCGAAGGTCCAGATGATGGAAAGAAGCGAGGCGATCAGCACGACTCCCTTGATGGCCGGGATGGTCACATGCCGGAAGCGGTGCCAGACGTTGGCCCCGTCGATCGCGGCGGCCTCATGCAGTTCCTGGGGGACGGCTTGAAGCCCGGCCAGAATGATGATCCCGAAGAAGGGAATCCCCCGCCAGATATTGGCCAGGCAGACGGAGGAAATAGCCAGATTCGGGGCCCCCAGGAAATTGATGTTGGATTTGATGACCCCCAGATTTTTCAGCAGCCAGCTGATCGGGCTGAAGACCGGGTCGAAGATCATAAACCAGCCGAGAGAACTCAACGCCGTGGGGACGATCCAGGGCATCATTACCGAGGCCCGGACAGGATTGCTGAAGCGCATGCGGTTATTCAAAACCAAGGCCAATCCCAACCCCAGGATCGCCTTGAAGGGGACCGTCACCAGGGCATAGATGAAAGTGTTGCGAGCGGTTTGAAGAAAGATGGAGTCCGTCAACAGGTCGGAGAAATTCCGCAGGCCGATGAAGTTGCCCATCTGCCCGATCATACTGTCGGAGAGGGAGAGCCAGATCCCCAGGAAAAAGGGGTAGGCCATGAACAGGATCAACAGACACGCGCCGGGAAGCATGAGCAGGACGCCCAGGCTGCGCTCGCGCTCCAGCAGGTTTCGCAAGAAAGAGGATTTCGAGGAAGGGATGGTCCCCACTGGGGAAGAAGCTCTTCCAGAACCGTTCAAATCAATCCCCTAAGGGAGGCAGTCGCGGTCCGCGACCGCCTCCCCTTTTCTTTAAGACGCCTAACTCTGCGCTTTCGGGGGACGGGAAAAACTTCCTTCCCCGTGCTTTCCGCAGAAAGGGCTATTTGATGGCGTAGGTGCGCTTCAATTGGTCCGCGCCCCACTCAATCGCTGCCTTGGCATCCCCACTCTGCACCGCCTTGGCAAAGGTGTCCACGACGATGTACTTCGACCAGGCCATCGCCGCCTTCTGATTCGGCGGCCCGGCATAGCCCTGGTTTAGCCCGTACTTGGGCTGTTCCCGGAAGGGTGACATCTTCGGGTCCTTGAACCAGATGGGGTCGTTGTAATACTTCACCACCGGTTGGAGCATATACCCTTCCTGCAGCCGCCACCAGTCGCCGAATTGCTTTTCATCAAACCACCACTTCAAGAATTCCTTGGCGGCGGGGATATTCTTGGAATTCTTCAGGATGGCAAAGGTCCGGGTCTCCAGCCAGTAGAACCGGCCGGCCGGGCCCTTAGGAATTAAGATATGATGGGTGTCTTTGGCAAGTTCCGGTTTATCTTTTTTGGCCGCGAAATAAATGCTGGAGCCGTTGAAGGTGCTGGAAATCTGTTCGGAAAGGTATGCCCGGTTGTTGTTGCTGTCATCCCAGGAGGTTCCGGTTACATCGTACCCGTCTTTCCATGCCTGGATGAACGTCTTCATGCCATCCACGAATTGCGGCTTGTTGAACTGGATCGATTTCCCGTCCTTGGAAACTTCCATGGCCCCATACGACCACATGTAAGGATAGCAGAATCCCGGCGGGTCACCCGTGCTGTGGCCGAGGGCTTGGCCGAACGGTTTCCCTTTGGCCTTCAGTTTTTTGGCGATGGCGAAATACTCGTCCCAGGTCAGGTCGACTTTATTCCCGTCTTCCGCATTGGGACAGCCGGCTTCTTTGAACAAACTGATCCGGTAGGCCATAGAGGCGTTGCTGTAACCGTGCGGGACTCCAAGCCACTTACCCCCCACCTTCCCGGAGCTCAGGACGTACTTCTCGAAGCCTCCGTTCTTTTTCCCGAAATCCTCAGCCATGCTGGTCAGATCGATCAGGTTTTTCTGGTACAGATAGTTCCATCCCGGCCACAGCTCCACGATGTCGTATCCGCCCGCCTGGATGGAAGCGGCGATCTTGGGCTGCAGATCGGGCCAGTTCAGGAAGTCGGCGGCCACGCTGACCCCGTTGGCCTGTCCCCATTCCGCGGCCTGTTTCTTGTAGAGATCCTGGCCCGGGGCGATGAAATAGGTGCCCTGCAGGATCGACAACTTGGTCCCCTTTTTAATCGCCGGCGCCCCGAACACCTGGCCCGGAAGAGTTCCCATGGCTGCGATTCCCAAGCCTGCGGCTCCAGCCTTGAGAAAATCGCGGCGGGTCAATGTCCCCTTTGCCTCTTTCTTCCTTGATTTGGTCATTATGATGACCTCCTTTCATGGCTTTGTTGCCATATGGCTAATAGAGTATTAGCAAAATTCCTGTCGCCTGTCAATGTAGATGATCTCGTAAAAAGTCTCTTGGAGCGTCACCCCGGCGAAAGCCGGGGTCCAGAACATCTTGAAATAACTGGATTCCGGCTTTCGCCGGAATGACGAATTCTATGGAATTGCGACTTTTTACGAGTTCATCAATGTAGAAGGCTCAAGAAATGCGGGGATTGCAGGATTTGCCCCCCACCATGAGTCTCCGCTGAGGCTACCCTCCATAAATCCGCTTAAGCTGCTCCGCGCCCCACTCAATCGACGCCTTGGCATCACCGGACTGCACCGCCTTGGCATGGGTGTCCACAATGATATACTTCGACCAGGCGAGGGAAGCCTTTTCGTTGGGCTCGCCGGCATACCCCATGAGGCGGCCGTACTTCGATTGTTCGGCGTAGGCGGTCATCTTGGGGTCCTGGCTCCACATGGGGTCTTTAGCCAACCTCACCGTGTGCTGCAAGTGGTAGCCTGCCTGGAGGTGCCACCATTCGTCGTATTGCTTGTCCTGGAACCACCACTTGAGGAACTCCTTGGCCGCCGGGATATTCTTGGAGTTCTTCAGAATGGCAAAAGTCCGGGAACCTAGTTGGTAGAACCGGCCCGCCGGTCCCCGGGGGAAGACCATATGGCTCATATCTTTGGCAATAGCCGGCTGGTTTTTTTGGGCTACCCAGTAGATACTGGCACCGTTAATGGTGGAAGAAATCTGCTCGGCAAGGAACGCACGGTTGTTGTTGCTGTCATCCCAGGAGGTGCCGGTCTCGTCATAAGAATCCTTCCAGGCCTGGATATATCTCTTCATGGCATCCACAAATTCCGGCTTGTTGAAGCGCACCGTCTTGCCGTCCTTGTCCACCTCCATGGCCCCGTTGCACCACATGTAGGGGTAGCAGAAACTCTGCGGGTCGCCGGTGCTGTGGCCCAGGGCCTGGCCGAAAGGCTTGCCTTTGGCCTTCAGCTTTTTGCCGATGGCAAAATATTCATCCCAGGTCATGTCCTGCTTGGTTCCATCCTCCGCATCGGCCACGCCGGCTTCCTTGAACCAGCTGATCCGGTAGTTCACCGCCGTGCCGGAATGACCGAAGGGGATACCCAGATACCTCCCCTTAACCTTGCACGAGTTCAGGACAAAGGTCTCAAACCCCCCGCCCCGCCGTCCCACTTCCTCGGCCATGTCGGTAAGATCCAGGAGATTTCTCTGATAGAGAAAGTTCCAGATGGGCCAAAGCTCTACAATATCCACGCCGCCGGCCTGGATGGCAGCGGCAATCTTAGGCTGCAGGTCGGGCCAGTTTAGGAAGTCGGTGGCCACGGTGACGCCGCTGGCCTTAGCCCATTCCTGAGCCTGCTTCTTGTAGAGATCCTGGGCGGCGGGAATGAAATAGGTGCCCTGAAGGATGGCGAGTTTGGTTCCTTTGATGGCTGCGGGCGCCTGGCCGAAAACCTGAGGGGTCCCCCCTCCCCATTTCGCCAAGCCCACAGCCGCTGCCCCGGCGACTCCCGCCTTGAGAAAATCCCGGCGGCTGAGCCCTTTCCTCTCCGTAAGCTTCTTCTTACCCATCGTCCATTACCTCCATCGGTTATCTATTGGAGCGAGCCCCAATAGTAATTCCCGGGTCACGGAACCCAAGCCTTTTATAAAGATATTTCAAGAAAGGCTCGGGGAAAGAAGATCGATTTGCGCAGGAAGAGGAGCAAAAAATGCGAGTAGCTCTGCCCCCAAACGGGCTCATTTAAGCATGTTTCAATGAATAAAACAAGAATAATTGGATCCAATTTGCGGGCGGCCATCCCGCCACGGCGGGGCCCCAACGGTTTCCCCCCCTTTATTGCACTCCCATGAAGATTTTCGGCAAGATCATGACAAACCAGGGGAAATAGGTGCAGATCAGGAGCACTACAATAAGGATCATGACCATCGGCCAGATCGCCCTACTGATCTGCTCCAGGGAGCGGCCGCTGATCGCACTGGCCACGAAAATGTCGATGGCCATGGGCGGGGTGGTCATGCCGATGGCCAGGCCGATGGTCATGATCACCCCGAAATGGATGGTGCTCCCCCCGACGGCGGCTATGAGAGGAAGGAAAATGGGGGTCAAAATGATCAGGCAGGAAGCCGTTTCCATGAAACACCCGGCGACAAGGATAATGAGGGTGATCATCAGGTAGATCCAAAAGGCTTCATTCCCGGCGATGGCAATCATGGATTTGGCCACGGCCTCGGGGATTTGATAAAAGGCGAGGCCCCAGCCGAAAATCTTCGCCGTTCCGATGATGAACATAATCAGGGCGGAGGTGACCCCTGCGCCCACCACCAATTCATAGAATCGCCTGAAGGTCAGGGACCGGTATATGATCCAGGCGATGAGCAGCGTGTAGTCCACGGCGATGGCGGCCGCTTCGGAAGGGGTAAAATAGCCGGAAAAAATCCCCCCCAGAATGATGACCGGGGTCATGAGCCCCCAGAGGGAAGCGAAAAAACGCCTGGCCACAACCTGAGAGGGCAGTTTCTCACTGGCGGGATAGCCCTGCTTGTTCGAGTACCAAACGGCATAAGCAATCAAGCCTGCGCCCATCAGGGTTCCCGGGATGAACCCTCCCATGAAGAGCTTGGCCACGGATTCCCCGGCGATCACCGCATAGAGAACCATGGGGACGCTGGGGGGAATGACGACTCCGATACATCCGGACGAAGCGATGAGGGCCGCGGAGAAATCGGTGTCGTATTTTTTCTTGTTCATCTCCGGGAGGAGAGAAGCCCCCACCGCCGCCGTGGTCGCCGCCCCCGAACCGGAAATCGCGGCGATGAACATGGACGCAAAGGTGGCCACGATTCCGAGACCTCCCCGGATCCGTCCGATGGTCGCTTCGGCGATGGCCAGAATCCGTTCCGAAATCCCCCCCCGGGCCAGAATGTCGCCGGCCAGGATGAAAAACGGGACGGCAACCAGGGCATAGGAGCTGCTTCCTTCGAAGAAGGTCTGCGGCACCATCTGCAGGGGGATTCCGCTTAAGAGGAAAATGATGAGGGCGGAAAGGCCCACCGCCAGTCCGACGGGCACGCCGATGACCAGGAAGAAAAAAAAGCTTCCGAACAGAACCCAGCCCATGGATCAGACCTTTGCAAGCACTCGCCGGATGCCGGCCAGGAGGTGAAGGATGATCACCGCGCCCAATACGGGAAATACGCTGTAGACCCAGATCATGGGAATCTGCAAAGCCGGAGACGTCTGGTGGGATTCGGTCTTCATAAGCAGGGCGCCGTAAACGGCGATGATGGCAAAAAAGACGATGCCCAGCAGATGAACCCCCACGGCGAGGGTCTTTTGCCCTACCTTGGGAAGGCGCTGAACGACGAAGGTCACCGCAATGTGAGACCCTCTCTTGAAGGCCACGGCAGCCCCCACCAGGGAAGCATAGACCAGAAGGAAACAGGTGATTTCTTCGCTCCAGGAAATCGCGGTGAAGAAGACCCGAAAGATGACCTGGAGGGTGGTAAAAAAGATCATCGCGACCATCAACCCGAACAGGAGTTTTTCACTCCAGCCGTTGATCCGGTCGCTCCACTGGAGAAGCCAAGAGGGAGCGTCGGCTGCCACTCCCTCGTTCCGCTTTTTTTCCGTCGCCATGACGGTTTTCTTTATCGAGTATTCAGGATGGAGTCGATGAGGGGTTTTCCGTATTTGGGCGTGTATTGTTCATAGACCGGTTTGGCCGCTTCGCGGAAGAGCTTCAAGTCCGGGGTCGTCACGGTCATGCCTTTGGATTGGATTTCCTTTAACCAGTCCGCTTCCATCCGGTTGTCCCAGGCCCGCTCAAATTCGGCCGCTTCCTGAGCGGCCTTCTTGACGAGTCCTTGCTGCGCGGGGTTGAGCTTTTTCCAGGTGGCCATGCTCATGAGAATGGCGGCGGGGGCATAGGCATGGCGGGTGATGCTCAGATGTTTCTGCATTTCATAGAGCTTGAAGGCCATGATGACATTGAGGGGGTTCTCCTGCCCGTCCACCGTTCCCTGCTGGAGAGCGGTTAGGACTTCCGTCCACGCCATGGGCACCGCGTTGGCTCCCAGGGCTTTGAAAGAATCAACATAGACCGGGTTCTGCATGACCCGGATCTTCAACCCCTTGATGTCATCCGGCGTCTTCACCGATCGCTTATTGTTCGTCAAATTGCGGAATCCCCGTTCGCCGAAGGCCAGCCCCTTCCAGCCTTGAGACTCCAGATCGGCCAGGAGTTTCTGCCCGATGGCTCCATCCAGGACTTTATAGGCATGATCCGGGTCGCGGAAAAGGAACGGCAGGTCGATGACCCCGTAGGAAGGAGTGAAGTTGATGATCGGACCGGTGGTGATGATTCCCGAATCGACGATGCCCATTTTCATCCGCTCCAGGAGAGTGCGTTCGTCGCCCAGTTTGGCATTGGGGAAAATGGTGACGGTGAGGGCGCCCTGGGAGTTCTTTTCCACGAGTTCCTTGAATTTTTCGGCGGCCACATGAAAAGCGTCTTTTTCGTTGACCACATGAGCAAACTTGATTTCCAAGGCGAAAGCGGAAACGGGTAAGGAGAAAATAAAGATCATCAGAATTGAAATGGAAAAAAGTTTTTTCATTAGCGTGTACCCCCTCAAGAAAATTTTTGAAAACGAATTCCCACGGGGCAAAAATACCCAAAACCGAGCCCGTCTGTCAAGGGCTTATTACCCGGAGCAACAATATGTTTACTTTTTAAGGCTCTCGGTTTTCCATCCCCCTCACCCTAACCCTCTCCCCCTCAAGGAGGAGAGGGCAGGAGTGAGGGGGAATGGTCAATCGCGAATGACAACTATTTGGTGCTCATGGGGATGGGATTTTCTTTTACCCCTTCTTTCCCGCGAGTTGGATCGCCAGTTTGATGGCATCCACCATGGACTGGGGGTTGGCCCGGCCTTCTCCGGCCTTTCCGAAGGCCACGCCGTGGTCCACGGAGGTGCGGATGATGGGCAGACCTAGAGTCATGTTGATGCCGCTCATCTTGTCCCACTCCTTGCCGCCGGGCTTCATGGAAAACCCGACCAGTTTCACGGCAATGTGCCCCTGGTCATGGTACATGGCCACCACGGCGTCATACTGCCTGCCTTTCATCTTGGTGAAGACCGTATCCGGGGGTACCGGGCCTTCCACATTCCAGCCCTTCCCCTTGGCTTCTTCTATGGCCGGAATGATCTCTTTCTTTTCTTCATCCCCAAACAGGCCGTCTTCGCCCGAATGGGGATTCAATCCGGCGACCCCGATCCGCGGGTTTTCGAGCCCCAGCTGTTTTAAAAATTCATAGGTCAGGCGGATGACGGTTAAAACCCGTTCTTTTTTGATCCGGTCGCAGGAGTTTCTCATAGAGGTGTGCGTGGTCACATGGGAGACGCGGAAGGATCCGTGGGCCAGGAGCATGCAATATTTTTTGGTCCCGGTGAGATGGGCTAGAAGCTCGGTGTGGCCGGCATAATGGAAGCCGGCCTTGTTGATGGCTTCCTTGTGGATGGGGGCGGTCACGATGGCACCCACCCGCCCCTCCATGGCCAGGGACACGGCCTTTTGAATGTACTCGACCGCCGCTTTGCCGGGCATGGGGTCCACCTTGCCGTGTTTCAACCTGGGGAGGTCGATATTCTTCAAATCCAGAACGGGGATCAGCAACGGGTCGTCCTGGGCCTGTTCGACCTGCGCGATGGGCTGAATTTTTAAATTGCTTTTGGCTATGGAAAGGGCCTGCTCCATGGTCCCGGCGTCCCCGATGACGATGGGAAGGGCTTTCCGGCGCAGGTCTTTGCGCTCCAGGGCTTTGACAATAATCTCCGGGCCGATTCCGGCGGCGTCGCCCATGGTAATGGCAATGGGAACTTTAGCTTTCTTTCTCATGATTTCCTCGCAGGTACTGAATGATCCGCCAGAGGGCGTCTTTTTCGCCGAACCCCCCCGCTTTGGTTACCATACGGAGTCCCTTGAAGGGCCCATCCGCTAAAGTGCTGCAGGGAATTCCCGGCAAAACCTCTTCTTCAATAAGCAGGGCCGAAGAGGAGAGCCGCTCGCAAACCCCCATGGCCAGGTCTCCTCCGGTAAGAACGAGGCCCCCAAGCCGGACCTTTCCCAGGAGGTGAACCGCCGCCTTTCCTAGGATCCTGGGGATCATCGTTTCTTTTCCGGGAAGATGCTTCTGAAACGTCGTGGTGAGAATCGCGCCGTTCCCCTTCGCCAGAACCTCCACGAGGTTTTGAGCGGCTGCTTTGGCCTCCGATCCTGAAGTCCGGGGATTCGTTAAACGGCCCAGGTCCGGTTCCACCAGGGGAAAACGGGAATGATTCCTGGCCATCTCGATCTGGTCGGCGGTCGTGGGATTGCGGCTGGCGGAGATGATCAGGAGGGGGCGCCGGGGCCCCTTTTTCCTCAGCTTCCTGGATGAACGGCGGACAGTAAGATTCAGTTCATCGGCGAGTCCCACCGAGCCGCAGGGGAGAACCTGTCCGGCCAAGCGAGTGCAGGCTTGGGCGATGATTTTCAAATCGGATTGCAGAACCGCATCCAGCGACAGGAGGCGGGCCGGAGTCTCTTGGATCTTTTGGGCCAGGTAGGAAGCTCCTCTTCTTACTTCTTTGATTCCGATGAAACCCACTCGCTCTCCGGTTTCTTTCTCCAGTAAACTGGAAACCCTTGATGTCCAGAGAGGGTGAAAAGGGTCCCGGGCATAGGCGGTCTTCAGCAGCGGGGTCCCATGAACCCGGAGGATTCCCCCTTCCACCGCCCGGCCCATCACCGGCACGGTGGGAACCACGATGGCTTTGGCGATTTTCTGGGCATTCAGGATTGCCAGGGCTTCCTTTCCCACGTTGCCCCGCATGGTGGAGTCGATTTTTTTATAAATTCCCCCGGCTTTTAGCCGTCGGCAGATTCGATAAACCCTGCGATAAGCAACGTCTCCCGGGAGATTGCGGCTGTTGGTATTGAGAACCAACGCCTGGGCTTTGGGCGGGGGCTGGTTCCAGTCGAGGGGAACGATGGTGATCAGCCCTTTTTTCCGGAATTGGAGCCCCGTGTCCAGGGATCCCGTCAGGTCATCGGCTATCAGGGCAATCTCGGGAATGTTTTTGGGCGTGTTCATCACGAGTTAAGCTAACAAAAAAAAGGTGCCAGGGCAAGCGATTTCAAATTCGAAAGGCGCAAGAAAAATTTAACCGCAGAGTACGCAGAGACCGCAGAGTTTAAACAGAAAAAAGGAATGGAATGGTTGGTAATACAATGGGTTTCCCAATATTCCATCACTCCAATTTTCCAGTCATCCTCTCTGCGTCCTCCCGTATCTCTGCGGTTTGGGGTTCTTTTCTCCTTTTGGGAATCAAGCTCTTTCTTCCCCTCGCTGCTCCGCACATGAAGACAAGAGGGTGAACAAAGAGGAAGCGGAGAACGCAGAGGCAATAAATTGGAATATTGGAATAATGGAATAATGGGTTTAAGAACTCTATTTTTTTGGGCCCATCATTCCAATATTCCATTCTTCCATTATTCCCATTTTTAATCCTCTGCGTGCTCCGCGATCTCTGCGGTTAAGTTTTTTCTTCCGAATTCCGCATTTGCCGGGCCTTGACAAAAGGCGGGAACATGATATAAAGAAAATGAATTTTTTCAAAAGGATTCGTCACCCAGAGGGTCCCCTTTCGCCAGGTAATTTCCCCGCCGGGAAGGAATACGGAGAGCCGGCCATCGATCTTCGGCCTTTGGACAGCGAAGACGCGCAGTTCATGCGGATTGCCCTTGAAGAGGCCGGGATGGCCGGGAAAGAAGGGGAAGTACCCATCGGGGCGGTTTTGATCCTGGGAGGAGAAGTCATCGGGCGCGGTCGAAACCGCCCCATCTCCATGGCCGATCCTTCGGCTCACGCAGAGATTCTTGCCCTTCGCGAAGGGGCGGCGCGAGTCAAAAATTATCGGCTCCCCGGCAGCACTCTGTATGTGACCCTCGAGCCGTGCGTCATGTGCACGGGGGCCATTCTCCAGGCGAGGGTGGGTCGCCTGGTATTCGGAGCTGAAGATCCCAAGGGGGGCGCCGTTTCCTCCCTTTTTTCTCTGCTGGAAGACCCCCGGCTCAATCACCGGGTGGAGGTGGCTTCGGGGATTCTTCAGGAAGAGTGCCGGGAACTCCTGCAACGCTTCTTCCGGGAACGACGGTAAGGCATTTTAGCCACAGAGGGCACAGAGTCCACAGAGCAATAGGTAAAGACCAAAGACGAAAAAAAACATTAAGAATAATGAAATAATTGTTTTCTCTGTGTTCTCTGTGACCTCTGTGGCTGAATGGGTATTTCCGGAGAGGTACCGAAGTGGTCGTAACGGGGTCGACTCGAAATCGACTTGGGGGCCAAAAGCTCTCACGTGGGTTCGAATCCCACCCTCTCCGCCAAAAGGATTGAATTGGACACAGATGGACACAGATAAACACAGATTTGAAAAATATAATTGAAATCTAAAATTACTCGATAGTTTTTTCTCTGTGTTCATCTGTGTTTATCTGTGTCCCACTAATTTGAATTTTTGCAGTTGCGGAGAGATGACCGAGCTGGCCGATGGTGCACGACTGGAAATCGTGTGTTCTGCCAAAAGCGGGACCGAGGGTTCGAATCCCTCTCTCTCCGCCATAAAAGCTCAAATTGGACACAGATGAACGCAGATAAACACAGCGCGGCAAAGCCGCAACCAAAAGGAATCACCCCCTCCCTCCCCTCCCCCCTCGAGGGGGAGGGTTAGGGTGGGGGGGATGCTTTTTGCTTAACAAAAATTTCAGAAATTGAACGTAAGTAGTACAGATTTTAAAGAAAATACGCAGAACTATTTAGAATTATTTCTTGGGAATCATTTCGTTTTCATCCGTGTTCATCCGTGTTTATCCGTGTCCCATTATGTCTTTTGTCTTTAAGTCTTTTGCGAATATAAAATCTGTGTTCATCTGTGTTTATCTGTGTCCCAATAAAATTTTTATGATAGCCGGGTCCTGCGCAACGAAACGTTACTAACCCCGTCAGATCCGGAAGGAAGCAGCGGTCGTAACTTCTTTCGTGTGCCGCAGGGGAGCCTGGCTATCACCCCCATAAACAGCAGAGCGCATAGAGCATAGCGCGAAGAGGAAAGCGAAAAAATAACTATGTGCTATGCGCTTTGCGCTATGCCTGGAAGTCGAGATGTCCTATAAAGTCCTAGCCCTGAAGTATCGCCCCCAAACCTTCGAAGATGTGGTCGGGCAGAAGCCCATCACCCAGGCCCTGCAGAATGCCATCGCCACAAAACGCGTGGCCCATGCTTACCTGTTCGCCGGATCGCGGGGTGTGGGAAAGACCTCGGTAGCTCGCATCCTGGCCAAAGCCCTGAACTGCCAGGAAGGCCCGACGCCCCATCCCTGCGGTCACTGCAGCTTCTGCCAGGAGATCAAGGACGGGATCTCGGTGGATGTACTGGAGATCGACGGGGCCTCCAACCGGGGGATCAACGAGATCCGGGAACTGCGGGAGAATGTGAAGTATCTTCCTTCCAAGAACAAATACAAAATCTACATCATCGACGAAGTTCACATGCTGACCACCGAGGCTTTCAACGCCCTCCTGAAAACCCTGGAAGAACCGCCTCCCCATGTGATCTTCGTCTTTGCCACCACGGAGCCGCACAAGATCCCCCTCACCATCCTCTCGCGCTGCCAGAGGTATGACTTTAAACGGATCCCCTCCTCCTCGATCCTCGATCAATTGAAGAAAATCGCCTCTGAGGAAGGGATGGAAGTGAGCGACCCCGGCCTCCACCTCATCGCCCGGCAGGCCCAGGGGTCCATGCGCGATGCCCAAAGCCTCCTGGACCAGGTTTTTTCCTTCAGCGGGCCGAAGGTTTCCGAGGAAGAGGTCATCGAAGCCCTGGGGATCATCGACCGCAAAATTCTCCATGAAACGATTCAATCCCTGGCCGAAGGGAATCGGGAGCGCCTGCTGCAGATCGTGGAGGAGGTGTACACCTTCGGATACGACCTCAAGGAGTTTTGCGGGGAGCTGGCCCAGCTCCTGCGGGACCTTCTGGTGCTGAAGCTTCTTCCCCAGGGGCCGCGAGAAGCTTCCGGCCTCATTGACCTGCCCGAGGAAGAAATCCGGGATCTCGCCGTCCAGGCGGAGAAATTTTCCCGGGAGGAGCTCCACGCCCTTTTTCGGGCCCTCCTGGCGGCCCACGAAGAAGCGGCCCGGTCCGCCTTTCCCCGGCTCATCCTGGAGATGACCCTGACCCGGGTGGCCCGGAGGAAACCGGTTCTCTCGGTGGAAGAAGTCCTGGAAAAATTGCAGGTCATGGAAGAGCGGCTCCTCGCCGGAGGGGTAACCGCCATTCCGGCCCCCTCCCTGCCCGCCGCCCCTCCACCCGCCAAGCGGCCTGCTGTTCGGGAAGAAGTGGAAGAAGCGGAAGAAGAAGCAGAAGAGGTTCCGGAAGCGGCCGGTCCGGCGGAGGAGGCAGGGGGAGAGACGGCCGGGGGGCTTTCCGGGGAGAACCAGGAAAGGTGGAAGGAGTTTGTCAGTTTCGCCAAGAAGAAAAAACCCCCCTTTGCTTCCCTTCTGGAACACGGCCGGCCCCTGATTTTGGAGGAAAGCCGGCTGGAGGTCGGTTACCCGGAAAAGTCCTTTTACCTGGAACGAATGCAGGAGACGGACAACCTGAATTTTCTGCGGAATCTGTCCCAGGAGTTCTTCAAGCGGAACCTGCGAGTCAAAGTAACCGGCGTCAACCCGGGGGCCCTGCCCCGGGGGCCGGTCCCGGAAAGCCCGGGGGAGAAGAAGAATTCAAAGCGGGAGAAGGAAGAGGAGACTCTGAACCATCCCCTGGTCCGGGATGCGATCAATGTCTTCGGGGGACGGGTCGTGGAGATCAAAAATCGATGAGGAGGCGGCAATGACCAAGGGATTCGGAAATATCATGCGGCAGGCCCAGCAGCTCCATTCCAAGATGCTCAAGGTGCAGGAGGAGATGGCGGCCAGGACCGCAGAGGCTTCGGCGGGCGGAGGGATGGTGACTGCCGTGGCCAACGGCCGCCAGGAACTCCTATCCATCAAAATTGAAAA